>JGI20214J51650_10002011_pt1 | contig 12904 bp, 8 predicted proteins | sample WetSurMetagenome_FD_51650 | JGI IMG/M metagenome (IMG submission 51650)
GTTCTTCAGTAACCTTGGCAATGGCGTCATCAAAAGAAATGTTTAATTCTTTGGTAAAATAGTAACTCATCAGAGCACCTCCTTTTTAAATAGTTTTCAGAGGGGGCCGGAATCTCCTTAATCTTAGGGCATTACTTACCACGGTAACTGAAGAAAGCCCCATAGCTGCTGCGGCAAAAATTGGACTGAGGAGTATTTTGAAAAAGGGGAAAAGCGCACCGGCGGCAACCGGAATCAAGATAGTGTTATACGCAAAAGCCCAAAAGAGGTTTTGTTTAATATTTCGGATGGTCGCTTTGCTTAACGTAATAGCGGTTACGACCCCTCGCAAATCACCGCTTATCAGAGTAATGTCAGCGGACTCGATGGCCACATCAGTTCCTGTGCCAAGGGCAATGCCGATATCCGCCTGCGCTAAGGCAGGAGCATCATTTATTCCATCACCTACCATCGCCACTATTTTTCCCTCCGCCTGGAGCTTTTTTACTTCAGCGGCCTTGTCTTGTGGTAGTACCTCTGCCAAAACTTGTTCTATTTTGACTTCATGAGCAATTGCTTCCGTTGTCCTTCGGCCATCTCCGGTTATCATAATTATCTCAAGGCCCAGATCGCGGAAAGCGGCGATGGCTTCTTTGGATTCGGGCTTCAAGGTATCGGCAACGGCGATGATTCCGGCAATTTTTCCCTTTACCGCGATGAACATCGGAGTTTTTCCTTCGCTGGAGAGAAGCTCGGATTTTGTTTGCATACCATTGAACCCAACACCTTTTGTCTTCATGAATTTAGCATTACCGAGAAAGACCTCTTTACCTCGTATCTCTGCTCCAATTCCTTGACCTGGAAAAGCCTGGAAATGGGCAGAATCAGCTATTGCCAGTTTGAGCGCTTTTGCTTTGTTGAGGATCGCCTCACCGAGGGAATGTTCTGAGAACTTTTCCGCGGAAGCGGCTAAACCAAGGATCTCCTCTTGGTCAAATCCTTCAGCAGGAATGATATCAGTTACCGAAGGCGCACCTTTCGTGATCGTGCCTGTCTTGTCGAGGACAATGGTAGTTAGTTTATGGGCTGTTTCCAACGCGTCCCCCGTGCGAATGAGGACACCCATCTCCGCTCCTTTGCCGGTTCCTACCATGATAGAGGTAGGCGTAGCTAAGCCGAGCGCACAAGGGCAGGCAATGATCATTACGGCTACGAAATTGAGTAACGCATAGGTCAAGGCTGGTTCTGGTCCTAAAAAAAACCAGACAAGAAAAGTGAAGAGCGCAATTCCCATAACCGCGGGAACAAAGTAACTTGCAATCCGGTCAGCAAGACGGGCAATCGGAGGTCTTGATCCTTGAGCGTCTTCCACCAGCTTAATAATCTGGGCAAGCATGGTTTCTTTCCCTACCTTAGTAGCTTTAAATTTAAAGGTCCCGGTCTTGTTGATGGTAGCGCCGATAACCTCATCACCGGATTTTTTTTCTACGGGAATCGCTTCTCCGGTTACCATGGATTCATCCACCGAGGAATTTCCTTCCACAACCGTGCCATCCACCGGTATTTTTTCGCCCGGATGCACGATAACAATATCGCCAATCTGGACATCCTCTGCCGAAATTTCTAATTCCTGCTCATCCCGGATAATGATTGCGGCCTTCGGCTGAAGGCCCAACAACTTTTTGATCGCTTCTGAAGTCCGGCCTTTAGCCCGGGCTTCCAAAAGACGTCCCAGGAGAATGATGACAATAATCGCTCCGGCAGTGTCGAAATAAACTTTCGGGGCAAGACCTTGAGCCGCGAAAAGGCTGGGAAAGAAGGTCGCAAGGACACTGTACCCATAAGCGGCACTGGTACCGACCGCAATCAGGGTATTCATGTCAGTCGTTCTGTGCTTGGCGGTAGCCCAGGCACCCTTATAAAACTGCCATCCGATCCAGAACTGGACTGGAGTTTGCAAAAAAAACTGAAGGATAAAATTGGTCTTCTTGCTTAGAACCCATAATGTGGAAAGGCCAAGGTGATTCCAAGACATTAAAACAAAGAGGGTGATAATAAGGATGAGTCCGGCGATGAATTTTCGCTTGAGGTTTTTTACTTCTTCTTCCCGGGCAAGCTTTTCTTTGTCAATACCAGGACCTTCTTCGATGTGCGGAACCTTATAGCCGAGCGCTTCAACCTCCCGGGCTAAATGCCTAGCAGTTACTTTTCCCGGAGTGATTTCTATTGTCGCATTTTGTAAAGCAAGATTGACATGTGCCTGGATAACCCCGGGAACGTGGCTCAAGGCAGTTTCAACTCTGTTTACACAGGATGCGCAGGACATTCCCTGAATCGGCAGGACGATCTTTCCCTTTTTTATCCCAAAGCCCAAGTCTTGGATGGCTTTTGTAAAATGGAGCGGAACAGTTTTAGCAGGGTCATAAAGGATGGAAGCGTTTTCAGTGGCGAGATTTACCCGTGCTTCTTTTACTCCGTCCGCTTGGGCAAGGGCTTTTTCGATCCTGGCCACGCAGCTGGCACAGTGCATGCCGGAAATGGAAAGGTCAAGTCTTTTAAATGGCTCTTTTCCCACGGATGGATTTTTCTCTCCAATAAAAAGGAAGGTTAGAAGATTTGAAGCTTAATTATATTATACCAAAATTTACAAGAAGGTTGCTCAAGAAAAGTAAGAAAAGGCCGGAATTAACAAAAAAAGTTTTCGTGTGAGAAGAAACCGTAAGGATACTAAACTATAGAGTTAGGGCACTCCCTGCTTTTCTTCGTCCCAGACCCGGCACGCTTCGATAAGCAACATCTCGGTGCTGTCAAAAATTTTCTGGTCCAACAGTTGAGCATCAGGGTCCAAAATAAAAAGACCATGTTCCCAGCGCACCAAAAGATTAAAGGCCTCAACTCCTTCGACCTGTTTGTACCGCGCATTGATAACCTGGCCCTGGTTAAAGAATACTTCTCCACTTTCATCTTCCTTAAAAAGTTTAAGGGCGCCAGTCTTCCCTCCCGCAAAGAGCATTTGAATAAGGTCGGTAACGTGGATTTCCGCTAAGTTACCGGTAATGCCTTTTTTGGTCGAAGCGGTCTTGGCTTTTTCTTCAGTTTTTTGGAGAGAATGTTTAATAAAATTCTGAATCTTTGCAATGAGGATACTTGGGTTATAGGGTTTTGTAATGAAATCATCAGCGCCAGCATCAAAACCCTTGCTTACCGTAGCGGAGTCATGTTTTTCTGACAGAAAAACGAAATTGATATTTCGGTATTTATCATTGGTTTTTACCAGATCGCAAATGGAGAATCCATCGAGGGGTTTTGTATTCACCTCTGAAATAATAAGACACACGGGACTACTATCGAGGATAGCGATAACTTTTTCCGTGTCTTTTAACGGATAGGGAAAAATACCATTTCTTTTTAACAAAACAGACAGGTGTTCGAGTTCTTCAGGGTTAGTATCAATGATAATTGTCCGGGGGGAGGATTCATCAATAAAGAGGTCTAAGATAATCTCCTCCAACATGTCGACGATTTCTGGATCAAAGTATTTCTCTTTTAAAGAAAGGATAATGTCAAAGGAACTTTTGAAGTTTTCATACCCTTCAAAATTAAGGAGGTGGATAAGGGCATCGACTGTTGCAATGATCCGGGAACCAAGCGGGATATCGTCTCCTTTAAGGCCCTCCGGATACCCTTCACCATCGTATCGTTCAAGGGTGTGAAGAAGAACTTTGTGAACTTCCGGGGGGAGGCGCGCACCATCATAAAGGCGCTCCGAGGACTGAGAATATTTTTTTAAAAGCTCACGGTTGTGTTCGGAGTTGAAATTAAAAAGCGTTAAATGCTCAGGTGCCACCATACAACAATCATGTAAATACGCTGCCAGAACATTGTAATACGTTTCTTTTGCCTTGAGTCCCAGGTTCTGGGAAATTTCTTTTACGAGCTTGGCGACACTCGCAGAATGGCCTCGATAATTTTCCCCTTTATACATTTCCAAGACATTTATCACGATATTAAGCACCTCAATAAAGGTGTCTTCACTCGTAACCGACAAGGGGGATATCTGGTCCGCAAGGCGTTTTTGGTTTTCTTCTTCCGTTTTAGTCGGATCGATAATTTGATCAGATATTATTGTTGTTGTCTTTCGTTTTAAAACTTGTATCGGTTTCAGGACTGGTTTATCTGACTCGGTAAAATCAGAATTGAGCAGCACTGCAGAGTCCTCTTTTGGAACAAAACTGGCAATTGTCTGGGGGCTTTCGCTTTTGATTACTGACTTTAGATTATCCAGCGAAGAAGAATCATTCTTGTAAAATTTTTCTATCCCCGCTTTAATGGTAGATTCTAACGCGATATACCGTTCTATTTCATTATATCCGGATACATTTTTGATTAACTTGGGTAACTGTTTATCCTGGGGGTCGGCAATTGCGACGGATACTATCTTTGATTTATCATAACAAAAAAAAGGGAACACATTGTGCTTTACCGCGAAATCAGAAGGGATGAGTTCTAATACCCATTGGGGTATAGTCATTTTTAAAAGCTTGTCTGAAGAAATATATCTAACTTTAAAAAGTCCTGCCAGACACTTAAGCAGGTCTATTTCATTTAAGAAACTCAGTTCTACCAGGATTTCACCGATTTTTATCCAAGGGTCAGTTTTTTTCTGCTGGAGAAGCGCAGCATTTAATTGCTCTTGGGTTATGAAGCCAAGCTCGATGAGTATTTCGCCGATCTTTTTGTTGCCCGTCATACGTTTTAACGCCTTTTGTGAACGTGTTATCTTGTGATTGTTTGATTATAAAAGGAAAATGATTTGGTGTCAAGGACATAAAGGTTCGTAGATGGAAATAAAAACTGGTTTTTTAAATCCTTAAGCCTATAAGGAAAAAATTCACGTAAATTTCGAGTAGCCCAGAGAACAAAGCCTCAGGGAGGTGCTCTCGGAAGGGGATAAAAAAAAGCGGAGTAAAAAGAACAGAAAGCTTAAAATAAACATTTATTTTTTGAGTTGATCGGATGCTTCTTCGCCCCAGGCTTTTTTACTTCGTTCGATCTTTTTGCGTACCGAATCCCAGGTTTTTGTGCTTAAGAAGGATTCGCGCCATCGGGAGAGCATACGAAGGTACATCTCCCACGGAACAGTAAAAGTAAGCTCATCGGTTTTAACGTATCGTCGTTCGGTTGGGTCCCACCCCCCCAACACTGCCTTTTGCTTTCCTCGAGCGAGGAAGTGTAATGGCCAGGTTAAAATACCAGCACAGCCTGGACCAAACGGGGACAAGACTGCTTCAAAGTCGTTGGTTGCAAAAGTTGCAAGTTGGTGGAGGCCACAGATGCTTTCAGGCCGGGCGAAGAAAATAACTAATTCCGGCTTTTCAAAATCGGTAAAAAGGGAAAGCGGTTTAAACACACAAAAAGAAGCTGGTGCTGGTCGGGGATCAATGGTCTTAAAGAACATTTGGGTCACCTCAGGCGACTCAAGGTAGCGTTCACCCTCAAAACGGTTGGGGATACCTGTGGAGACAAAACGGGCGACAAAATCTAAAGGACGCCTTAAAAAACCCACATAAAAGGCTCCGCCAAAACAACCGAAATTTTCTCTGCTAAAATAAGCGCTGGTACCCTTTTTGCGCGCCCGCCAGAGCAACCCTATTACACAAGAAAAACCTTCAAAGACTAAACCCCAATCAATTTTATCTCCTTTTTCCTCTTCCAGAGTAGGTAGACTGCGGGATTTTGGTGTAAAACCATCTTTTGGCTCTTGATCGGTATAAAACACGCCAAAAGGCTCTTCTGCGATACCGAGAATTTCCAAGAAAGCTTTTAACTCGCTGATGCTATTTTCTACCATTATTTCAACCCTTCAATTTTAGGTTAATAAACTCACGTATTACAAAAAAGCTTTATGCAAACCAGAGTCATTACCAGTGGAATAAATTAGGCAAAAACCATTCGTTTGTTAGACAAAAACGCTTCCTAAATCTGGTTTAGATTTCTATAGCACTGGCGTGCTTTACATAAAGCAAAAAAAATGAAGCGATATTTTTTGATGTGGCCAGAAAAAACCACGAAAATTTTGACAAATTTTCTTTTATATGGCACTATGTTACAATTTATAAGGAAGAAAAGCAATGTTCTTCCTTATAAAAAAAATGGGTTGTCCGAATAAAATAAAGGAATTGTTTTAGAAATATCCTTAAAAGAGTGAAAAAATGGGGGTTAACAAAGCAAAAGGGGAGGAAAAAATGAAAGTAATTGTTGTGGATGATTCATTGGTGATGAGAAAAATAATTGTCAATGTGGTTGAATCGTTAGGCCATGAGGGTGTCCATGCGACCAATGGACAAAACTTATTAGAAATCTTGGAGCAATGTGGTGACGAAATNGGGCTTGTCTTGCTTGATTGGAATATGCCGGGGATAAACGGAATCGAAGCTCTTAAGACTATGCAGAGAAACAGTCGTTTTTGCGCAATTCCTGTGTTCATGGTTTCCACTGAATCAGAAGATGTAAAAGTTGAAGAAGCTTTAGCAGCAGGCGCAAAAGGTTATTTATCCAAACCCTTTACCCCAGAAGAGCTGGCAACAAAAATAAAGGATATTTTGGAGTAGCCAATACCGGCTTAGGCATGGAAATACCAAGAGGTTCAACCTAACACGGAGATTTTTATGAACAAAATAATCCTCTATGACTGTAGCCCGGAAGTGACTCACATGGTTAACAATCTCTTTGGGGAAAAAGTGACCATTCAAAATTCTTCGTTTGATGCTCAAAGGCCTCTTCAACAATTCAGCATGGTTATTTTGGAAACCGGCAGCAAAAAACTTGAGCAGTTATTGCAAGAGATCAAAGCGTTAAGATATGCCTGTAACTTTAGAAACATTCCTATTATTGTGATGAAAAAGAAAAGCGACCCCTACCCTAAACACCCTTATGTTATGGCTGGCGCTACTGAAATTTTGTCTTTGCAGGCCCCGCCCTTAGCTTGTCGACAGATCCTCCAGGGGTATCTAATCCCGAACCGGCAACCGTTAGAACAAGAGATGGAATACCTTACCCCTTTTATTAACAGCGCTAAACATGTTTTGAAGACCATGGCTTCGATAGACGCTGAGTATAAAGAACTATACTTTCCCAGTGACTTTCGAATCTTTGGAGATGTTTCGGGCATTATCGGTTTATCCGGAAAAGCAGAAGGGACTGCGGTAATTACTTTTTATTGGGATTTGGCCCGAAAAGTTATTTCTCAAATGATGCGTGTGACTGAAGATCAAATCAATGCTGAGTTTATTCACGATGGGGTGGGGGAACTGATAAATATGATCAGCGGATTTTCGAAAAAGTCTTTTATTGGGAAGCCCTATCATTTTGAACTTTCAATACCCACTGTAGTGATGGGATCAGGCCATCAAATTGGGCATCCTGAAGAGGCAAGCATTGCTTCAGTCATTTTTGACGTTGGGAAAAGCTCTTTCGCCTTACAGGTGTGTCTTAAACCCAAAACAAAAAAAGGGAATTAACTGATACAATGTAAAAAGTTTTGTCGTCTGGATTTTGCCCACCAGTAATCCAGGTTGGCAAACGGTCGGGTTTTGTATTGTTAATTTCCTCATAGCCGGTTGAATAAATAGTCAGATGAAGGTAAATGAAAATCCTTCAAAAAGGGGATTGCTCCAGCCACGGTGGATTGGCAGCTTTATCCCCCATGACAGGGGATTTAAAACTTAACTATAAACAACCATGAGCGAAAAAAACGAAATCCTTTTAATTAACCGGGACAAAGGGTTTCTGGAGGCCATGGCCGAGTTTCTCCGTCAAGCGGGCTTTACAGTTCATACCGCTTTGGAGATGCACGAGGCCTTGTTGGCCCTTACTTTTCATCCCGTGGGTTTAATCCTTTGTGATAATGTTTTACAGGATGTTACGGGATACGATTTTTTAAGGTTTTTAAAAAATGACCCTCTGAGGGACTCGGTCCCCTTTGTTTTTTTTGTGCCGATCAATGACCAGGGACGCGCTTTTAAAGCTTTTGAATTGGGAGCAGATGATTTTTTAGTGTATCCCATGGAGGTAGAAGATTTTGTCAGCCGGATAAAGGAAATAATGGCGCTTCAGTATCCCGCTGCAAAGGAAACTCCTGCTGCCGAAGCCGGCAAAGCCACCTTACCGCCACCCTCTGATACAACACTCCCACCGCATGAACGACGTCAGGCCAAAAGGAAGCAGCCCCTGCCTAATCTAAAGGTCTCTCTTTCCCGAGATGAGATTCTTTGGATGCCGGGGAAAATAAAAAATTTTAGCCGTGATGGCATGTTAGTGCTTACTTCTCTTTTGGGAAAGCCAGGGGTTTCACTCATGGTGAAGTTTTCACTGCCTCAAGGAGTTGTCACAATCAAGGGTCACATTAAACATGTTGCTTTTGATGATTTTCGGCAACCAGTGGGCATAGGCATAACCTTTGCGGAAGATTCAGCATGGCACGAGATCAATGATTATTTCACCTCCCTTATTAACTCGGCAGCCTCTGGAACTTCAAAAAAAGAATTTCGTGAACAACAAACACCACCTCCTTCCCCTCCTCCGGGGACAGGAGCCGGGAAAACAGTCTTTCTCCCGTACGAAGGATCAGAGGGAGAGGATTTGCTCCTGTCAGACAGTGCCCCGAGAACCGAAGAAGAAACGTATGAATCGCGATTCTATCATAGCTTGGTGGGCAAGCAGCTTGGTGGCTATAAAGCAGTTTGTTTTATTGGCTCAGGCAGCATGGGAGGTGTCTTCAAGGGCTGGGATTCTGCGCTGGAGCGGGAGGTTGCGCTCAAAGTAATCTCTTACGAATTATCTTCCCAAGAGACTTTTCGGGAAATGTTCATTAAAGAAGCCCGATTGATTTCCAAGCTCGACCACTCCAATATCGCGCACATCTATTCCATTGGAGACACTGACGGCATCCTCTTTTTTGCGATGGAATTAATTGCTGGCGAAACTCTGGCGGATTTAATAATAAAACACGGTAACCTTAACACGTTAAAGGGCCTGGATTATTTGTTAACAGTGTGTCAAACCTTAGACTTTGTTCGGCAAAAGAATATAATCCACCGCGATATAAAGCCCGAAAATATTGTTATCAATGACAAAGGGATTTTAAAGATCGTGGATTTTGGAGTAGCCAAAAAAATTGATGTTAATGCTTCCGGAGACGTGCCAGAAGGTATTGTAGGCTCTCCTCTTTATATCTCTCCTGAGTCAATTTCCGGCCACGTTATTGATCATCGCAGTGATATTTATTCTTTGGGCGCTACCTTTTACCATGTATTTACCGGCTATCCTCCTTTTGAAGGTAATGACACCAAGGCGATTCTCCTTCATCACCTCAATAGCAAGTCCATACCCCTTAAGGAAAGAAACCCTAAGGTCTCTGTTTTTCTCTCCCGGATTATTGAAAAGATGATGGCAAAAGACCCTCAGGAACGGTACCAAAACTACAAAACCATTGTTCAGGACTTACAGTCTTTTCGTTCAATGGTTATCAAAGCCAAAAACAAGAGAAATACTCTTTTACCCGGCAGGGGGAAATAGCGAGATGAGTGGTTTTGAAGAGGTTGAAATTATGAGGGAGGAAATCATTATGGTAAGGAAAAGCTAAAATGGCCTTGGACAATACATTGGGTAAGGAAGACGGGTTTTCTCCGGTGAATTATTCGGGGGACATGCTGGTTCGTTCTCTTGATGATTTGGCAGCGGCTCTTATCCAACTCGAACCAAATGATAGCTCAGGCCTCAGCCATTTTCGTGAATCGCTTAAAGGGGTTATGGAGAATGGATCGTTTTCGGAACCAGTGAAAAAGAAATTAAAGGAAGCATTAGGGAAAATCGAAGGAATGATAGAAGGAAAATCTCCTGCCACGGGGGCTGTTTTAACCGAGACCGGTAAACTCATTGAGGAAGTGATGGAAAAAACAACGCAGGAAGAGTTTGCCTCTGCGCTCAAAAATGACGCCCCAGGAGAGGATGTCGAGGTTTTAGAAAAAGAAGAACTTAAGTACTTTTCTCAAGATGCCGACAATAGCTTTATAAAAGAATTTGTTGTTGAAAGCAGCGAGTTAATTAGCGGGGCGGAAGAGGCTTTGCTTACCTTAGAAAATGATCCTGATGATGCCGAGGCAATCGCCACTGTTTTTCGCGCTTTTCATACCATCAAGGGGACCTCTGCTTTTCTTGAGCTTAAAATTATATCCGAACTTGCTCACCACGCAGAGTCACTGTTTAGCCAAGTCCGAGAGGGGTTAATTCGCTACGGAGGTGGATATGCTGAGGTTGCACTTTATTCGGTGGACATGATCAAAGATGTTATCCGTTCGGTAGAAGAAGCCTTGCGGGGAAAACCCTTGTTAAAACCACAAGGGTACGATGCCCTCATCCATCTGCTCCAATATCCGGAACAAGCCCGCGTTTTGAGAGAGGTTGAAGAAACAACCCCCCCTTCGGCTCGCCTGGGTGATATCTTGGTTTCCCAGGGAGTGGTGAAACGTGAAGAATTAGAAGAAGCGGTGGAAAAGCAAGGCGAGAAACCTTTGGGGGTGGAACTTTTAAAATTAAAAACAGTGTCAATAAAAGACGTTGCCAAAGCGCTCCGAACACAACAGCGGATGCAAGGGGCCACTCCAGGGTTTGAATCATCGGTGCGGGTCAGAACTGACCGGCTTGATAAATTAATTGATATGGTTGGGGAAATGGTCATCGCTCACTCGATGATTACTCAGGACAGCATGAAGATGGGAGAGGAGTATTATGAATTTCAGCAAAGGGTTTCCCACGCGGGTAAGATTGTTCGTGAACTTCAGGACTTGAGCATGTCAATTCGGATGGTTCCCCTCAAAGCAACTTTCCAGAGAATTACTCGACTGGTCCGTGATCTTGGGAATAAATCGGGGAAACACATAAATCTTTTTACGTTTGGAGAGGAAACCGAGGTTGACCGCAATATGGTTGATCTTATCACTGATCCGTTGATGCATATGGTGCGAAATTCAGTAGATCATGGCATAGAACTCCCCGAAGAGCGGGAAAAGAACGGAAAACCTCGCGAGGGAACAATAAAACTTTCCGCTTATCATTCGGCAGGCAATGTAGTGATAGAAATAGAGGATGACGGACGAGGTCTTGACCGAGAGGTCATTTTTGCGCGTGCCCAGGCGAAAGGGCTTATTAGTGACGCAAGCTCACTTACAGAACGGGATATTCTCCACCTGATCTTTGAACCGGGATTTTCCACTGCCGACACGGTTACTGACATTTCCGGCCGGGGTGTGGGTCTGGATGTGGTAAAAAAGAACATCACCGCTCTGCGAGGCAAGATTGAGCTTCAGTCAAATCCCAGAAAGGGTTGTGTCTTTAAAGTTCGGGCACCGCTTACCCTCGCTATTATTGATGGGATGATTATTCGCGTAGGAAAAGAACGATACGTCATTCCTACGGTTTCGATCGTGAGAGCGTTACAGCCTCAAAAGGAAGATCTCAGCACGGTACTTAAAAAAGGAGAAATGCTTTCCTTGCAAGGGAAATTCGTTCCGCTGGTACGATTAGCTAACCTTTTTGATATTGAGGAGGCTCAGTCGGACCTCACCCGGGCACTTGTTGTTGTGGTTGAAGATAATGAACGGCATACGGGGATTGTGGCGGATGAACTTCTTGGACAACAGCAGATTGTTATTAAGTCTTTGGGAGAGGCGTTGAGAGGTCTTCGGGGTATTTCTGGAGGAGCGATTATGCCGGATGGGCGGGTGGGGCTGATACTCGATGTAGGGGGGTTAGTTAAACTTGCTCACGCGGACGAGGCAGAATGGGGAGGATAAAAAGAGGATGAAAGGAATTACAGGAATAAAAAAGGGAGGTAAAGATGAGCTATCATGAAGGTGCTTTGCAACCCGGTGAAATAAAGGGAGGGCTGGCAGATAAGGCGGGGAAGTACTTAACCTTTAATCTTGCTGCTGAAGAATATGGTATTGAAATTTTAAAAGTGCAGGAAATTATAGGACTCATGCCAATAACCAAGGTTCCCCGGACCCCGCATTTTATTCGAGGAGTAATCAATTTGCGCGGCAAAGTGATTCCGGTAGTTGATTTGAGATTGAAATTCGGTATGGAGATTAAAGAGGATACCCGGAGGACATCACTTATTGTCGTTAAAATTAAATGCTCGGGCCATCACGTGACCATGGGTTTCATTGTGGATGATGTATATGAAGTCGTGGATATTGAGTCAAAAGATATTGAGCCGACACCTGAGTTTGGTGCCAATATAGATACTGATTTTATTTTGGGGGTCGGAAAGATAAATCAGAAAGTCGTGATGCTTCTCGATGTCGATAAAGTTTTATCGAGTGGAGAAGTTACGCTCGTTGATCAGGTTACCTATGTTCAAGAAAAATAGGTTGAAGGTTTGCTCCATAAAGCCCGGTAAAGGGGAAAATATTTTTGACCGGGGGAAGAGAGATCCAATAGATCAGAAATGAAAAACTTTTTTAAGTTTTAAAGAAGGTATGTTTTAACGTAAGAGGCATTTGTGTTGTTAGAAAAAGGAATAATTCGAAGGCGCATGAGCGAACAAAAAAAGAATGTGGATTTCACGTCACTTGACTTGAGTCAAAAGCATTTTTTAAAGATAAGTAAAACGATTTACCAGATGTGTGGCATTAGCCTTCGCGAAGGGAAAGAGGCTTTAGTGCGATTTCGTCTCCTGAAGCGGCTTCGGGCGTTAGGCATGGAAAGTTTTGAAGAATATATAGACTTTCTTGAGCATGACAGTTCCGGAAAAGAAATCGGTTTGCTGATTGATGTTATGACCACCAACAAAACCAACTTCTTTCGCGAGATAACCCATTTTAATTACCTTCGCGAGAAGGTTTTGCCTGACCTTAAAGGGCCG
>JGI20214J51650_10002012_pt1 | contig 12904 bp, 9 predicted proteins | sample WetSurMetagenome_FD_51650 | JGI IMG/M metagenome (IMG submission 51650)
ACCTCCATCCTTGTCAATATACCCGGAGAGGCTTCTTCGGTGATGACCTGTCTTGATGGTTATCAGATGGCGAGAAAAGGAAGAGCCGGGCCTGCGTTAGGAATGGCAGCCTTTGCCTCGTTTATCGCCGGGACCCTTGGCCTTCTTGGCTTGGTCTTTCTTGCGCCGAGTCTTGCTGAATTCGGTTTGAGGTTTGGCCCTCCCGAATATTTTGCGCTCATGACGTTTGGGCTGACCCTGGTCATCTATCTGGCACGGGGCTCTCTGGCTAAGGCTCTCATGATGACTGCTTTCGGCCTTGTCCTGGCAAGTGTGGGGCTTGACCCCGTGTCAAGCGCTCCCCGTTTCACTTATGGTATCATTGATTTGAGGGATGGGATCGGACTCGCGCAGATGGTCATCGGACTTTTTGGAGTGTCCGAGGTGCTGCTGAGTGTCGAGAAATCTTTTACTCGTGACATCTTTGAAACGAAGATCAAAGGTCTTTTTCCGAATCTCCAAGATTGGAAAGATTCTATTTTCCCAACCCTGCGCTCCTCTGTGCTCAGTTTTCTCATGTCGATTATTCCGGGGATTAGCGTTGTTATTCCTACCTTCGTCTCCTATTCGCTCGAAAAAAGGATTTCAAAACATCCTGAAAAGTTCGGAACCGGCATCATTGAAGGGGTGGCTGTGCCCGAAGCGGCGAACAACGCCGCGGGGGTCGGGAGCATGATTCCCTTGCTCAGCCTGGGTATTCCTACCGGAGCGTCCAGTGCTCTGGTGCTCGGGGCACTGCTCATCTATGGCTTGCATCCAGGTCCACTGCTGATCAAAGAATCCCCGGAAGTGTTCTGGGGGGTCGTCGGGAGTATGTACATCGGAAATGTCATGTTGCTGCTTCTCAATCTCCCCTTGATCAGGATCTGGGTAAGCATCTTGAAGATTCCTTACGCCTTTCTTTTTTCATCGATTATTCTGTTCTGCCTCATCGGTTCCTATACGATCAACAATAGCGTGGCAGACATGTACCTCATGATCTTCTTCGGAATCGTCGGATACTTGATGAAGAAGTTTGACTACGATCCCGTCCCTCTGATTCTGGCCTTGGTATTAGGGCCCATGATAGAAAATGCCTTCCGCCGTTCGATGATCCTGTCCGATGGCAGCTTTCTTATCTTTTTCACGCGCCCTATTTCCGGGATCCTGATGACCCTGGCCCTGGTTATGCTGGTTTCGCCCGTGTTCATGAAAAAGAGGCTGGGAGAGGACATCATCAACTAGAGACCGAGGATTAGGGTGTGAGGGGATGTTATTTCAGGAGATGTTTATAGGAAATCCGTTTTGAGCCAGGGGGAAACGCTACTAAACACTGACGGAGGTGCAAAATGAAAGGGAAAGGGCTTTGGGTTTCATTAGTCGTTATTTCTATCGTTTTTGGGCTAGGATCTTCAGCTTACTCTGAGGATAAATACCCTGAAAGACAAATCCAACTCATCGTTCCTTATGGACCAGGGGGATCCACGGATCTCTGTGTCCGATCGTTCATGGGAGAGGTGGAAAAGGTTTTGAAGCAGCCGGTCTCCATCGTAAACCGACCGGGAGCGGGCGGGCTAACCGGCACCGATGCCGTGGCTAATGCAAAACCCGATGGATACACCTTGTTGGCTACTTCTGCCGGGGTTTTAACCTGGAGCGTTGCTCTCGATCCCACGTCTGCGAGAGAGCTCGACCCAATTGCCCTGATGGCGGTTCAGCCTGCGATGATCACAGCGAGAACGGAATCGGAGTACAAGACCCTTGAAGATGTGATCAATGCGGCCAAGAAGAAACCAGGCTCGGTCACCTGTGGATCGAGTGGGATCCAGGCAGAGACTTATGCCGATCTCGCTCTGCTGGAAGCNGCCACTGGGATTCAAATCAAACATATCCCTATTGCGAGCAGTAGCGAAGGGGCCACTCAACTTCTCGGAGGGCATATCGATCTCTGGATGGGCTCTGTGGCCACCACCCAGAATCTCGTGAGGGCCGGAAGGCTTCGGGGCCTTGCCGTCTCATCTCGCGAGAGAATGCGCGACTTTCCGGACGTGCCAACCTTTGCAGAGAAAGGGTTCCCCCACATCAATGTGAATCTGATCATTGTCATGATGGGGCCGAAAGGGTTGCCTCCTTTCGTGATCAAAGCATGGGAGAGTGCCTTGGGAACCGTCCTGGCGAAGCCGGAGATTGTGTCGGCTTTGAATAGAGTGAATTATGACGTCGATTTCCAGACCGGGCCGGACAAACTCAGACAATACTTCAGCGAGGAGATCAAAAGATTTTCAGCTCTGGTAAAAGAAAGAGAGCTGTTAAAGAAGTAGGAAGATTTTGGTCTGGTTCACCTTTTGAATTCTAGTGAAATTTAGAAACTTTTGCCGTCCGGATAAGGGCGGCGACGTTCGGATCCGCCGGTGCCCTGGTGGCCCTGGGAGCTCAGATGGAAATCCTCTCCCCCGGAAGCCGGCGGCTGGATATGCGGTCTGCATCCAGGCGTTTTTCCCTTCTGAACGGAGGGCGGTCCATCAACGGCAAGGGGCATCATTGTGTGGCTCGAAGGTTTTCTTAATGCGCTGAGTTTCAGCAACATCCTGTGGCTCCTGCTCGGGACGCTCATCGGCTTGATCATCGGCGTTCTTCCGGCACTGGGCGCCAACTTCGGAGTGGCCTTGATGCTGCCCCTGACTTTCGGCATGGATCCGGCCACGGCCATCATTTTCCTGGTGGCGATCCACGCGGCCTGCAATTACGGGGATTCGGTCGCCTCCATCGTGATCAACGTTCCGGGAGGGCCGGGTACGGTTGCGACGTGCTGGGACGGGTATCCCATGGCCCAGCAGGGCAAGGCCGGGAAGGCGCTCGGGATCGCGACCTTGAGTTCCTTTATCGGGGGCACGGGAACATGGTTGTTTCTGGCCCTTCTTGTCGGACCCGTGACCAAGCTTGCCCTGTCCATCGGTGCCCCCGAGTATTTCGGCCTTGGGGTGATGGCCTTGGGCCTGGTCTCTGTCGCGTCCAAAGGAGACACCATCAAGGGTCTGATCATGGCTCTGCTGGGCCTGGCTCTGTCCACGGTCGGACAGGACGAAGTGACCGGCCTGACCTACCGATTCTCATGCGGCATTCTTTCCCTGGAGGCAGGGATTCCCATCGTCGTTTCCACCCTGGGAGTGTTCGCCCTTTCCCAGGTGTTGATGATGTTTGAGGAGGGAGGCTCGGTAGCCAAAGCGGCTGAGGTGAAAGACAGCATTCTTTCAGGGTTTCCTGAAGTGATCAAGAGGCCNTTGACCCTGCTCCGAGCCGGGACAGTGGGCTGGTTCATCGGCATCCTTCCGGCTCTGGGCGTTTCTCTTGCAGGAATTGCCTCCTATCTTGTGGAAAAGAAATACTCCCGAGAGCGCGAACAATTCGGGCATGGAGCCCCGGGCGGTCTGGTAGCGGCTGAAGTCGGCAAGGGAGCTTGTGTGGTCGGCGATCTGATTCCCACCTTCACCCTGGGCGTCCCCGGATCGGTCACGGGCGCGATTCTCATGGCCGCGCTCATCATCCAGGGCATTGAGCCCGGCCCCAGGTTCCTTCTCAAGGGCTCCCTTCCTTACACGGTGTTNGCAGGTATAGTGCTCGCGCAGGCGACCTTTCTCCTGAGCGGAGTGCTCTTCGGAAAGGTCTTCACCCGGATCGTGTACTGCCCGAACGCGATCCTTGCCCCTGTGATAACAGTATTGACCTTTGTCGGCGCCTTTGCCGAACGCAACAACGGTTTCGACATCGGCCTGGCCCTCGCCTTCGGGGTTTTTGCCTACCTTCTTGAAAAACTCAAATACCCGACCGTGTGCATGGTCCTTGGCTTGATCCTGGGGCCCTTGGTAGAAGCCAATTTCCACCGCTCCCTCGGAATCAGCTTTGGGACCTATGCCATTTTCGTCACAAGGCCGCTCACCCTGGCCATGCTTCTCATCACGGTCGCTTTTCTCATGGGCCCGTACCTGTGGTGGTTTTTTGTGCAAAGAAGGAGAACACCGGATCTCGATCGGCCCAAAGGCGAAACCATAGGGAAGGTCCCTGCAGGAGAAATTGTTCTCCTTGCGGGGATTGCCGGGCTTCTTGCCGCTTTCCTTATTGCCTGTCAGGGATACAGCGCAGCCTCCAGGCTGTTTCCGTCTCTCATTTCTGCAGGCGGGCTGGTTTTCATCCTCGTGCGTTTCCTTGGGATCGCTCGCCGGCTCACTTTCGGTCACTGGAAATGGCTTCATCCTGGTCCTCTGTTCAAGGGGCACCTAACCTGGCAGTGGGCGCTCTTGACGATGATCGGGTACATGGTCGTGATCCATCTCGCCGGATTTGTTCTGGCCACTGTGGTTTATGTCCCGGCTTCGGTCCTCCTGTGCGGCGACCCGAAAACCAAGCGTGCTCTTGGGATCGGGGTTGCAGTCGCACTGGGTGTTTATGTTTTCTCCAAGTTGGTTCACTTGCAGCTTCCCCTCGGCCTGCTGGAAGTGCTGAGGTAGGGCGCGTGGGGAATCCATCGCTGCGTTCCTCTTCAAGTTTTAAAGAGAAAGGAGGTGGTGGAGGATCTGACTGTAGTCGGGTTTACGCGAGTTCTAAAGAATATCATTTGATCCTGATAAGGAGGGATACCCATGAATAAAGTCGTCAAAATGGCAGTTTTTGTTTTTCTGACCGTACTCCTCGCATTGCCCATGGTAGGGGTTCTCAATCCTGCAAATGGAGCCGAGTGGCCCGAGAGGGATATCACCTTGATCGTGCCCTACGCGGCAGGGGGAGGGTATGATGTCGTTGCAAGGGCCACAGCACCTCATATCGAAAAGAATCTCCCCAAGAAAGCGAACGTGGTGGTCAAGAACGTCCCCGGCGCAGGGGGTAAAATCGGTTTCATGGAAATGGTGAGATCCAAGACGGATGGATATACGATTGCAGTTCTTGATCCCGCAGATGTGGCTGTTCTCCAGGTCAGCGGCCAGTTGGAAGGGGTGGATATCCTGAAACTCTCTTGGCTGGGCCGTCTGGACACACTGCCCGATCTCCTGACAGTGAGCGCGAAATCAGGCTTTAAGAAGCCNGAAGACATGAAGAGCCGCCCTGTGCGCTTTGCAGGCATCGGCCCGGGGGTTACCTTCAGAAGTGCGGTGATCGCCAAAGGTATGGGTGTGGACGCCAGGTTCATCAGTTATGATGGAACCAGCCCGGCCTCCATCGCCACCATGCAGGGGGACATCGATGCCTTTGTGGTCAACTGGGTCAGCGCGACACGGATGGTCGACACCAGCGAGGGGAAACTCGTCCCCCTGTTTGTGGCTGCATCGGAAAGGGTTCCCCAGATCAAAGACATCCCTTGCGCGAAAGACCTGGGGGTGACAGTGGAAGAATCCGTCCTGGGGTACTCCCACATTCTGGTCGGACCGGCCAATCTCCCTGCGGAGGTGAAGAAGCTCTGGGAAGAGGTTCTCAACAAAACGTTTGCCAACCAGGAATGGATTGATCAGATGAATAAAGCCAAGTATCCCCCTTCAGCGCTCACGGGTGAGAAACTGACCGCTGGAATCGCGAAAACGCTCAAAGCTACAGAAGGCCTCAAGGAAATCATTTCAGGCCTGGGAATCAAGTAACCAGGGGCCACCGGGGTTGGCGCATTCGCCAACCCCGTGCCCTCCGCGATGAAGGTCTCAACCCTTCAATCCGCATCCGCCGCCCCCCCCATCGGAGAGAATACAGGTCGATGTGCAGGCCCTTAAATAATAGGATAAGGGACATCCTTAAATAGTTCAATAACTCGCCATTTGCTGTCGCTGCTCAAGCTCAAGGAACCAACGCTTCTTCACCGACGACCTTGGGCAAGGTTGGGCTTGAGAATATGCCGATACACCAGNGGAAGCACGATGAAGGCTACNCCAGCAGCAAGCATAGCGACTGTAACCGGGCGGCTGATCAATGCCCAAATGTCGCCTCGTGCCATGAAAAGGGATTGCCTGAACGTTTTCTCCAGCGTCGGACCCAGAACCAGTGCGAGCACCAAAGGTGCCATGTCGAAGCCGAGTTTCCGAAGGATGTAACCAACTCCACCCATACCAATCAGAATAAGAATGTCCAACAGGCTGTTGTTGACGCTGAAGGTGCCGACCAAACAGAGCACCAGGATGAGGCCCATGAGGAGATGCTGAGGAATTCGCAGGATGTTGGCGAAGACACCCACAAGGGGCAGATTGAGGATGAGCAACACGGCGTTTCCAATGTACATGCTGGCCACAACCCCCCAGAAAATCTCCGGTTGCTGCGCCATCAGCAGCGGCCCCGGCTGCACGCCGTGGATAGTCAATGCCCCCAGCAGCATAGCCGTAGGTGGAGCGAATGGAATCCCGAGCGCCAAGAGAGGCACCATGGAGCCAGCGGTTGCTGCATTGTTGGCGGCCTCCGGACCGGCCACACCTTCGATGGCTCCGTGGCCGAACTCTTCCGGATTTCTCGAGAGTTTGCGTTCCAATCCGTAGGAAGCAAACGTGGATAGAATGGCGGCAGGCCCGGGAATTAATCCGAAAAGAAAACCCATGGCTCCGCCTCGGAGCATGGGAGGAAAGGCTCGCCGCCACTCCGCCAAAGAAGGGAATAGTTCCCTGAAACGAACTCGAATGAGCGATGGGGTACTGGTAATCCGCTCGGCGATGATCAGAACTTCTCCCACACCGTATAAGCCCATGGCGACCGGAACCAACTCCACACCCTGACCGAGTTCCACCCTTCCCAAGGTGAATCGCGGCAACCCCGACATCATGTCCATGCCCACGGTGCCCAGAAGCAGGCCGAAGGTCACCATGAGATAGGACTTGGCCGCAGAGCCCTCGCCCAACTGGGACAGGAAGATAAGCCCCAGGAGCGTCAGGGAGAAGTATTCCGGGGGCCCAAGAAGAAGGGCAACCCCTGCGAGCGGTGGCGCAAAGAACATAAGCGCCACCACCCCAACGGTCCCCGCTGTGAAGGATCCCACGGCGGCCACGGCCAAGGCCGCCCCTCCCCGGCCCTTGCGAGCCATCTGGTAGCCGTCAATTGCGGTGACCACCGAAGCGGCCTCGCCCGGCACATTAACCAAAATGCTGGTCGTTGAACCACCGTACATGGCGCCGTAAAATATTCCGGATAGCATGATAAGGGCAGAAGTCGGTCCCAGAGAAAAGGTGGCAGGGATCAACAGCGCCATGGCTCCCATGGGCCCTAGGCCGGGGAGGACGCCCACGACAGTCCCAATCAGCACACCGAAAAGACACGCAAGGAGGTTGCTGGGGATCAACGCCACACCGAAGCCATATAAGATGCCGTGGAATGCATCCATCTCAGAAGAAAACTCCCCGTGGTAACGGAACGTCAAGAAGCACAGCGAAGAGCCAGTAGGAGAGAGCGGTGGTAAGAAACGCTGATAAGGCAATCCGGCCCCAGTGCCTCATTCCCAAGAGCCTAAGCACGGTCCCCATGAGAAGGGCGCTCGATATCCCATAACCCAACGGCTGAAGGAGAAGACCGAACATTAGGAGAGAACCTCCCACTGCCATCACGCGCAAGAGGTCAGGCCCTCGGGGGAAAGGGTTTTCACGTTCACTTTGCGGTTTGACGGTGCGAAGGGAACTCCAGAGCAGTGAACCGCTCAGGGCTGCCATGGCCATGGCTACCAATAATGGAAAAAACCCCGGACCGGGACGGTCCGGGGTCCCCATGGGCAGGTGAAGGCTCGCGAGTCCGTAAGTCAAACTCAACAGAAGAAACGCAGAGACAACAACGGAATAGAGCGAGAGGCCCATCGGTACGCCTACTTGGGGTTCAGGTTCAGCGACTCTAAGAGCTTGCGATTATTCTCATAGTCTTTCATGAGGCGGGCTTTGATATCCTGGGGCCCAAGATACTGGACGTCATACCCCTTCTCCTTTATCGTGTTGGCGAATAGGGGTTCCTCCATCCCTTTCTTGAACGTGTCGTGAAGGGTGGAAAAGATCTGGGGAGGCAGATCCTTCGGCGCGAAGAGGAGGTAGTAGGCTGCAAGGGTGATATCGTACCCCAATTCCTTAAAGGTGGGCGCCTCGGGGAACAGAGGATTTCGTTTTTCCTCGAAGACCCCCAACACCCGGCACTTGCCGGCCTGCACTTGAGGGAGGATCTCAGAAGCTGTGTGGCAATCGGCTTCCACATGCCCTCCCAAAAGCGCCGGCACGCTCTCGGCTGCGCCGGCGAAAGGAACTGTGGTGAGATCGATCTTGGCCATGGCCTTGAGCTGCTCGATATTCAGATGGAACAGTGTGCCCAACCCTCCAGCCAGCCCCACGCGAATCTTGCCGGGGTTGGCTCGCGCGAAGGCGATGAATTCCTGGATATTCTTCCACGGAGCATCGCTTCTTACCGAGAGGCAGATCGGAATGTTGACCAGGTTCAATATGGGGGAGTAATCGCTGGGAGGGCCGTACGGCAGCTTGCTCTGATGAGGCACCACGGCAAGACTCGCCACCGCAGCGATTCCGATGGTGTAGCCGTCGGGCTTGGACGCCACGACCTCTGCGACGCCGATGCTCCCCGCTGCGCCGGCCCGGTTGACGACCACGATGGGTTTAGGAAAATGCTTCTTGGCCGCCTCTGCAATGGTACGGCCGGTCACATCCAACCCCCCACCGGCCGGAAAACCACAGATCATGGTTACGGACTTTTCCGGGTACTCGGCGGCTGCATTCGATGAAAGAAGAAAGGTCCCCGCCAATGCCAGGATCAGTGTCAAAGCCAACATGAGATTTCCTTTTTTCATCTTCTTCTCCTTTTCGTCATAGAATTAGAATCCACTGTCTCTTATCGAATCAAGTAAGGCAGATCGTTCATGGAAACCGCTTTCCTAGGACACACTGAAACACAAACATCGCAGTACCAGCAATCATCGCGGTAGCGCATGTAAGGAACCTTTCCCGAACCGAACCGCAGGACATCCATGGGACACATCTCCACGCACAGCCCGCAGTGGTTGCATTTTTTCCGGTCGATCTCCAGCCAGGAATAACTCGGTTTATCGGGTTTGACGTTCTTGGCCTTCATGACTTTGTTCTCTTTCTTGTCTGCCGGCTCTTTTTGCTCTCGCCTCGTGCTCTCTCCATGCGCCCCTTAGTCCACGGATCGCCGAGCGGGTTATTATAGGAAGAATCTTTTTGAAAAGGAACTCCTAAGTCAAAAGACAGCCTGGGGTAAGAGTATTCCATGGCGGTGGGGAAATTCCAGCGATAGGGAGGTACCTTTTTCTTCTCAAAGACCATTCCCCTGTCTCCTCTCCGGATGGAGACCCAAGTTCCATTCCAGCCGGTCTTTTTTTCGGGAATATCCACCCGCCAGTGCTGGTATCCCCAGCGGCTCTCGCTCCGGAAGAGGCTGGATCGAGCCATCATCTCCCCCACCGTGAGGATGGAACGGAGTTCATGGGCCTTCAGCAGGTCATGGGGGTCTTCGGCTTTGACTTCGGGTAAGTCTTGTTTTCGGATCCTCTCCATCCACCAAAGGGCAATTTCATGGTAATCGGGGTTCTTGGGCGGCTTGAGGTAATACTGCAGACGAGTCCTTGCTTTGAATTCAACCAGGTGGGTCGGCAGACCTCGTTTCCGCCTCAGGGGCGCTTCAAATTCGTGGATCTCCTCACGGGCCCATGGCCTGGGATTTCCGCCCGCCCAATCCGACCCTGCGGCATACCTCGCAGCCTCTTCCCCGATCACTCCTCCCATAGCCAGAGCGCCGCCCAGGAAAGAATATGGCAGGCCGGCGTCGACATCGCCTGCCACGTAGAGGCCCCGGACATTCGTCTCTCCCCTGCGGTTGCTGTTGACCCCCGAACTGCTGTGCCCGCCGCAAGCTCCGATTTCTTCGGCAAACGCCAGTTCCAGGCAGCGGGGCTGGCGGTAGTCCTGGCCTCTGCGCTTGTGAAAGAGAAATCGTCCGGTCCTCTCCGTTCCAAACTGGATATGCTCGATAATCCGGATGATCTCTTCCTGAAGATGATGGGTGTGGAGATAGATGGGGCCTTTCCCCTCGGCAAAGGTCCGCCAGGTTCCCAGGCGGGTATCGCCTGAAGGATAGGGGTGGGTCCAGATGGTCTCCCCCACTCGATTGGAGGAGGTGGCTCCCCGTGTTCCCGCCACAAATCCACACGCCGGCCCCTGAAAGTCTTTGAGCATGGTCAGCGCCTGGTAACACTCCATGTTCACCAGTTCCGCCCCTGCCTCGTATGCCAAAGCATATCCATCCCCGCTGTTGCCGGGGAACTCGTAGGTGTTGGAGAGATAGCCCGAACTGGCCAGCCCCATGCGACCGGCTGGACCGGCGGTCAGACAAACGGCCTTGGCCCTGATGAATACGTAATCGCCGGTCCGGATGTTGAACCCCAGCACACCCAGGACCCGACCCCCTTCGGTCAGAATCTTCAAAGCCGGGGTTCGGTCATGAATTTCCGCACCCGTCGCCCTGGCCGCCTTGGCCAAAGACCTCTTCAAGTCCGCTCCGTCCATGTAAAGCATCATGGGCTTATTGACCGGTTGGACATAGCGCAAATGGTAATTCCCTGTATCATCCACGGGAAAGAGGTCCCCTTTGGCCCGGCCCATGATTTGTTCCAATTCCATCACCAGCTGGGGGCCGAGTTCGGCATAGGCGTAAGAAACCTCCTGATCCAAGACGCCTTCGGTTATCTTGGTCTGCATGGCTACAAAATCCTCAGGCTGGCAATAGGGAGGCAACACGATGGTGTTGATGGCATCCATGCCCCTGCCGGCTGCGCCGGAGGTTTCAAGCCTGCTCTTATCCAGCATGACGACCTTAAGTGCCGGGTTGGCCCGGTTAGCATGAATAGCCGCCATGGTGCCCGAAGCTCCCCCACCGATGACGACGATATCGGCTTTTTTCAAATGCAGCATCTGTCCACCTCTACGCTTGTGGAGAATTACCCGGCTGAATGGAGAACTCGGTTCTCAGGGTAGACTAACTTCGTCCGGTCGGTTCTTGAGCCGACCTGATTCTACAGGCTTTGCCCGGCGCACCAAGAACACGCTTTGAGGCCTCGAACTATACGGGGTTCGAACTTACGTGTCAAGGATGAGGCCGGTCCATGAGGGTAGGTGCATTTGTCTTTCGCCTGTATGGGATGGTGGTGGCAAGGGGGCGTGAGGATGCTTAGTTTGGAGCAGGAAGGGGGTGATCCCATGAAGGGCGATATGAGCGAATTTTATGACAAGGATCAGATGAGCAGCATCTGGCCTGAAGCGTATAAGGACTGGGTGCAGGATTGGGATGAAACGGTGAACAAAGAAGGGGTTCACTCCACGGCCTGCTGCGGTGGCGAGCCTTCGGAGAAGCAACTCCTTTGGCCCATCGAGCGCCCGTGAGGGATATCGGGAAGCTGCAGAGCTCTTGGAAAGGAGAAAACTCCGAGCGGAAAAGGTTCTTAAGGGGGTGATGGAAATGAGGGAGTGCGGGCTTTTCATCAACGGCGAATGGAGAGCATCTTCCTCGATGGATACCTTTGAAACGACCAATCCCGCCACAGGAGAGGTGCTGGCCAAGTGCGCGGCAGGAAACGAGGCGGATGTCGCAAAGGCCGTTGATGCGGCGGCAATATCCTTTGCAGAATGGAGACGGTTCCCGGCGCCCAAGCGAGGTGAGATCCTTCTGAAGGCTGCATCTATCCTGCGCCAGCGAAAGAAATCTCTCGGGGAGATGGTAACCAAAGAGATGGGGAAGGTGATCGCCGAGGGCGAAGGGGATGTGCAGGAAGCGATCGACTTCCTGGAGTACATCGCCGGCGAGGGGCGACGGATGCTGGGCGAGACCACGACTTCGGAACTGCCCGGGAAAAGGTGCATGACCGTGAGACAGCCGGTAGGGATCGTGGGGTGCATCACTCCCTGGAATTTTCCTTTCGCGGTTCCAAGCTGGAAACTGGGGGCTGCCCTGATCGCAGGGAATACGGTTGTGTTCAAACCTTCGAGCCTGACTCCTTTGTGTGCAGCCGCCCTTGCCGAGGTCTTTCAGGAGGCGGGCATCCCTCCGGGTGTGCTGAACTTGGTTACGGGGTCGGCCCAGACGGTGGGGCAGGCGATTGTCGAAGACGAGAGAATCAGGACGCTTTCATTCACCGGCGGGGTTGCGGCAGGCCGGGAGATCTATTCGAGAGCCTCGAAGAAGCTCAAGAGGGTCGCCCTCGAGCTGGGCAGCAAGAACCCTCTCATTGTCATGGATGATGCCGACATCGATCTGGCCTCGGAGGGGATCCTGTTCGGGGCCTTCGGTACCGCAGGGCAGCGATGCACGGCGACGAGCCGGTTGCTGGTGCACGAGAAGGTCTACAAGGAAGTCATGGATCGACTCGTCCGGAGNACTCGATCCCTCAAGGTGGGAAATCCCCTGGATCCCTCTGTGGATATGGGTCCTGTGTGCGGTCACGAGCAAGAGCTGAAAATCCTGANTTACATCGACATAGGGNTCAAGGAAGGGGCGAGATTAGTNTGCGGCGGCAGGAAACTCAAAGAGGGCGATTGCGGAAAAGGTTTTTTCATCGAGCCCACCCTCTTCGAGGCGAACCACGGCCTTCGGATCACCAAGGAGGAGATTTTCGGTCCAGTGCTCTCGGTGATCAAAGTCGGAAGTTACGAGGAAGCCATACGCGTGGCGAACGACGTGGACTACGGGCTTTCCTCGTCGATCTATACCAGGGACATCAACACCGCCTACCGGGCGATCGATGACCTCGAGGCGGGCATCACCTATGTCAATGCTCCGACCATCGGGGCGGAAGTCCACCTGCCCTTCGGGGGAGTGAAAAACACGGGAAACGGCGCAAGAGAAGCGGGGAGCGCGGCCATTGCGGAGTTCA
>JGI20214J51650_10002013_pt1 | contig 12902 bp, 9 predicted proteins | sample WetSurMetagenome_FD_51650 | JGI IMG/M metagenome (IMG submission 51650)
AGACCTGTTGTTCAGATATAAGCATCATAATACTTCGCATAACCGGAAGTGTAGCCAGAATGGCCATCTTACCCATTTTTTTAACCTCTGTTTTGGTAAGGTAAACTGCCAGATTCTGGACACAGCGTTCATCAAATATCAGATTCTCTGCCCTGGCAGGATCTGTTATAAATGCCGGACGGGCAACGCCTGTAGGACCAGCCTCATACCCGATAACAACCTGCACTGTTTTATTTTCAAGAAGCTCTTTTGCCCTGTTGATAAGATTATTCATTTTTCACCTCCTCTTCAACCGATTTGTTTACCAACTCCTTATATGATACATACGGCCCCAGATCGCGAATCCCGGTTACCTGCTCATGCCTGAACTTCTGTTTTACACTAGTAATGATTTCTTTCTCGTCTGACATCAATTCAAATAATTCAGGTGCAGACTGAACTACATCATTGCCTTTTTTTGTCAGGATATCAGCCTTATAATCACCGTTTTGCAGTCTTGCAAGTAAAATATCGCTTCCTTTTGATGAGTCAGGAGCAAGTCCTACTGAAGTACAAAAACAATATTCATCACTAAGATGGCAGCTAAGCCCGATAACCAGAAGCTTTTCAAGCCGCCTTGAAAAGAATTCATCATTAATATCCCAGCAGAAGATTGAACGAAGGGTATCAAATGCCGCATTATCGCATGGATGTGCTCCCCATAGAACAATTTCCGGGATTTTATTTAAATCAACTTCGGTAATGGTACTTTCCGTTTTCATATTTGAATAGAAGAACAGATTTTCCACCTTCGGAAAGACGACATTTTTGACCGAAAGGGTCGACCTGATATGTTCGAAAGTCACATCATTAAAACCCGGATTATATTTGTATTCCACTTGTTTGTCATTCGCAATAACAGGTGCATATATCATCCTGGTAGCCGACAAATGATTATACAGCTTTTCTATCGATTGCTTCCGTATTAATTTCCTGGTAGTTTCCATGTTAAATTATAAAGCTTTCTTTATCATTGGGTTCAAAAGTTGACAACACCGAGCTCATTTTGTCAGATGTACCGGCATAAACATTAAAATAGTTATGAACCTGATCTGCAAGCTGCATTGTAAGAAGGTGACATGGAATACCTACGGGGCATACCCTGCCGCATTCTCCACAGCTTATGCAGCGGCCGGCAAGATGCATTGCACGAAGTATATGCCATTCCATATTCCCGTGAGTATTGGATTGAACAGGTATCCACTGAGGCTGATTCACCTCAACAGTGCAACGGGTACAGTAACACATGGGGCAAGCCTGTCGACACGCATAACATTTAATACATTTTGAGAGTTCTTTCTGCCAGTATTCAAATCTTTCCTTTGGATTTAGTTTATTTAGTCCGGCTAAAAGCTCTTTATCCTTTACCGGATTACCCAGGTCAGATTTTTCAATATAACGCTGCATCACCTGGATGTCTGCAATGTCAAGAAGGGATCTCTCAGGGGAAATGCCCAGCACTACAATATTTTCTGCGAAGACCTGTTGTTCAGATATAAGCATCATAATACTTCGCATAACCGGAAGTGTAGCCATAATGGCCATCTTACCCATTTTTTTAACCTCTGTTTTGGTAAGGTATACTGCCAGATTCTGGACACAGCGTTCATCAAATATCAGATTCTCCGCCCTGGCAGGATCTGTAATAAATGCCGGACGGGCAACGCCTGTAGGACCAGCCTCATACCCGATAACAACCTGTACTGTTTTATTTTCAAGAAGTTCTTTTGCCCTGTTGATAAGATTATTCATTTTTCACCTCCTCTTCAACCGATTTGTTTACCAACTCCTTATATGATACATACGGTCCCAGATCGCGAATCCTCGCTACAGTTGTATTTACCACATCTGCCCATTTGGCTCCTTCTGCTGCTGATACCCATGAAAAAGTAATACGATTCATGTCTATCCCCATAAAATCCATGAGTTCCTTAAACATTATCCAGCGACGTTTTGCATGAAAATTACCGGATGTGTAATGACAATCATTCGGATGGCATCCGGAAACAATTATTCCGTCAGCTCCATTGGCAAACGCCTTCAATAACAGCATAAAATCAATCCTTCCGGTACAGGGAAACCGGATAATCTTAACATTTGAAGCGTACTTTATACGACTGGTCCCTGTCAGGTCGGCACCGGCATAAGTACACCAGTTACATACGAAGGCGACAACTTTTGGTTCAAAATCTGACATATAATTTTCTTTTAAGAAAAACTCACTTTTTATAGATTAATATTCATTCAGCAACGCCATCACTTCGGCGTATACCTGGTTATTTGAATAGCCGTATAGATCAATTGATTTTGACCGGCACAGGGCAACACAGGTACCACACCCCTGACAGAGACCTTCATTTATCTTAGCGACACTCTTCACTATTTTGCCATCACGGTTCTTAAAGTCCTCTCGTTCAATTGCCTGGTAGGGACAAACTGACTGGCACATGAAACATCCGATGCAGGTAGAATACATTGGTGGTGCAGTTCTGTTTACAACTGCAACTAATGGTTCGCGTGTAAGTTCGCTTTGTGAAAACAGGGCTGCTACTTTGACAGCGGCACCAGAGGCCTGCGATACTGAATCAGGAATATCTTTGGGATTCTGACATGCTCCTGCTAAAAATATTCCGGCTGTATTGGTCTCAACAGGTTTCAACTTGGGATGTGCCTCGGCAAAAAACTTATGAGCATCATAAGAAACATGTAGTTTCTGGGCAAGGTCCTCGGCTCCTGAACTGGCAACACCTGCGGTGGCAAGAACTACCATATCGGCTACTATTTCAACAGGTTGTGCTCCCAGTAAAGTATCTACACCTTTCACAATTAGTTTACCGTCTCTTTCAAAGATAGTTGATACTCTTCCGCGGATATAATTAACATAGTCCTCTTCGATTGCGCGGCGTACAAACTCCTCGTAATTTTTTCCGGCCGATCTTATATCCATATAAAAGACATGTGCCTTTCCTTCATGAACTTTATGCTTATAGAGCATGGCATGTTTAGCTGTATACATGCAGCATATTTTAGAACAGTAAGCGATACCTTTAGCAGGATCGCGTGAACCTGCACAGGCAATAAAAACTATATTCTTCGGTACCTGTCCGTCGGAGGGTCTGAGTATAGCTCCTGATGTTGGACCTGAAGCAGAAGCCAGGCGTTCAAACTGCAGGCCGTCAATTATATCTTTGTATTTGCCATATCCATATTCCGGAAAGAAGTCGGAATGTTTAATATCGAAGCCTGTGGCAACAACGATAGCTCCTATTTCCAGTTCCAGTATCTCATCGGGCTGATCGAAACGTATTGCTTTTGTTGGGCATACAATCTCGCAAATTTTACATTTTCCCTTAATATAATATGTACAATGTTCCCTGTCTATAACGGGTCTGTTCGGTACTGCCTGGGGAAATGGAATATAAATTGCGGGCCTCATACCCATACCCTGTTCAAACTCGTTAGGTATTTTCTTCTGGGGGCATTTGGTGGTACATAAACCACAACCTGTACAGGTCTTCTCATCGAGACTTTTAGCTTTTTTACGAACCTTAACCTTGAAATTCCCAATAAATCCTTCAACACTTTCAACTTCAGCATAGGTATACAAAGTAATATTGGGATGCTGCGCCACTTCAACCATACGCGGTGTAAGAATGCACTGCGAGCAGTCCAGGGTGGGAAATGTCTCGGATAACTGAGACATATGTCCTCCAATAGATGGTGACCGCTCAATCATTATAACTTTATGACCAGTATTTGCTATATCAAGAGCAGACTGAATGCCTGCAATACCGCCCCCAATTACCATAGCTGTTTTAGTAACCGGAACTTTAATAGGCTGAAGAGCTGAATTAAGCTTAACCTTTTCTACCTGGGTCCTTACAATATCAATTGCCTTTTCAGTTGTAAGTTCATTCTTTTCATGTACCCATGAGCAATGTTCTCTAAGATTAGCCATTTCGCATAAGAAAGGATTCAGGCCCCCCTCGGCACATGCTTTTCTGAAAGTCGGCTCATGCATACGGGGAGAGCAGGCAGAAACTACTACGCCGGTAAGATTATACTCTTTAATGGCATCTTTTATCAGAGTCTGCCCCGGATCGGAGCACATGTATTTGTATTCGGTGCTGTATGCTACATGTTTTAACTTACCGATAGTCTCAGCAACTTTCCCGCAATCTACAGTTGCGCTGATATTTTCACCACAGTGACAAACAAAAACACCTATTCTTGCCATCTTAAATAATATTTTCCGCTTTAACTTATATTAACCTCAACAAAATGCCGTTTCAATCCAACTTCTTTTGGGGATAACCCTATGGCCAATCCGATTGCCTGGGTAACAAAAATGACAGGGATCTTATATTCTGTTTCCCAGTATTTGTTAATATCCGGACGGCGCATATCTAAATTTGAATGGCACATCGGGCAGGCAACTATAATAGCATCAGCACCTCGATGTTCTGCATCTTCAATTATTTTACCTGACAATTTTGATACAATATCAGTTCTTGAAATTGATAATCCGGCACCGCAACATTCAGTTTTGTAGGGATAGTCAACAGGTGTGGCTCCTATTTTGCTCATGACAATGTCTAGCGTCTGAGGATCCTCAGCCCTGTCATAATTAAGAATTTTGTCAGGTCTGACCAGAAGACAGCCATAATAACAGGCTACTTTATAATTGAAAGGTTTTATAATCTTTTCCTCCAGCTTTGGAGTGATATATTTATCTATCCATTCGATAACATTTAATATTCCAGATGTACCGCGATAATCCATTTCAATGACTTCACAAATACGGTTTTTCAGTTCGGGATTTTTTTTCAGTTCGTGCTGTGTTACTACCAGCCGGCTGTAACAGGCAGCACAAGGCACAATTATTTCATCCATGCCACTCTTCTCGGCAAGAGCCAGAATACGGGCTGGAAGAGCCAGAGACAACTCCTTATTCAGATTATGAGCAGCCGTCGCTCCGCAGCAATTCCAGTCGGGGATCTGCATAAAGTCCAAACCAAATGCTTTTGCCAGGGCAAAAACAGATTCATTATAGTCGCGAGCTGATCCGGTCAATGAGCATCCGGGATAAATGCCAAATTTCATAAATGCCTCCTTAATTGCTAGTTTTTTTAAATATTCTTGCTATCTGCGCTTTCCCTTTGATAATACCCGGGAACATATGAAGCTTACCTCTGGATATCATTTTAGGAGCAAGCGAAATATCCTGTGTCATATTGAGCGACTGACGTTTATAGTCAAGAATCAATCCCAGCTCATACAGTCTTCCTGTCCATCTTATTGAATTCAGGAATGATTTATGAAAAGCGATGATGTTCTTTGCTTTCGGATTCACTTTCTTCTCTCTCCTTGACTTTTGTCTCAAGAAATCCATCATAGATGGTATATCGATCTCCATCGGGCAGCGGCTTAAGCACATCTCGCATGTCACGCAAAGCCATATTGAATGAGATCTTAAGACTTTATCATCGTTGGCCGGTACTTCAGTCTGGAGCAAGCGTAAAACCATACTCGGTGGCAGATCCATTTCGTCAGCTACCGGACAGCCTGCTGAGCATTTTCCACACTGATAGCACTTTTGTGGAGTAACTTCAACATTCTGTTCCACACTGTATGCCAGCGAATTTCTTAAAGCATGATGTTCTGGATGGGACATTTTGTTCCTTTGATTTTATTTATTCGACACTTGAAAAAATACGTAAAAACTGCACACGCTCATATGATGCAGGATTATGTACATTTTTCCTGCTTAATAATCCTTTAAAATCCGAGATTATTTTGAAGTTATGATTTGTCATCCATGTTTCAATATCACTTAATATTTGTGGCAGAACATCAAAATGATGCAAATGGTCTTTATAAAATACAGAAACCATCTGGACTGCATCGGCCCCTGCCAGAAGCTGTTTAATAACTGTTTCGTGATTATGAATACCTGTCGAAGCAGCAATGTCGCAATTCAGCTTTCCTGAAAGAAGAGCTACCCAGCGAAGTGTATTGGAATATTCTGAATCCTTGCTGAAAATATTAGATGCACTTGTCTGAAGATTTTCAATATCGATGTCAGGATTATATGGCCTGTTAAAAAGTGTCAACCCGGCAATCCCGGTCTCTGATAATCTAAGCGCGGTCTGGGCAAGACTTGAAAAATAATATCCGATTTTCAGTGAAACGGGTATTGTAACATATTTTTTTACTTCTCTGATAATCTCGAAATATACCTTTTCATTATCGCTTCCGCTTTTTTCAAAATCGGAGGGCAGCAGGTAAACATTGAGTTCAAGTGCATCAGCACCTGCTTCCTGGATACGTTTGGCGAAGTACTGCCAGTCATATTGTGTGCTGCAATTTATACTGGCAATTATGGGAATATCAATAGTTTTTTTAGCCTCGGTAATCAGCTCCAGATACTTATTTAAAGTATGTTCTTTAGCGTAGCTGGTAAGATATCCGAAAGCCTCTTCATAATAAAACTCCGTTTTGCTTACAATACCTTCAAAAGCATCCTGCCAGGATCTCATTTCCGCATTATCGGATTTAAGAAATTTTTCAGCTTCATATAAAATCTGTTCCTCAAAAATAGATTTAAGGACAACAGCCCCGGCTCCTTTATCAGCAATTGTCCTAAGATTTTCTATTGAAGAGGTTAATCCGGAACTTCCTACTATTACAGGATTTTTTAACTCTAATCCAAGATATTTACATGACAGATCAACCATGGTGTTATTTTTTTAACAAAACAAATTTAACAACATATACCACATTTAAAGATGATATTATACATTTTTTTCAACGCTTATTCTGGTCAGTAATTTTGGGGCCACAGAGTAATGAAAATCATTCTTCTGAGACTGAAGTCAGCAAATATAGTCTGCGTAAAAGACTGTTTCAAAGAGCGATGCACAAAAAAAACCGCCCTGAGGGGGCGGCTATACTATAAAAGAAATTTTTGAATTTAATTTTTTATCCTGGCTTTAGAATCTTCTTCAACATGACTCTTTGGAGTTGTGTCATACATAAGGGCTGTAGCAACGAATACAGAAGAGTATACTCCTGTTCCGATCCCTACCATAAGTGCAAACATGAAGCCACGGATAACTGCACCTCCAAAGATAAACATGGCAACGATAGTCAGCATAACTGTTAAAGTAGTATTTATAGTTCTGCTGAGGGTTGAGTTAATAGCCATATTAAGAACCTCTTTCATCGGCCGTTTACGATATAATGGAATATATTCTCTCAGCCTGTCGAAGACGATTACAGTATCGTTTACCGAGAATCCGATTACTGTAAGAATTGCCGCAATAAAAGCCTGATCAATCTCCATTGAGAAAGGCATCAGGCCCCAGAATATAGAATATACACCTATAACGAGAAGAACATCATGAAACAATGACATAACGGCTCCGAACCCATACTGCCAGTAGCGGAACCGCATGAAGATATACAGGAAAATGAGGATAAGAGCAACACCGACTGCAAAAAATGCATTGATTTTTATATCAGCTGCAACAACAGGTCCTACTGATTCAGAGCTTACCCTGTATTTACTCAGAAAATCCTCCTTGCTTATATCTCCGCCTACGATACTTTTAAGTCCATCGTATAATTTAGTTTCTACCTCATCATCCACTCCGGTTTCATTAATTTTGTATTTGGTCGTGATTTTAACCTGGTTATTGCTTCCAAAGGTAACTACCTGAGGCATGTCGCCGAATGATGCAGTTAGTCTGGCTGAAATGTCTTCAGTAGTAACAGGTTTTTCAAATCTTACCACATATGTGCGTCCTCCGGTAAAGTCGATTCCCGGATTAAGCCCTCGGACAAATAATGAAACAACACCTGCCAGAAGGATTGCACCAGAGACGAAATAGAAATACTTTCTCATACCGATAAAGTCAATCTTTGTATGTTTAAAGACATCAGCAGTTATCTTAATTGAGAATGTGAGTTTTGCATTCCTTTTCAGAAGAGATTCATAAATAATCCTGGTTATGAATATTGCGGTAAACAATGATGTCAGAATTCCTATAACAAGAGTTGTAGCAAAACCTTTTATAGGACCTGTTCCAAATATATAAAGTACAATACCGGTAAGGATTGTTGTAACGTTCGAGTCAATAATTGCAGAATAAGCATGTCTGTAGCCATCAGCAATAGCAAGCTTTATTCCTTTACCTGCCCGGAGTTCCTCCCTGATACGTTCATATATAAGAACGTTGGCATCAACCGCCATACCCATGGTGAGAACAATACCAGCTATACCCGGAAGTGTCAGCACTGCATTTAAAGAAGCAAGCACACCAAAAAGGAGAAAGACGTTGGCAACAAGTGCAATATTTGCAATCGTTCCTGCACTCTTGCTGTAATAGAATATCATAAATACCAGAACAAAGGCAAATGCTATTATAAAAGAAATAAAGCCGGAATTAATTGCTTCTTTTCCAAGAGTTGGTCCTACGATAGTATCTGAAATAATATGTGCAGGAGCAGGCAGTTTTCCTGATTTCAGGATGTTAGCTAGGTCATCAGCTTCCTCTATGGTAAAATCACCGGTAATCTCGGTATTGCCACCTGTTATCTCATTCTGAACTCTTGGATATGAGCGTACATACCCGTCAAGTACAACTGTAAGGCAACGGCCGATATTTTCTCTTGTCATTCTCGCCCATGTCTTTGCACCATCGGAATTCATTGACATATCAACTTTCACTTCAGCACCACTTACACCAGTAGAAGTTCTGGTTGAAGTAATAACATCGCCGTCGAGAGGAGGACGACCGTCGCGGGTTGTAACTTTTATAGCATGCAGCTCATATAACGTTTTTGTAGGGTCGTATTTATAAGGGTTCTGGCTCCACATCAGCCGGAGATCGCGAGGGAACATTGCCTTTATCTGGTTCATTTTCAGCAACTCGTTCACTTTTGCAGTATCTTTTGAACTGGCAAGTCCTATCATACATGAAGGCAGAGGTTGTCCTTCGGCATTAACACGAGGACTGAGTAAACCGAACAGAGGATTTTTGAGAGCAAATTCTTCACGGGTTGATGCTTCAGCAACCGTGGTTGTATCTTTTTCGATCAGGTCGAGAAGTGACTGATCTTTTTTTGTTGTGTCTGCAGCTGCGTTTTTAGCAGAAGGTTCTGTTGCCGTAGTATTTTTCTCAGTGTTAGCCTGAATTTCTTTCAGAAGGTTATTGGCCTGAATTAAGAAGGGGACAATCTCACTGTTCTCATAAGTCTCCCAGAACTCAAGGTTGGCTGTTCCCTGAAGAAGCTCCCTGACTCGTTTCGGGTTATTCTGACCGGGCAGATTAATTAATATACGACCCTGTGTAGACAACAGTGTAATGTCAGGCTGAACAACACCGAACCTGTCGATCCTGGTCCTCAGGATGTTGAACGCGTTTGTTATAGCACCTGAGACTTCAGTATCCAGTACTTTTAATACCTGCTCATTTGTTGAATTGAAATTGATCTTTTCTCTCAGTTCAACAGTTCCAAAGATCGAAGCAAGTTTGGCATTAGGATCCAGTTCCTGGAAGGCCTTCCCGAAAAGTGTAAGATAGTCGGACTGGCTCTGTTTCTGAAGTTCCTTTGCACGTGCAAGAGCTGTATTAAATGTTTTATCAGGATTATAATTAGAAAGAGCTCTTAAGATATCTTCAACAGATACTTCAAGTATTACGTTCATTCCGCCTTTCAGGTCAAGTCCAAGGTTCAGCTCTTTTTTCTGACACTCCTTGAATGTGTTACCCAGGAAACTCCATTTTTCTTTTGGCAATGTGGAAATTGAATCGAGGTATTGAGTCTCTTTTACCAGGCTTCCTTTTGCATATTCTCTGGCTTCTTTTTTGACCTTATAGGTTGCACCTGTAAATGAAAGCTGGTAAATAGATACCAAGCCTAATGCAATTGCCAGAACGATGATAGCTGCTTTATTCTGCATTTGTCTGTTCTTTTGGGATTATTATGATATTTATTTCTTATTCTCCTTTATTGAGGCGCAAAGATATTAAAATTTTGCAAAAACAATCAATTATTAATCAGATGAATTAGCAGCCAATAAAATAGAAAATCTGTGATGATCTGCGCGATCAGTGGGAAAAAAATCAAATCTCCCGCAGATTACACAGATTAACGCAGAACATAATACAAAAAAAGCTGAATTCCACCTTTTCAACCCCCTAAATCCTCCAAATGGGGGACTTTGGAAGGCTTTTAACCCCCTTAATAGGGTTGTAGGTAACTATTGAAGCAGCTTTTCATAATCTGTCTCAAGAGGGCTTCTGTTGATGAAGTCAAACAAAGTCAGACTCCGGATATTATAGAAAAAACTCCAGTAATCCTGTAAAGCCTGAACATAGGCTCTCTTATTCTGATCTTTTCTGCTGTCAGCATCATTAAGGTCAAGAACTGCTATCTTGCCAATAAGGAAACGCTGTTTGGTAACTTCGAACCTTTTCATTGCAACGGTATCTGATTTTGCTGCAATTTCTACCTGATTTTTCTGCAGATTAAACTGTTCCACATCAAGAAAAAGATTCTGCTGGAAGTCGACAAGAGATTGATTTGCCTGAACCTGAGCCAGTTCCAGACTTGATTTTGCCATTTGGTATCTGCCTCTGCCCAGACCCCAGTCAAGAATAGGTAGAACAAAACCCACCCTGACTCTTTGTGAGTTGCTCAGCTTTTCATAGGCTGTTGCAAAGTCAGTTGACTGTTGTGATAATCCCAGGGAGGCAGTCAGACTTGCATTAAGTCCATTTGACGCCTTCGCCTGTGCAGCATTACTCTGTGCATTGAGAACACTTATGCGTTGATTGAGGATATCTGGATTATTATTAAGAGCCAGATCAAGCACCTCTTTCATATCAACCTGCAGGTCGGGTATTTCATTTGGCAGGATGAGTTCAAGTCTTACATTTTCATTATATCCAAGAAACGATCTTAATCTGATTTCCTTGTCGCGCAGATTCATATCCGCCTGTTTTCTTGCTGTTTCTGCGTTTAGCCATGACAACTGCATCTGTAATAGTTCATCTTCTGCTATTGTTCCCAGCTGATATCTCCCCTTGGCAATTCTGAATAATGTATCGGCATTTGAAAAGTTCATTTCAGCAATCTGCTTATTAATCTGTGCAAGAGCGAGGGAAAAGAAATTCATAACCGCACTGATATGAACTCCCTCTATATTATAAAGAAAGGTTTTCTTGGCAGCATCATACTTTACCGGTTCAATCTTCTTCTGCCATTTTAAAGTGTTGAATTTTCTTATAGGTTGAGTTATATCAATACTCACAGGATTGGTAATGTAATTAGTAGGAAGTTTCCTTTCAACATCCTTGAAAAGGGTTAGATCCGATCTCAATGATATTATGGTTCCTGTTGGCCCTATGTTCTGGGAAAGAGACATTGTCCCAAGAGAACTAACTGTATTTTTAGGTTTGTATATATAAAGATCATTTTGTGAATCATAAACCTTATCAAGTCCATTACTGAAATCAGGGGTGGTTCCCGAAAGGGTCAAAGATGGTAAGTACTGTGCCTTGTATGATCTGTACTGCCAGTAACTGGCACGAAACCTGTGTTTGGCAATAAGAGCATTTGTTGATTGCTCTTCCGCCAGTTTGATTACTTCCTGAAATGTAAGCTTTTTAACCTCCTGTGCAGAAATTTCCTTAGTGGAAATAAGAAACACAGCTATTATCGAAATTAGAAGTAAAGTTTTCATTTTAAAATTTTAATAATTTTCCAATTTATTCTGCCCCTGGGAGAAGGATGCTAAACTTATGAGGCAGAAGTGGTTATTCATATCTCAATGATTCTATAGGATCTTTTTCTGAAGCCCGTTTTGCAGGCGAGTAGCCAAAAATAACTCCAACTGCTGCCGAAACTCCGAATGCAATAAAAACCGAGAAGAAGGATACAATTGTCATTATTCCGGCTATTTGCTCAATCAATTTGGCCATTATCACTCCAAAGAAGACACCTATAAAACCTCCTGATACACTTATAAGAACTGCTTCGGAGAGGAACTGGACAACAATATCCATTTTCTTTGCACCAATAGCCATCCTGGTACCGATCTCCTTTATCCTCTCCATAACCGAAGCAAACATAATGTTCATTATACCTATACCACCAACAATTAATGAAATACTGGCAATAGCTCCGAGAACGATATTGAAGATATCTTTTGTCCTTTGTTGTTGCTTAAGCAGCAACTCCGGAACTGTAATCTCAAAATCTTTCACCCCTGTATGGCGTCTGGTCATCATACGGCTAAGAATTTCGGTTGAAGGCTGAAGCTGTTCTGTTTCAGAAACCTGCACAACTATTCTGTCGAGTTGATTATAATTAGTCTCAACATCACTTGAAGCATCAGAACTGCTTACAACAGCATGACCCATTCCTCCTCCTCCAAAAAACTGAACCGAACTAGCTTCCGATACCATTTTTGTGTTTAAAAGTGCCCTGTTTTTATATCTCAAAAGCATAGTCTGAATAGGTATATAAATGTTGTCATTATATACATTAACTCCCTTTTCTTCAAAACCGGTCAGGCTGACATTTGTTTTCTGCAGAACACCGATTACTTTCAGCCATATCCCGTTGAATTTGATATACTGTCCGAGAGGATCAACTTTACTGAAGAATTTTGCCCGGATATTAGCTCCGATGATGCAAACCTGGATACCATTTTCTTCCTGATAAGAATTGAAAACTGCTCCGTTGACCAATGGCAGATTATAGAGATAAAAATAATCATTTGAGACACCTACAAGCTTTGCACTATACTTTACTCCGTTCAGCATTGCTGTTGAATTGAATGATATCTCAGG
>JGI20214J51650_10002014_pt1 | contig 12899 bp, 8 predicted proteins | sample WetSurMetagenome_FD_51650 | JGI IMG/M metagenome (IMG submission 51650)
CAGCTTGGCCTTGTTGACCTGGTAGGGGAGTTCGGTGACCACGATGTTCTCGCGACCCGCTCGCGCCTTCTCGACAAAGGCCTTCGCCCGGACCTGGATCAGGCCCCGGCCGGTGCGGTAGGCGTCCAGGATCCCTTGCCGTCCGTGGATATACGCCGCCGTGGGAAAATCGGGCCCGGGCAAGAACTGCATCAGCGCGTCGATGGTGATATTGGGGTTCTCGAGGTGGGCGATGACGGCGTCCACCACCTCACCCAGATTGTGGGGTGGGATGTTGGTGGCCATGCCGACCGCGATTCCGGAGGAGCCGTTTACCAACAGGTTGGGGACGACGGTGGGGAGGACGACCGGCTCCACCGTGGATTCGTCGTAATTCGGGACGAAGTCCACCGTCTCTTTGTCGATGTCGCGCAGAATCTCGTGCGCCAGCCGCGCCAGCCGCACTTCCGTGTACCGCATGGCTGCCGGCGCATCCCCGTCCACCGATCCGAAGTTACCTTGGCCGTCGATGAGGGGATACCGCATGGAAAAGTCTTGCACCAGTCGGACGATGGTGTCGTAGACGGCCGTGTCGCCGTGCGGATGGTACTTCCCCAGGACGTCGCCCACCACGCGCGCCGCCTTGCGGTGCGGCCGGTTGTGGGCCAACCCCATCTCATCCATGGCGTGGAGAACCCGTCGGTGGACCGGTTTCAATCCGTCCCGGACGTCGGGCAGGGCGCGGCCGATGATGACGCTCATGGCGTAGTCGAGGTACGACCGCCGCATCTCCTCGTGGATGTCGGTGGGGTGCACCTCGCCGACGCGCTGCTGGGCTATACTGTCGTTCTCTTCGGGCACGGGAAGCCCTCTCTCTGGGTGTGGGGCGCCGGAGCGGGACCGGTCCGCGCGGGCGCGGGGATCGCTAGATGTCCAGGTTGCTGACCTCGAGGGCGTGACTCTCGATGAACTGGCGGCGCGGTTCCACCTGGTCTCCCATAAGCGTGGTGAAGATGCGCTCGGCAGCCAGCGCGTCTTCGACTTGCACTTTCAACAGCGTGCGTGTTTCCGGGTTCATGGTGGTCTGCCAGAGCTGTTCGGCATTCATCTCGCCGAGGCCCTTGTACCGCTGGATGGTCATGCCCTTTTTGGAAAGGGCCAACGCCTGCTCGTAGAGGGCTGTCCAGGTGTGCGCCTCNGTGGCAGGGCCGCTCTCGCTCTGGATGGTAAAGGGCGGAGCTCCCAGCGCGTTCAGGGCGGCCCCGGCCGCCTCCANCTCCCGATACTCAGCAGAGGCGAGGAGGGCCGGACTGACGATGCACGCCGGGCGATCGCCCCAGGAGGGCTGGGCACCCACACTGATGACCAGTCGGTGCGCGCCCTGCTCTTCGTCCCACTCCGCACGGCCCTCCACGGACCCCAGGCGATCGGCCTCCTGGCGCAGCCGGTTGAGTAGTCGGTCGAGGAGGCGCGCCGCCTTGTTGCTATCCTTCAGGGCACCCCGGGGCACGCCGCCCTGCTGGACCAGCGCGGCCACCACGTGGGGGTTTTGCCCGCGCTTCTCGAGGGCATGGAGGCAGCGCTGCCAAGCGACCACCTTTTTCAGGCAGGCGCTGAGCCGCTGCCCCGTCCACGGCCCCCCATTGCCCGCCGCCTCGACCGAGAGCGACTCTGCGCCGTGCTCGATGAGGAACTCCACCATACCGCGATCGTTCTTGAGGTAGCGCTCCGTTTTTCCCTTCTTCACCTTGTATAGCGGGGGCTGCGCGATGAACAGGTGGCCATCGTCCACAATCCTGCGCAAGTGGCGGAAGAAGAACGTGAGGAGCAGTGTCCGGATGTGCTCACCATCCACGTCGGCGTCCGTCATGATAATGACGCGGTGGTAGCGGAGTTTGGCGGCGTCGAAATCCGGATCGATGCCGGCGCCGAGCGCGGAGACCAGGACGCGGATTTCTTGAGACGCCAGCATCTTGTCCGCGCGCGCTCGCTCCGTGTTCAGGATTTTTCCGCGCAGGGGGAGGATGGCTTGAAATCGGCGGTCGCGCCCCTGTTTCGCCGAGCCGCCGGCCGAATCGCCCTCCACGATGTACAACTCGCAGAGCGCGGCGTCCTTCTCGGAGCAATCGGCGAGCTTTCCAGGAAGGTCGTCGCTGTCGAGGGCCCCCTTCCGCCGCACCAACTCTTTGGCCCGGCGTGCGGCTTCGCGGGCGCGCGCCGCGTCAGCCGCCTTCTCCACGATGCGGCGCCCGATCCCGGGGTTTTCCTCGAGGTGCTCGCCCAGTTTTTCATTGACGATCGTTTCGACGAGACCCTTGATGTCCGGGTTGTTCAGTCGACCNTTGGTTTGCCCCTCAAACTGCGGGTTGGCCAAGCGGACGCTGATGACCGCGGTGAGGCCCTCCCGGACGTCGTCGCCGCTCAGGCTGGCCTTCAGATCTTTCAGGAGATTGCGGCCGGCAGCGTAGTTGTTGATGGTGCGCGTCAGGGCCGACCGAAACCCGATGACGTGCGTTCCGCCGTCCTGGGTGTTGATGTTGTTGGCGAAGGAGAATACGGTCTCCGCGTATCCGTCGTTGTACTGGAGTGCGATCTCCACCGCGGTCTCGTCGCGCTGCGCTTCGATAAAGATCGGGCGAGGGTGAAGCGTGGCCTTGTTCTCGTTGAGGAGTTCGACGAATTGCCTAATACCGCCGGTGTAGTAAAACTCCTCCGCCTTGTCGGCCCGCTCATCCGTGAGGGTGATTCTCAATCCTCGATTCAGAAAGGCCATCTCGCGAAGGCGATTACTCAAGACATCCAAGCTAAACGCGCGGTCGTCGAAGATCTCGGCGTCGGGCAGAAACGTGACACGGGTCCCCGTCCGGCGGGCTTTTCCCGCTTCTTCTAGGTCGCCGGTTGGCTTGCCGCGCTCGTACCGCTGCAAGTGTTTCTTGCCCCCCGTCCACACTTCCACCTCGAGCCATTCCGATAGGGCGTTCACAACCGAAACCCCGACACCGTGCAATCCGCCGGAAACCTTATACGCCGAGCTCCCGAATTTTCCGCCGGCATGAAGGGTGGTGAGGACAACCTCAACACCGGACCGGCCGGTTTGTTCGTGGATCTCGACAGGAATACCTCGCCCGTTATCGACGACCGTGACGCTGTTGTCGATGTGGATGGTGACGTCGATCCGGTCGCAGGCGCCTGCAAGGGCCTCATCAACACTGTTGTCCACGACCTCGAACACCAGGTGGTGGAGGCCGTCGAGTCCGGTGCCGCCAATGTACATCGCCGGGCGCTTTCGAACCGCCTCAAGTCCTTCCAGGATTTTGATTTGGTCGATGCCGTATGTATTGTTACTTTCTTGCGGCCCATTCATCTTCGCCATACACCCTCGCAAGGCATCCCAAGACCGCCCGGTGCAAACCGGCCCTTTCTGGCTCCGGCGGGGCGGGTTTCGGTCATTTCCAAGACGGTTTGCGTTCCGACCGTGTAATGGTCCGGGGTGGTCGGCGGGACCATCCGATCAAACCAAGGGCGCGCCGCCGGAAGCGGAGAGGTCTTTCGGTGTCTGTATAGACCAAAGGGCGTGTTGAGTTTGGGTTGTTGCGCTAAAACCCGGCAGCCCCGTGTTGTTTGAACGCTGTGATTTATTGGATGAAACAAACACGAATCCGTCGACTGTCTTCCGAACAGGGGTGCGGTCGTATTCAGGATCAAATCCGCATCGGCATAATAACGCAACTATACCGGTCATCCCCCGCGGCTCTAAAAATAGCTGGGCTTAATGGGTCGGTAAGGTGTATGGTGATTTGTTCCGAGTCCACCGCCGATAAGAAGTCCATGATATAGCGTGCGTTAAAACCGATTTTGACTCCTTCGCCGGCGTACGCGACTTCGACCTCTTCATGGGCCTCGCCCAAGTCCATATTCACACAACTCACCAGAAGCCGCCCTTTTTGAAAATCAAACTCGGTTGGTGTTGTCCTTTCTCCCATAATCGCCGAGGTCCGGCGGAGCGCTCCATGAAGAACGTCTTTCGCGATGTTGATCTCACTCGGGGTGGTTGATGGAACAACCTGGTCGTAGTTTGGGAATTGTCCATCAATTAAGCGCGCGACCAGGGTGGTGGTATCTTGTTGTAGGATGATTTGATTGTCGGAGAGGCGGATCCTCACATCACCCAATTCTTCGCGCGCGATCTTTGCCGCTTCAACCATTGCTTTTTTGGGGATCAGTGCATCAATAACGGCGGTACCGGAGGTCTCTGGACGATTCATACGCACCAATGCAAGCCGGTGCCCGTCGGTGGCCACCATGTTCAGCGCGCTAGATTGAGCCTGGAGAAGGACTCCCGTCAGAGCATAGCGTGTTTGGTCTGACGAAACCGCAAAGAGCGTCTTCCGAAGTAAATCGCGGAACAATTTTGCAGAGAGGAGTANCTCGTCACCCTCGCGCAGGTCAGGAGGAGAGGGAAACTCCTCACGCGTCAACCCCTTCATCCGAAAACTAGACCGCTGGCACGAGATGGCCACTTGAAGATCAGGATCCGCCTGTAATTCTATGGTGGTCGATGGAAGTTCCTTGACGACCTCGTACAGCTTCTTCGCTGAAAGTGTCACAGCTCCCGGTTTGATAACCTCCGCTTTGATTTGCCGGCGAAGGCCGACATCCAGATCTGTTCCAAATAAAGATAGGTGGTCAGCTTCTGAGTGGAGCAACACATGAGAGAGAATCGGGAGGGCTTTTTTTACCTCAACGACACTTTGTACGGGCCCGAGGGCTTCGACAAAAGCATCTCGCTCAACCCGGATATGCATGAGACTCACACTCCCATTGTGTGTTGCGGGTAGCAGCAAGAAAGATTGGGCGAAAGGATTTCAACCAACCCTCTTAAACCGATTCTAGGAACAAAGGAAAAAATAGAAGTAGTAGTGTTAGGTAACCGCGGGTGTTGACAAGTGTGGCAACCCCCCGCTTNTTCAATATAAGATGCCCACATCATCACGTGGGCGGTTTGTTAATAACCAGCGCAGAACGAANGGAAAACCACAGCCAATAACAGAATGTGGAAAGNTCAAAAGAATTCCACGCTTTACCAACAAATTTTACCAAATCCGAAGTGAATATGTCAACAACAGCTTTTGGGATGGGCAAACGGGGGTGATGCGCATNTTTCCGGGGGAGGAAGGAAAGGGGAGCGACACCCAACAATATGGCACCAGTCTCATCTGGTAATGTGGCCCGGAAGCGCGGCAGGAATGCAACAAACAAACGCCGGCCTGGCGGTCAACAGGGCCAGGAAACTCAGAGAGATAACACAACCAACCTTTTTCCAGATATTAAGGTTACACACAGGATTTTCCACACCTGTGGATAACCTCATAACTATATAAAAAAAAACATGTTTATTTAATATAAACCACGATTAACCACAGAAAAAACGACGGAAAGCCGCGCCAAATCCTCACCGCACCCCAGGAAAAGCCTCCATTCCGCGCACCCCTCTCGCGCGGCATTGAAGCGGCACACCGGCTTGACCGCCGGGACGGCAGCCACAGACCGGCCAGTAGTGTGGGCCAAAACAGGGACAAACTGGTTTCGAGGCAATCACTCACCACCGAAAACCCAAGAAGGACACCGGCAAACCCCAACCCAGAACCCCCGCCAAACAAAAGACATGAAGAACAATCAGGTACTTGACAACGAGTCGCATGAGACATAGAATGCCCGCTTCGCCAAACCACAAGGAGCGAGCACCATGAAGCGAACTTACCAACCAAACAAGAGTAAGCGAAAGACCTCCCACGGGTTCCTGAAGCGCATGAGCACGGCAGACGGCCNGAAGGTCATCAAGAGGCGCCGGGCGAAGGGCCGCCATCGCCTCACGGTCTGATCGGATCTCAACTTGAGAAGGAGCGAAACCTCGCCGAGTGCGCAGATTCGCCGCTCTGGTATGAGGGTGGCTCGAGGCCCCTTGGCGCTCTTTCTGTTACCCAACCCCGAAAATAAAGGACGGCTCATCGTCGCCCTGGGCCGCACAGCAGGAGGCGCCGTCACCCGGAGCAGGGTCCGAAGGATCGCGCGGGACGTATTCGGCTCGACGCCGGAACGTGTCAAGACGGCGGGCTGTCTCCTTCTGGCGAGAGGTGACGTCGGGTGCGAACCCAGAAAGCGGGTCCGATCGACACTGGAGCTGCTTTTCGCGCGCGGGAATGAGATGTTGGGGCGCGCGGAGACGGGTACGAATTGAGACTGGTGAGCAGACTCCGATTTGCCGTCATGGCGCCCATCCGGCTCTATCAGCGGTGGATTGGGCCGGCGTTTCCCGCCGCGTGCCGCTTCAGCCCAAGCTGTTCCCAGTACGCTCTCGAATCTATAGAGAAATACGGAATTGTCCGCGGGTTTTGGTTGGCGGTTCAACGACTGGTGCGGTGCCACCCATATCACCCGGGCGGATTTGACCCAGTTCCGTAGTCGCGACACTTGTTTCAACGGTTAGCGGTCTGGAGTACTTATGGAGCGGAACGCAGTCATAGCGACAGTCCTGGTCATTGCCATCCTGTTGGGGTACCAATGGTATTTGTCACGGGTAGAGGCTCCGGTCCACGAGTCGCCGAGACCGCAAGCCACACAGACCGACAACCAGCAGAAGGTGGCTACGCCGGCCGTGGCTCAACCCGCTGCCGTCCAACCAAAAACANCGGCGCTCCCGAAAGGCTACACCCCAACCGCACAGCGCGGCTTATCCCCAAAGAACGTCACCATCGAGACCCCCCTCGTGCGGGTGGTAATGTCCACCACGGGCGCCCGGGCGACGGCATGGCAACTCAAAGCCTTCAAGATGGCCAGCGGCGCCCCCGTGGACCTAGTGGCCATCTCGGATCTCCAGGCAACACCCGGACCTCTCGCTGCGTGGGCAGACCCGGAGCAAATCGAAGGGGTGTTTGAGGTGGACAAAGACCGCCTCGACCTCACGCAGGCGGGGACGATCGGGACGCTGACATTCAAACATGTAAGCGCCAACGGCATCCAACTCGAGAAACAGTTGTCATTTCACGCGGACCGATATGACATTGAGATCGGCCTCGTGGTTCGGAACCTTTCCGGGGACAGCGCCACCGCCCAAACCAGGTTCGCGTGGGGGCCGGGGCTTCGCAACAGCACGGACAAGAAGACCAGCACCATTCAACCCCCAACCCTCTGGGTGGATGGCAAGCGCGTGCAAGAGGATCTCGCCAAAATAAGCGGGGAACGGTTGGTGGAGGGGAAACTGTCCTGGGCGGCACTGCAAGACACCTATTTCACGGCGGCGCTCCTCCCAATGGAAAAAGACCTCAACGCCTTCGTCTCAAGAGCCTCGGAGGAACAGCCGATCGTCGGCCTGATCGGGCCCAAACAGACACTACCAGCATCCGGCGAGGCGGCGGCAAAGATCAAGGTGTACGCCGGGCCACGCGACCTTGACCTGTTGCGCGGTGTCGGACACAACCTGGACCAACTTATCGACCTTGGCTGGTTTGACTTCTTGGCCCGCCCGGCGCTCTGGCTGCTCAAGTTCCTCTATCACTACACCGGGAACTATGGCATCGCAATCATCTTGATCACGATCCTGCAAAAGATCGCCTTCCACCCGCTCACCCACAAGAGCATGAAATCCATGCAGGCGATGCAGGCCATCCAACCCAAGGTCCAGGCCCTGCAAGAGCGCTATAAGAACAACCCCCAGAAAAAACAAGAAGAGACCATGGCCCTGTACCGGAAACATGGTGTCAATCCAATGGGTGGGTGCCTCCCGATGCTGGCGCAAATACCCATTTTTATTGCCCTATACAATGCCCTGTCCAGCTCGGTGGAAATGTGGCAAGCCCACTTCCTCTGGATCAGAGACCTCACCCAACCCGACTCGCTTTTCAGTGTGGCGGTCTGGGGGGGATATGTGTTTACCGCCAACGTGCTCGCCCTCTTGATGGGTGTCAGCATGTGGGTTCAACAGAAGATGTCACCAACCACCGGCGACCCCCGACAAGCCCAGATGATGCTTTGGATGATGCCCATCATATTCACGTTCATGTTCTGGAGCTTTCCATCGGGTTTGGTTCTGTACTGGCTTGTCAATAACATCCTGCAGGTCGGCCAGCAGTGGCTGATCAACCGGGGGCCGGCACGCCCGTCGCCAGCAGAAGGGCAGCCGGCTTAGTCGAATCTTGCCCTCCAGACAAGAACGCGGTGAGAGCCTCGCCTGCCCGGACCCGGACGAACTCCTTTCGGCAGGAGCCGATAGGTTGGGGGTTACCTTAGGGCCGGAGCAGGTTCTCGCGTTTCGCGCCTATCGGGAAGAGATTCTCCGATGGGCGGGGCGTATGAGTCTCACCGCGCTGACGCGTCCCGACGAGATCGTGCGGCACGGGTTTCTCGATGCGCTTGCCTGTGTCCCCCTGATCCCGCTAGGCGCGAGTCGGGCCCTGGACCTCGGATCCGGGGCCGGCTTTCCCGCGATCCCAATCGCCATCACACGACCAAGCCTCGACTTCACACTGATAGAGGTCTCCCGAAAGAAGATCTCGTTTCTTCGCCACGTCGTGCGTCTGTTGGCGCTGTCCCGTGTCCACCCGGTGCTTGGGCGGGCGGAGCAGGTCGTTGAGCACGATCCGGAAATGTCCGCCTCGTTCGATCTTGCCTCGGCAAGGGCGGTGGCGCCCCTTGCGGAAATCGGAGCCCTCGTTTTTCCATTCCTGAGACCCGGCGGAGTATTTCTCGCGCAGGTTGGATCCGGTCGGGAAACCGATGCGGCGCTGGCAGGCCTTATCGGTAGGGGCTTCGAACTGGTCGGAGAAACCGCAGTCCCAGCCTGGATTGGGGCGCCCTCCCATGAAATCCTCACGCTCCGAAAGGGGTTTGGCGGATAACCGGCGGTATGTTTCACGTGAAACATCGCCCTTGGCTGGTCCACCAGAAATGTGCTATGGTCCACCGAACAGCGGAGGGTCGACGTGGCGAGAATCATCGCGGTGGCCAACCAAAAGGGCGGTGTAGGAAAGACTACGACGGCCATCAACCTCGCGGCGTGTCTCGCTGCCGCTGAGCAGCCGACGTTACTGGTGGATGTCGATCCCCAGGCGAACGCCACCACCGGTGTGGGTGTGGACCCGCGCACGGTCACGCGCCACATGTACCACCTTCTGCTTGGCGATGCGAGCGGATGCGACGTTGTGCGCCCCACGGCGATTCCAGCCCTCCAGGTTATTCCGTCTCGCAGGGAGTTGGTGGGGGCCGAGGTTGAGTTGGTGGAACTTCCGGACCGGGAACACCGTTTGCGAACGGCGTTGCAGCCCCTCGAGGATCAATATCGTTACATCCTGATAGATTGCCCCCCGTCTCTCGGGTTTCTGACCCTGAACGCCTTGGTGGCAGCTGACGCCGTCCTGATCCCACTACAATGCGAGTATTACGCGCTGGAGGGTTTGGGGCAGATCATGGAGACGGTCCGGTTGTGTCAACGGACACTGAATCCACGTCTGGCGGTTGAGGGAATTCTGCTCACGATGTTTGACGGACGTGTGAATCTGGCGGGGCAGGTGGCAGCAGAGGTCCGTCAGCACTTCCGAGAGCGGGTCTTCCGCACCGTGATTCCCCGCAATGTGCGACTGAGCGAGGCGCCCAGCCACGGAAAGCCTATCATCTTGTACGACATCCGATGCGCGGGAGCCGAGGGTTATCTGCAACTCGCCCGAGAGGTGATCGATGGTGCAAAAACGCGGGTTGGGTAGGGGGCTTGGAGCGCTGATCCCTGGCGCGGAACCAGCACAGCCAAGTACGACCGTTCAGGAATTGCCCCTGGTCGACCTGGAAATCAACCCGTTCCAGCCCCGGAAACATTTCGATACGGAAGCGCTCGAGGAGCTTGCGGCCACGATCCGGGAACACGGGGTTTTGACGCCGGTGGTGGTTCGGCGCGTTTCCGGAGGTTTCCAAATCATCGCTGGCGAGCGGCGCATCCGGGCGGCCAGACTCGCTGGCCTGACCCACATCCCGACCATCATCAAGGACGCGACCGATTCTCAGGCCTTGCAAATGGCCCTGGTGGAGAACCTCCAGCGACAGGACCTGAATCCGCTCGAGGCCGCTGAGGCCTACCAGCGACTCGTTGACGAGTTTGGTCTCACGCAGGAAGAGGTCGCGGGACGGCTTGGGCGGAATCGGTCATCGGTCACCAACTCCCTGCGGATTCTCCGGCTTCCAAGACGCATCCAAGAAGACGTTGCCGCCGGGACCTTGTCCGAGGGGCACGCGCGGGCCCTGCTCGGGCTCGAGAAGCCGGCCGACCAGATCAAGGGGCGCGATCTCGTTGTGAGGCGCGGGTTGAACGTGCGCGCCACGGAGGCCTTGGTCCGCAGGCTTCGTGCGGGGGTGCTCCAGAAAAGGGACCAACAGCCAAGTCAGGATCCGAATCTCGGCGCACTGGAAGACCAGCTTCGAACGGCCCTGGGAACCAAGGTGCGCATCCAGCGAAACGGGGCGGGGGGCACCGTGGAGATCAGTTTCTACTCCAGCGACGACCTGACACGACTCGCAGACGTCATTCTTGGGGCGCGCTGAGCATGCGGCTACGGATCCGAGCATCCGCCCGTTTCCCCATGGAGGGGCCGGACTGGCCTCGTAAGCTGCTGATCGGAGGCGCCACGGGCCTCCTGCTTGAGTTGGTGTTCGTGGGTCTTGCCTACCTGCTTTCTGAAGAGGCAGCGTTCGGTATCGCTCCCCTGGCCGTGATGGTGAATCTTCCGGCCGTCGGGTACCTGCTTGCTGTGTACGAGGGCACTCTTCGCTGGGAAGTAGCCTCGCTTCCGGAATGGGACGACTGGCCGCGACTTTTCTTTGGGGGATTCGTGGGTTTCGGCATTGCCTTGGCTTACGGACTGGCTCCGCTCGTGCTCGTTCTGTTCGGCCTGGGCCTGTTGGTCAAGGGGGGTATCATTCTCTTCTTGGGAATGGTGCTGATGGTCCTCGGGGTGTTGGCAGGGCTGTTCACGCTCTTTTTTCTGCCGATGGCCCTGGCCCGGTATTTGGCGCACCGACGGCTAGAGGCGGCCTTCCATCCCGGAACACTGTGGGACGGAATCAACAGCATTTTGGCGGAGTACGTGGCGACATATGTGCTTTGCGTTGGATTAAGCATAGCCGGCGGAACGCTCGCCGCGATTCCGTATCTCGGCGCGCTTACCTGGCCGTTTGTCTGGTTCTACCTGGCGCTGGTGCAAGTCCGCCTCTTTGGGGAAATCTGCGCAAAAGCGGTCTGACCTGTCCGGCGAACCGCCAAGACGTCTCGGGCGCGTCTGGCGTGCGTGGCTGCGGGGCCCCCCCAACCCCTGAGGAGTGCCGATGGCGACCACGGCCGACGTCGTGGCGGATTATTTGGCGAGAGCGGGAATCGGGCGGATCTATGGGGTGCCCGGCGAGGGCAGCTGTCTGGATCTGATCGAGGCCGCTCGCGGACGAGGTGTCGAGTTCCTGGCCACGCAGAACGGGGGAGCTGCGGCTATTATGGCCGCAACGGATGGAGACCTGAGGGGGAAACCCGGCGTCTGCGTCACCGCGCTCGGCTCCGGGGCGACGAGTGTCATTTCTGGGGTGGCTCACGCCTATCTTGATCGGTTACCGCTCATCGTCCTGGCGGGCAGGGCAACCCGCAACAGCCTGCGGGTCGGGCTGCGACAGAGTATCGACCAAAGACTTATGTTTCGGGCGGTTACGAAGGACGGTGCCACCGTAACTCGGAGCCGGGCGGCGCGACTGATTGCCTGGGCCTGGGAAGAAGCCACGACCCGACCCGCCGGCCCGATCCACCTGGACTTTCCGGCCGACGAGTCAGTCAGCCCGGCGAGACGGCGCGTCATTCCTGCCAAAAACGCCAGGCGAGTGGATCCATCTCCGAGTGCCATACGCCACCTTGCAGGGTTGCTGACTCGCAGTGGGCGAGCCGTCATTGTGGCAGGGTCTGGTTGCCGTGAGGCCGCGGTCACCCGTCCGCTCCGGGAGCTGGTTGAGCATCTCGGCTCCCCGACGCTGACCACGGCTCGTGCAAAGGGAGCCATTCCAGAGGATCATCCGTTAGCAGCGGGTGTTTTTTCTGGTGGGCCGCTGGAAGAGGAGCTCCTCGGACGAGCCGATTGTGTTCTCGCCGTGGGAGTGGATCCGGCCGAGATTCTGCCGCGGCCCTGGAAGGCTGGACGGCCAGTGCTCGCCATGGCGGATTACGCGATGACCCCGTGCCCCTTTGTGGCGACGGCCGAGGCCACCGGGTGCCTCTCCACGGGCCTGATGTTGCTGCGGCAGGGCTTACCCCCGACCGGGGAATGGGGCCTCGCCAATTGGGCAAGGCGCGGAGAAGCGTTCCGCACCCGCACCCGCACGCTCCTGGTCGAGGCCATCTCGCCGCGAGGCCAGCATGGCTTGGCGCCACATCGTGTGGTGGAAATCGCCAGAGAGGTCTTCCCGCGCCCGACCGTCGCGACGGTCGACACCGGGGCCCACGCGTTGGCGGTCCCCGCTTTCTGGGAGACCTACGAGCCGAAGACGTATCTGTGCTCCGGGGGGCTGGCGGGGACCGGCTACGCCATACCGGCGGCCATCGCCGCAAAGCTGAACGCTCCGGAACGCCCAGTGCTGGCCTTCACGGGAGAGAGCGGCCTACTTCTCAGCCTTTCGGAGGTCGCCATCGCCAGCGGTCTGGGACTCAAGATCGTTGTGGTCGTCTTTGTCGACGAGTCGCAGAGCCTTGTGCGTGTTGTCCAAGAGCAAAAGCGGTACGCGCCGGTGGGTGTCTCGCTCCCACAGTTGGACATCCCGAAAATCGTCGACGGTCTCGGTGCACTGGGAACGGCAGTGGAGGACGAAGAGGGTTTGCGGGCAGCACTTTCGGATGCCCTGGAAGCCCC
>JGI20214J51650_10002015_pt1 | contig 12895 bp, 12 predicted proteins | sample WetSurMetagenome_FD_51650 | JGI IMG/M metagenome (IMG submission 51650)
CGACGCGGTAGGGGCTCTTATGCGCAGCCGGTAAATATACATCCAGCTTCTGGTCTATTGACTGGGAAGCATAAACGATGTCTTTGTAAGAGTTTGAAATCAGTGATCCGGATGGTGGTGTCGTATCCGAACTGGGCATCGGGGGCGCCTTTTCCCCCGGTCGGGCAACGAACGCATTGCCGAAATTTATGGGACTTTTTTTCTCCATGGGTCTCCCGAAAATATAATTAGTAGCTGTTATTAGTATAATATCCAAACTGCTTCAGCTTCAAGAAATTGAGCTTAATGATTGATATATTTTAAATCGACGAACGAACCGTTCGGTCTTTGTCCCCAGTCTCTCAGATATGCTAAAATAGAGGAAAAATCAAGCTAATAATTTCAATTAATTTTCATCTAGAAAGGATTTTCAACAGTCTATGATTATCAGTCCGTCAGTCGCAGCTCTGAAAGAGCTCTTTTATCCCCGCAGTATTGCCGTGATCGGGGCAACCAATACTCAGGGCAAACTCGGTTATAACGTTTTTAAAAACATAGTCAGTCATGATTATACCGGAAAGCTTTATCCGGTGAACCCGAAAGCGGACTACGTCCAGGGAGTAAAAGCTTATAAAGATATAAACGATATCCAGGACGATATTGACGAAGCCGTCATTATAGTACCAGCAGCTCAGACTCCCGGAGTTATAAGGCAGTGTTGTGAAAAAGGCGTTAAATTCATCGTTAATGAAGCCGCCGGTTTTTCCGAGATTGGTGCGGAAGGCAAGGCTATCGAGATGGAAATACGGCAAATCCTTGATAAATACCGCTGTCGTATGCTGGGCCCCAATTGTTCGGGTTTAATCAATACTCACCATAACCTGGTAGAGTCTCTGGGTGTTGTAGGATCTCTGGAAAAGGGCAATATCGGTCTAATTACCCAGGCAGGCGTCTATGCCTCCGGAATGCTGTGGGGATTCCGCCAGATAATGAAATTCGGCATCATCGTTACCGTCGGCAACAAGATGGATATCAACGAAACGGATATACTCGAATATGTGGGCAATGACGATAATATCGGTTTGATCTGCATGTACCTCGAAGATATTAAAGCCGGACGCCGGTTTATCGATGTAGCCAGGGAAGTAACCCGCACCAAGCCGGTTATCGCATTGAAGGGCGGACGGACCGATATAGGCAAGAAGACCGCCGCCTCGCATACCGCCTCACTCGCGGGTAATGCCGAGGTATACAAGGCAGCCTTTAAACAGAGCGGAATAATCAACGCACAAGATTACCGCGATATGTTCAACCTGTGTAAAGCGTTTCACAAGCAGCCGTTACCCAAAGGTCCAGGCATCATGATTATTACTTATACCGGGGCAATGGGCGTCACCAGTACCGACACCGCCTACGAAAATGGTCTCCGCCTGGCTGAATTGTCAGAAGACTCTCTTTCTAAACTGAGGACGATTATACCCCCGTTCGTTACCGCCAAGAATCCTACTGATTTATCCTTTGATCAAACACCGGAACAGGTGGCAGAAATAGTCAATACCTGTGCCCTGGATAAGGATGTCAGCTCCTTCATTGTGGTTTTACAGGCGGAGATCACCGAAAAATATGTGGAAAGGTTCAATAATCTGCAACTGAACGGCAAACCGCTGTTGATCAGCATACCCGGTCGTAATTTCGTCGCACCTGTCGGTATAAAACTGGAACAGCTCGGATATCCGGTCTATGACGCTCCTGAGACTGCGGTTAAAGTACTGTCCAAAATGTACTGGTTTTATAACAGGATGTCGCTACAATAGCTTATTTTTACATTATAATAAATGCCTGAGGAGAAGTGATGCCTGACAGGAAATCTATTTTCCGGTGGGAGATGTGGGGCATTCTTTTTATTATTGTTCTGGGCAGCTCAATGCACTTCGTTTTTAACTGGATGGGACAGGCACGACCGGTAGCCCTGTTTGCTGCAGTTAATGAAAGTACCTGGGAACACCTTAAACTGGCATTTTGGCCTTCATTGCTGTATTTCTTTATAGAATACCGCCACTTGCACCGGAATGGCAATTTTCTCACGGCTAAAACACTTGGGATTTTCCTGATGCCGGTAATTATAGTGTTATTATTTTATAGCTATACGGCGATAATAGCAGATAACTTCATATTGGACATTATGATTTTTATGTTTGCCGTGGCTATTGGCCAGATTACCGGCTACCGGATTATGTCATTAAAACAGCTGCCGGTTGTAACCCGCACTNTATCTATTGCTNTTCTGATTATTCTTCTGCTGTCGTTTTCGCTGCTCACTTATTTCGCTCCACATTTCTTACTATTCAGGGANCCGGTAAACGGCGGTTACGGGATAATTCCGTGAGGTCGTCATATCGGAACCTTAAATTTAGCCCTTTTTAACTTTTAAAATCAGTCCTTCGACAGAGACAATAATAACCTTTTTACCGGGCTCAATATCACCTTCAAAGGAAATTGCCTGCCAGTTCTCACCTCTAATACGAATAAGTCCCCCTGGATTTAAAGGGGTGATAGTTGTCCCGGAGGTTCCTATCATTCCTTCCACACCGGTTACCGGTTTTTTGCGCAGAACGGGTATGATTAACCTGTGCATCATGATTGTTAAAACAATAAAGAAGACCAGCAAACCTGAAATGATCGACAGTGTTATTTGAATTCCAGCCAGCCATAGCCCCAGCAACACGAGTAAAACCACGGCGGCATCGTCCGCCAGTGATAATATGACGACCAGCCATTCTCTCAAATTTCTTTTCATTTATTGTAGCCTGGATGAAATATCTTCAATGGTATATTAGGTCTTCAGGTTCATATCGTAATCGTTTTTTACCTTTTACCCAGGGCTTTGATTATTGCCTTGTTAATTTTGGTATATCTCTCCGGCACCCTATTATTGCACAAACCGGTAACTTGTTATAATAAAAATGTAATATCTATTTAACTTGTCACTGAAAACTGATTATTGAAAATTGTCCGGTGAGGTTTTTATGTTTGAAAAAATTTTGGTTTGCCTGGACGGTTCCAAAGCGGCTGAACAAATTCTCCCTTCCATTACTTCTGAAGCCTCACGTTTAAAAAGTAAACTGGTACTCTTGCGCGTGGTCAGTTTACCGGAAGTAACGGTACCTATCAGTGTACCGGGAGTCCCCGGCGGTCCGGTAAACACCGAAGGTACGTTAAAACAGGTGCAATCCCGTCAAAAAGACGCTGAAGACTATTTAAAACTCATTGCACTATCGTTACAGCAGCAAGGCCTTGACGTAGAATATGCGGTAGTACCNGGTATGTCGGGAGAAGCCATAGTAGATTATGCTGCCGGAAACGATATTACGCTTATAACCATCGGTACACATGGACATAATTTCGCCCGACGCTTTTTTCTCGGCAGCACCGCCGATTATGTGATACGTCATACCNCAGTACCGGTCCTGACTATCAGGCCGCTACAGTAACTTTTCCATTTTTCATTTAAATGACGGCATAAATTACTCCATGCAAGCTATTATTAGAACACTGCCAGGCGGTTTTTCTATCCGCATGAATACTATTTTTGACTTCCCGATATCTCGAACGCTGGCTGTTCAGCTTTGCTCAAATCACCGCTTATGTGTTAATATGGCTTGAAATGAAAAGGAAATTAACACTGGTTTTTATTTTATTCTGTTTGTGTTCCCTCTTTTTACCTGCCTGCAGCGGTTCAAATACCAGTACCATCAAACTTACCATTATCCATACTAATGATATACGTTCGCATCTGGATAATGCTGCCCGCCGTGCCACGGTTATTAAAGAAATCCGTGATAAAAATAATAATAGTGTTCTGCTATTCGATGCCGGTAGTATTTTCTCCGGTACCCCCTATTTTACGCTCTACCAGGGACAGGCTGACCTGTGGTTTATGAACTACCTTCATTACGATGCCGTTTGCCTGGGTAACCATGAGTTCGATAAAGGTCCAGTGGTACTGTCCAATTTCGTTAATGGAGCTAATTTCCCTGTTCTTTGTGCCAATATAGATGTCAGTAAAGAAAGCAGCCTGTCCGGCAAAATAGCACCTTGGGTAATTATCCAGAATGGTAAGGAAAGATATGGAGTTCTGGGTTTAACTACCGAAGATACAGATGAGATATCCAGTCCCGGTCCAACTGTTTCCTTTGAATACTTCATGTCTGCTGCTAAAAGAGCAATGACCGATATCCAGACTCGCGGTATTACTAAGATAATAGTCCTTTCGCATCTTGGCTGGGATAATGATATCGAACTGGCCAAAAAACTTGAGGGTATAGATATCATAATCGGCGGATATAGCGGAATAATACCGACACCTTATCCGGCAATAATAGACGCTGAGAACACGCCGACGCTGGTCGTCCAGGCTGGTGAAAACGGCGAATATGTTGGCTGTCTTAACGTGACTTTCGATAAGAATGGAATTGTAAGTGAAGCAACTGGCAGCCGGTTGATCCCTATCGACGATAAAATCGCTGAAGAGCCTAACGCCGCAGCAAAGCTTGCTACTTACAAAGAGCCGATTAATGATTTAATGCACACAGTTATAGGAGAGACCACAGTTGATCTCGATGGTAATCCTGACCACGTTCGTTCAGAGGAAACTAACCTTGGGGACATGATTACAGACGCAATGTTGGAAAACGCTGCCAGGACAGGAGCGACGATAGCTCTCTGGAATGGAGGCGGTATTCGAGATTCCATTCCGGCTGGTGATATCACGCTGGCTCAAGTAATGGCGGTAGTGCCTTTCGATAATAAGCTAGTAGTCGCCGATCTAACAGGTGAACAGTTGACGGCTGTAATGGAAAACGGAGTAAGTCAGGTAGAAGAGTCGGCCGGCCGTTTTCTTCAAGTGGCAGGCCTGAGATATACCTGGGACCCTGCGGCAGTGGCCAGCAGCCGGATTAGAAGTATCGAAATTAAGACAGGTGATACCTATCTGCCGATCGATAAAGCGGCTACTTATCGTGTAGTTACGAATGATTTTGTATCCGGCGGCGGTGACGGATATACCGTATTCACTCAAGCATCCAGGACAATGCTGTTGGGATCAGTGGACTATGATGTGCTTTCTAGCTATATCACTGCTCATTCCCCGCTTAATCCTCATCCAGAAGGCCGCATTCTGCGGACACAGTATACGATTGGAGAATGACAATAGACTTAATAGATCGTAGACGACAACAACGATACTCTTACGGTTGTGATTGATCTGCATAGTTTACAGCGGTATGTAGAGACACGGCAGGCCGTGTCCGGGGTTTTCGTGTCCATGATCTTGCATGAATCCGATTTATCAGGCAGAATCGGACACTATGACGGGCTTTCCGGTGGCAAAGGACTCAGCCTGTGGGCGGTTTATGATTGGTAAACAAAAAGGGCTAGCTCAATAAGCTAGCCCTTTTTTGTTATTCAGTTGTCTTGTTTTAAATGAAGAGAGGAACCATAACCAGGGTGATAGTAGCTAAGAGCTTAATCAAAACATGTAGAGATGGACCGGCGGTATCTTTAAGGGGGTCGCCAAGAGTATCACCCACTACTGCAGCAGCATGGGCAAAGCTCTTTTTACCGAGAACAACGCCCTTCTCATCTTTGAGCTGACCGTCTTCAATCATTTTCTTGGCATTATCCCAGGCACCGCCGCCGTTATTCATGAAGGATGCCATCATAATACCACCGATGGTACCTACCATAAGTACGGCAGCTACAACCATGGGTGCATCGAAGCCAAGCCATTTGAAAACAAGGCCGATAACTACGGGACCGAGTACAGGGAGCAGTCCAGGAGCAATCATTTCTTTTAGACCGGCACGGGTAGTAATATCAACACATTGTCCATAATCCGGTTTGTGTGCCGGCTGACCGGGCTTAGGGTTCAGGATTTCAGGGTCGGCTTTAAACTGGCGGCGGACTTCCACGATAATTTTACTGGCTGTTTTGCCCACTGCCTTGATGGCCATCGAACTAAACCAGAAAACTAGCATGGCTGCCAGCATGGCACCGACAAACACCTCGATCTTGGAGATATCCACTGACACCAATGGGTTACCCGGTCGTAAGAGATTTACGCGGTCGATATACGCCTGGAAGAGCAGGAAGGCAGCGAGACCGGCGGAAACCATGGCATAACCCTTAGTCAGAGCTTTGGTAGTATTGCCGACTGCATCAAGGCGGTCGGTGATCTTGCGGACTTCAGGACCGGCACCGGCCATCTCGTTAATACCATTGGCATTATCCGTGATGGGGCCGAAGGTGTCCATCGAGAGAACAAATGGACAGGTCATTAACATACCCATAGTGGCTACTGCGGTACCGAAGGCACCGGCACCCTGCACACCACTCAATGTTCCAAACCAGAAAGCAAGCAACAGTGCAATTCCAATAATCAGAGCTGTACTAAGGGTTGTTTCAAAACCGACTGACATGCCCATAATAATGTTAGTTGCGGGACCGGTCTTAGATGCCTCGGCAATGCTCCTTACAGGACGGAACCGAAATTCAGTGTAATACTGNGTAACGAATATTATTATCACNCTGGCAACAATGCCGACCATACCGGCAGCAAAGAGCCATANCTCTTTGTCCAGCATATACCAGACCGTAACGAACAGTCCGACAACGGAAAGTGCAATCGCGACAAAATAGCCGCGGTTTAAAGCATTCATCGGATTTTCGTTTTCCTTAGCTTTAACACAAAGTAAACCAATCATGCTGGCAATCATACCGAAACCACGAACTGCTAGAGGGAAGAGAATCCAGGCTACGTTCTTGGTAACAACATAAGCGGCAATACCGAGAATCATAGCACCGATGTTTTCAGCTGCAGTTGATTCAAACAGGTCGGCACCACGTCCGGCACAGTCGCCGACGTTATCGCCAACAAGGTCAGCGATTACGGCGGGGTTGCGCGGGTCGTCTTCCGGAATACCGGACTCAACTTTACCGACCAGATCGGCACCGACATCCGCAGCTTTAGTGTAAATACCGCCGCCGAGCTGAGCGAAGAGGGCGACGAAACTGGCACCGAAACCGAAACCGACGATCAAGTGAGGAGCTATCTCCGGTTTACTGTAACCACCGAAGGCAAAGAAGATAACCGTAACACCGATTAAACTTAAGGCAGTGATCAGGAAGCCAGCTACCGCACCGCCGCGTATAGCTACGGAAACCGCCTCAGTCAGGCTACGTTGTGCAGCTGAGGCACAGCGCACGTTAGACTTTACGGCAATATACATACCTACGAATCCGGCTACACCGGAACATATGGCACCGACCAGGAAAGCTACCGCCGTTCGCCAACCGATAGCAAAACCGGTATAGCCTGCCTCGTTTCCACCCAGTACCCCCACAAGAACCCCAATAATGAGGGCAATAACGAAAGAATAAATCGCGATAGTAGTGTACTGCCGTTTCAGAAACGCTTTAGCACCCTGGAAAATCATGTTATGAATTTCCAGCATTTTAGGCGTACCTGTGTCACGGCCAAGTACATTTCTGACCAACCAGAGGACGAAGATAACGGTCAGAACTGCGGATACGGGCACAATCCAGAAAAGACCAGGCATTTTCTATTTTACCCCTTTCATTTTATTAATATTTTTTTACCCATAAAGTGATGACATGTTAATACGCATCTTTGGAACTCGATGTAGTGAACATGGTTATAAGGAATTAAACAGGCACAGCGAAGGAGAGTTCCTTGCGTCTCTCCAAATATTCTTTGATGTTATGAAGGTGCTTTTGTTTGGCTTCATCGGACTTATACTTGTATTTCTGACCTTCCCGGTAACAATTATCNGAGCAGTAGACCCACCTCCCTTTACCGAGGGGCTGCTCACAAATTTTACAAAGTCGATGTACATTATAATANTTGTTGATCTTTTCTGCAACATCCGATGACCACAGCAGGTAGTGATGATTTCCAGTTTTCCACTCCGTTTTGGGAGTGATAATACCATCTTTATATAACTCGATAATTCGATTTCGCGGCAGACCTACTATCTGGTACAACTGCTGAGTNGAGAGGTAGCTGTGTCTGGTGGAACCGGTCTGTTTCACCAGAATTTGCCTGACTCTCTCCTTAGTTCTGCCGATGGTTTCAGCAATCTGTTCCAGCGAGGCACCGGATTCACGCATGGCAATAACCATAGCCTGAGCATCTCGCCTGTTTTTTACTAATTGACTCACCATTTCTCAACACTATAACTGTGGTGCCTGATCGGCACCACAGTTATTAATTAAACTTATTTGAATTTTCCTAATGGTAAAACAGTGCGCCCAAATTTATCATTGATAACGATAGCCGCACCACCGTAAGTTGCGGCGGCTCCACAAAATAGACCTTCAACTCCGGCTACCTTAGCGGAAAGATGTCCTAAAAACACCATGGTCAAGAGGAAGAAGAGAATGGTTAACGAGACAAAAACAAAAACACTTACAAAGTCCGCTTTGAATGTAGCTATGGTCAAGCACAGGGTAAAGATACCCCACAAGAACATTGTCCATGCATAACCGGGCTTATCTATTTGAACAAGACCCTGCCAATTGAAAACAAAACTGAGAGCCAGCCCAATCCAGAATACACCATAAGAAGTGAATGCTGTCAGATGAAATAAATCGCCGCGTTTCCCAGCAATTATACCGGCGATTACCTGTGCTGCTCCTCCCCAGACGAGTCCGAATACTACCGGCAGAGTTGCCTGTATAATTCCTAAATTGTGGAACTGCAGGAGGATGGTAGTAAGACCAAACCCGAACAGTCCTAGTGCACTGGAACTAGCCCATTCTGTCTGATTTGCCGTAGCTTGCTTCATCAATACTCCTCACAAAATATTTTACGGGGCTGGATATATTCCAGCCCCATTTTTCACGGAAAAACTATACTCTTTCTTTTACCAGGGTGGTAACAACAGATGGATCGGCTAGCGTAGAGGTATCGCCAAGATTATTGACATCACCGGCAGCTATCTTGGTCAGGACGCGTCTCATGATCTTACCGCTGCGGGTCTTGGGCAGGGCATCGGCGAACTGTATTTTTTCCGGTGTAGCGATAGGACCGATTTCTTTACGTACATGGGCTACGAGTTCTTTCTTCAGTTCATCCGTCTTGTCGACACCGACCTTGAGGGTAACGAAGGCGTAGATTGCCTGTCCTTTGATAGCATGGGGCATACCTACTACGGCAGCTTCAGCAACCTTGGGATGGGCAACCAGGGCACTCTCCACTTCGGCAGTGCCGATGCGGTGTCCGGATACTTTGATGACATCGTCTATACGGCCCATCAGCCAGATATATCCGTCTTCATCTTTTCGGGCACCATCACCGCTGACATAATAGCCGGGGAATCTTTCAAAATAAGTTCTCTTCATTCTGTCGGGATCACCATATACCGCCCGCATGAGTCCCGGCCATGGTTTCTTGATTGCCAGGTAACCGCCCTCATTAACACCAGCTTCGGTGCCGTCTTCACGAAGGATAACGGGTTCTACACCAAAGAACGGGAAAGTAGCAGAACCAGGTTTGGTAGCAATTGCACCCGGTAATGGGGTAATTAGTATACCACCGGTCTCGGTCTGCCACCAGGTATCCATGATGGGACATTTAGTGTTACCAATGACGTTGTAGTACCACATCCAGGCTTCCGGGTTGATGGCTTCGCCAACCGAGCCAAGCACTCTAAGGGAACTTAAGTCATGTTTCTTGACCCAGGCATCGCCTTCTTTCATTAGAGAGCGCAAAACGGTAGGCGCGGTGTAGAATATATTAACTCTATATTTCTCAACTATATCCCAGAACCTGTCCGGACTCGGGTATGTAGGTACACCCTCGAAAATTAACGTGGTGGCACCCATTGACAGCGGACCGTAGACGATATAGGTATGCCCTGTGATCCAGCCGATATCTGCGGTGCACCAGAAAGTATCTTCTTCTTTAACATCAAAAATCATTTTAGTGGTAAGGTTGGCATACAGGAGGTAACCCGCCTGAGTATGCAAAACACCCTTGGGTTTACCAGTACTACCGCTGGTGTAAAGGATAAAGAGCGGGTCTTCGGCATCAAGCTGATCGGGTTCGCAGACCGGCTTAATATCTGCTGCTGCCATCTCGGCGTCATACCAGTAATCACGGCCGGCTTCCATTTTGACCTCGATATTAGCTCTCTTGACAACGATGACATCTTTAACAGCCGGGCAGGATTTTACAGCATCATCCGCACCATTTTTGCTCATAACTGTTTTGCCGCTGCGATAATAACCATCAGCACAGACCAATATCTTGGCGCCGCAGTCCAGAATGCGGTCTTTTAGGGCATCAGAGCTGAAGCCGCCGAATACGACGCTGTGAACAGCACCAATGCGGGCACAGGCCAGTACGGTGACGGCCAGTTCGGGGATCATAGGTAGGTAAACGGAGACACGGTCACCTTTCTTAACGCCATGCTTCTTCAGCACGTTAGCGAACCGGCAGACATCATTGTATAGCTGTTGGTAGGTAATGACCCTGGTATCGCCGATGTCACCTTCCCAGATGATGGCGGCTTTGTTTTTCCGCCAGGTCTTGAGATGGCGGTCGACACAGTTGTAAGAAACATTGATTTTACCGCCAGTGAACCACTGGTGTTTGGCGTTGGCAAAGTCAGCGGTCATGACTTTATCCCATTTTTTAAACCAGTCCAGACTGGCTGCCTGTTCGGCCCAGAAGACCTCCGGGGTCTTAATTGATTTTTCGTAGAGTGTCTTGTACTCATCGAAGCTCTTGATGTAAGCTTTTTCGCTGAGTGCTTTAGGTGGATTAAAGACCCTCTTTTCCTCCATCATGGAGACGATGGTCTTTTCTTCGTTAGAGCCTTGATTTTCTGCCACGTTACTTTCTCCTTTTATTTAATTAACTTATTAGTTACTTTGATGACAACCAGACCTGTTCTTTACACACAAAAAATAACCCCCAAATTCCATTGGAGGTTAAAAACTTGACTTTATTATCATTATTACTATATACAGCATACAGCTAATTCAGCATTGTTTCACCGACCTATTTACTTATATTTGATAACCTCTAGTCGTAAATATTGATTGGACTTAAGTACTATATCCCCCGATATCATAATTTGTTATTATCCCGGAAATAGATTACAATTACTTGTAAATTCAAATCAAGCTGGTAAGAGTGAAAATTACTATTTTAATAGCTGATGACCATCCGATGGTCCGCACCGGAACACACAGTTTGCTTAGTTTAGAGAAGGATTTCGAGGTCGTCGGAGAAGCAAGCGATGGAGAAGAAGCCGTGAAACTCACCGGTGAATTAAAACCGGATGTTGTTGTCATGGACATCGTAATGCCAAAACTGAATGGTGTCGAAGCGACCAAACTTATAAAACAGGCTAGCCCGGCAACAGCAGTACTGGTATTAACCGCGTACAGCGATATTTTTTATATTCTGGGGCTTCTGGAAGCAGGGGCTTGCGGGTATCTTTTGAAAGATGCGAGTGGAGATGAGCTTATCGGAGCGATACGAGCAGTACGTTCCGGAGAGTCTGTTCTCGACCCCGTAGTTACCAGAAAACTACTTGAAAGGGTAAATGAGCAGCCTCGCAGTTCCGGCAACGTCCAGACCGTTGCCCAGTTAACCCAGCGCGAAATTGAAATTCTCAGACTAGCATCAAAAGGCCTGAGCAACAAGGACATTGCTAATCAACTGTTTCTCAGCCTGAGAACAGTTAAAGCCCATCTGACTAATATCTTCAGTAAAATGGGCTGCGGCAGCCGCACCGATGCCATTATAAAAGGACTGAAAGCAGGTTATATTACACTGGACGAGCGATAGCAGTAACCTAATAAGTCATTATGAGGCTTCGCAGGGCATCGCTCTGCAAATCTAAATTACCGGTAAAGTCTTTGACGTGGTTTTTTATTTATACGTTTATCTGTGCTAATTTTATCCTGTTCGGATTCGGTGCTNGATAAAGGCAAAGCCTCAATCACCTGGACCGGACGGTTTTTTAGCATTTTCCCCTGTAGTCTGTAGACAGCTTCCATACCTTCGGTGTGGGACGGCATAACTACATATCCATAGCCACGTGGCTGGCCGCTCCCAATGTAACGGTCATTCATTATAAACACTGATGATACCTGTCCGAAAGGTTCAAATTCTCTTCTAATGTCTTCTTCACTTACTTCTAAAGACAGGTTGCCAATATAAATGTTCATGCTATCTATTCTTTCCAGAGTGCACCGGAGGGGAGAAGTTTTAATGAATACACGGGTTGGAATATTCCAACCCGTGTATCGTTAACCGTTTGTCAGATTTATTTAACGTTTGATTTTGCTATAGCAATCGCTACAGTACACGGCTTTGCCGGTTCGGGGTTCAAAAGGTACCTCGGTGCTCTTTCCACACTGGGCGCACACCGCCGGGTACATTTGGCGTCTTGTAGAACCGCCGCGGAAACCACCGGAACTACCTCGTTCCGCTTTTCTGGCCTCACGGCAGGTCGGACACCGCTTCGGCTCATTAGTGTAGCCTTTCTGCTGGAAGAATTCCTGTTCCTGCGCGGTGAAGGTGAACGTTGCCCCACAATCGGCACAAGTTAATGATTTGTCCTGGAAACTCATTGGATGCCCTCCTAAATAATATTTTTAGTTTGGATTAGGGTCATCCAATACCGGAATGAACATCGGCTAATTGAGATGTTTTTAGCAGTATGAATTAACCTAAACCGTAACTAATCTCTTATTATTATAATTCAGCTATTTGATAATAGCAAGACCTCGCTTTCACTCATCTATAATGTTACTAGAAGGGGTATGATTCACTCAGATAAAAATGTTACTGAGGAGAATTATGCCGACAGACGAGAAGATG
>JGI20214J51650_10002017_pt1 | contig 12891 bp, 9 predicted proteins | sample WetSurMetagenome_FD_51650 | JGI IMG/M metagenome (IMG submission 51650)
CTTTTACGGAGGAACATTGGAATGCTTCCTGAATGAATATATGAATCGTAGATAACAAGCATACTGAGAGAAAGTTTAAAGTTATTTCGTTTACCAAATTCGACCGCAGGCTGCCAGTAAAACTGGTCAAAGAATTTATCCTGAGTATCTTTCATTGTTTTATCTTTTTGCGCTGCTTCTTTTAATAATCTTTTGAAGTTTTCATCATCTACCAGGGACTCACTTCCAATCTTTTCAAGATAGGGAACAAAATCCGCAGCATACTTTCCATTATTCTCGACATACATTTCTATCAACTGACTAAGATTGCCTTGTTCAGTAGTTTGACTTCGCCCATAAGTTATCTGATGAGTATTATTGACGCCATCATCATAGATAACCAGAGTATCATATTTTCCCTCTGGTGAACCCGACTCAAATACATTTACAATTTTTTGGATTAACGATTTCTTACTATCGATGGCCATATTTGCCTCCTCACTTTTGTTAAATATACTTTTTCCAAATATGAATTACTTATTTATCTTTGATAACAACATATCGCGAGTTCTTCATTTGTAATTACTACAAAATCAGATCGTCCCGAAGTCCAGGCACCTGAATCTATAAAAATATTTTTGCCATTATTCACATTGGTTTTAATGTATGGGTGATGTGTATGTCCGATGACAGTAATTTTTGTGTCTTTTAGTTCAGTATTTTTTTCCATTCTTTCTGAATAATATTTCAGACAATGACCATAATCTTTTATGTAATCTTTTTCTGATGGATAATCATAAACAGGATCTTTACCAGATGGAACTCCCCAGGAATAAAATTCATCTTTTTGAATAACGTTTGATGCCACAAGCAGATTTGCAAAAAATTCGTTTATCTCTCTGATAGTGAGAAATAAAAATTGTCCAACTTCCCACAAGGATGCGTTTGGATTAGAAAAATCTTTCCAGCTATCAGGAGTAAAACCATGTTCAATGTAAACTTTGCCTTCAAGAGCTGCGAAACGAAAACCAGGAAAATGACGAAGTTCAAAATCATGATTTCCATAAAGAGAATGTGTCCGCAGTGAGTTCATAGAATTTACAATTTGATCATAAGATGGATGAGACATCCTGATTTCAATTGCAGTTGCATTAGGACCGTGTAAACCGGGAAACCTTTGTTCGTACAGATCACCAAGCTGGTAGACTCTTAATGTCTGATCTTCAAGTTCCATTTCTTCTTTAAGTGAACCAAGATGATTTAAGAACTTTATCATTGCATCAGCACCATATTTGAAATTATCTAAATGCGAATTATATACGTACATATGCATATCCGGAATAATTACCAGGATATCACATTTATTTAATACTGGCTGCCAGCTTTCAGGAATTGGATAGGGTATTCCATCATTAGAAATTATTTTAATTTTTTTATTTCCCTTAATAAAATCTTTTTTAATTTTCATTTTTATTTACCTCTCTCCATTTAAAAGATGAAACAGGTTCATTGTTGAATTCCAAAAATTCAATCGGATACAATTCATAATTTGTATCGCCTAACTTGAATGTTTTTTTATTTGTGAGAATTTCTATGTTATACCAATACGAAACTTCTCTCCACGGATGATCATTGTAACGGATTTCAGCATACAATTTTGTTTGAACAGGAATTTTGGGAAGTGAATCTCGTACTGTTAACACAGAAGATTTATTCAGATAACTTATAACTGAACAATAAACTGTATCTTCATAAAAAACACATAGAGTATCGCGTTGGGAAACATTCATTGTATAAAAATCTGGTCGTTGATACCAAACATATAATTTCCCTTCACTGGTTTCGTACTCATCGAGTAATACGCCAATATTTGGATCAACATATTTTCTGCTCCAGCCTTCTTCTTCCTGAAGTCGTTGTTTACTTCCAAGTGTTGCAACAGGAATTTTTACGTCCTGCAAACTGACTGAATAATTTTTAAACAATTGACTTACAACAAAATACGGCATTCCGGCGGTCAATTTTCCAGAATCCAAACTATCACGCAAAACATCGGATGAAACCGTTTCGTTAAACATCTGAACATCAGGTTCCTGAATTACAGGATAGTTAGTACAGCCAAATTGTAATAGAATAAGAAATGAAGTAATAATTATAAAACTATGTTTAATTATTTTCATTAATAAACCTCCTTTGAAAAAAAATATTTCATTCTCTTATAACTAAACAAGATTTTCAATATCACCATTCGCTTTTATGTTTACTGACTCACCACCTGAAATGGTTTTCCATTTATTTGGTTCTGTAAATCGAACCTGAACTTTCCCCCAGCCCGAAGGAACTTTCCATGTGAAGCTTTCATCTTTCTTCAGAATGTGATGTGCATAAGCTGTCCATTTAAGCCAATCATCCGGATGATAAAACCACAATTCAACTTGTTTGCCAAATGAATTTTTGAAATTAATTTCATTAACTGCAGAAGATTCTCCGATTTTAAATGTACTCGAAACTCCAGTATAAGGTTTTATCTTTCCTGAAACGTCACGTGAATCGCCGAAGTGACAAATTCTGTATTCTCCGATTTTTGTATCGATAGGAATATTCCAGGTGATGGTAATTTTTGAGTTGGCTACGAAATCTCTCCTCCACTCGAAAATTGTGCAAGTATCGTGATCATTAAAAATTGTGATCCATTTATCTCCTTCTTTTCTCTGAACTTGTAAAAAAGTTTCTTGTGTTCTTAAATTATTTTTTGGATGAGCTCCCCAGAAAATCACTTTAACAGTTGAGCCCGAGTTGTACGATGAATCAACATCCGTTTGAGTACCACCAAATGGAATCCACGGCATTGGTTGAGTATCTGTAACAACTCCTGTCTGCAAATTAGTTTGCTCTGATGAAAGATCACGAGGAACTGGTCTGGCAGAAACTGATTTATTCTCCTTTAATGCTTTTGCAAGTTTTCCAAATTCCTGCTGAAGTGCCATCAAGGTATAAGGACCGAAATGAGTCGATGCACCTTCATAATGTTGAATGTCATATTCTTCTTTTGTTGTAACATATCCGGAATAAGCATTCGCATAAGTAGCTAAAACTAAATTATCAATTCCAACACTTTTCAGAATTTCAAGAATTGATTCTCTCAATCTTCTTCCAGCCATTGTTGTTAACTCAAAAGAAGTTCCAAGCAAAACAAGATTTCCAATCCGAAGAATTTGTAATGGCAGAACTTCCGGTGAAAGTGGATAAGGTTCAGCCAAACCCTGAGCAAAAACTATTGGTTTTGGATAATGACCTTTTTTCATTTCATCTTCTAAAATCCCGGGAACTTTAAAACCAGTCACTAACCCAGAAATAAGATTGATGGCTTCAAGAATAATATTTTTTTGTCCAGCCGGATAATCCCCTGAAATGGTTGCTTTGATTCCTTCGACAATTCCAAACTCCGATTTACTGTCTTCAGTACTACCGGCAAACATTGAAGCACCTAATGCTGCAGGAAAAGTTTTGTTATTTGTTCCATCAATTTGAACTTTTGAAAAATCAACGTAGGTATGTCTGTAATCAACTCCGCCCACTATTTGTTTGTTCGCTGAATTATAAAGTACTTTTGCTTTCTTAAATTGCTTTTCACCATACTCTTTCATATGCGCAAAGTCGTGGATGAGATCAGGGATACCGAACTTTACATTTCCTGAAACATCTCCACAGTTTGAATTTGCAAACGCAGCAATGAAAGTTTCTTTCCCATGAATGTTTGTTCCTTTTTCTTTTTCAAAAAGATAGGATGCATATCCTTTGTTATCACCCGTGATTAGTTTGTTTTTATTTCCACGGTTTGTCGGATGAATAGCATACCAATTTATACAGCCGATTTCTTTCCCATCATTCTTTACAAATTTTATAAGAAGCATTCCTGTATCAGTGTTGCCACCGTACTTTGTTTTCTCATTCGTTGGATTCTGTTCATAAGCAATTGGAGAACGATTATTTCCACAATCTTCCACATTGCCGCTTTTAATAAATATTTTTCCTGGAGCTAAATTTTCATGAGCTTTCTTTATTGCCTCAACGATTCCATTTACAATGCACTCAAAGTTTTGTTTATCGAACCCAAGGATTGATAAATTAAAAAGTGCATAGTGAGAATAACCGCCCGGTCCCGAGTGTGTGTGCGTTCCACTTAATAAAACATTATCAATCGTGTAAAGATCGTTTCCATAAATTGCTTTTAATCTTTTTACAACCTCCATCTTAACAGCTTGAGTGCAAGACCATATATCTGCTGATAAAATTACAACTCGTTTGTTTGAAGATCGATCGCAAACCACAAAAGCTCTTGCAAAAAGTCTTGAATGGATTCCTTCTGTTTTCTGCGCGATGCTTGCCATACCCATCATTCCAAGTTCTGCGGCAGGACCAGTCACATCATAAATTCCTGAACCGATCAAATAATCATTAGGCATCTATTAGTCTCCCGAAAATTTTTATAAAATAATTTGGTAATTGTTTTCTGACCCATTGACTCAGACTACGTGTTCTTGTAACCGCTGTGATTCGGGCCAAGGTTCAACATCGTGTTCAAGTTTTAAAATCCAGGGTTCGTAGTTAGGTGAGCCAGTATTTTGCCGGTTAAGTTTTCTTTCAACTGCACTTTGATGAAGAACAGGTTTGCCGTGTGTTTGGGAGTTCCATGTCCTCGTTGCTTTTCTGAAAAGAAATCCCGGAAAACCTTTTCGTGAATCGTGCATGAATCCGTCAGCGTTTGGTTGAATTTTTACTTTATGTTTTGGATATATCTTCAGTCCAAACTGTTTCGCTTCTTCAACCATCCAGATTAATGGGACATCTGATAAATCCTGCTCTTTATAACCACCACCAACATCTGTATGCATTCCACTGAACCAAACCTGCTTCATTGTCTGATATGGTTGGATTTCTCGATCCCAGATCTTCGGATGGAATGTCAAACGCGCATCATCAATTGCCAAAGCTTGTCTTGCATGTTCAACACTTTCGCTTAATGCCAGATTGTGAAATTTATGTCTGAAAAATGGAAACCAGTCAACCAATGTGCTCAGACTTTTTATAGGCAATCCTAATGCATCAACTGTATCCCAGACCCCGATAAATTTTATCTTCGTCCAATGATTATGATTCCTTGCCACTAAATCATCAGCGTGTTTTTTTCGTTCGACACTATCTTCAATTTTATAAATTTTGTATGCTTTTTTAATTAATTCTGGTCTTGATTTAGGTAGAATTCCGAATAGATGAATAAACGCTGAGAGACTTCTTACAGTTGTTGCACCGCGACTGAATCCAAATAGAAAAATATTATCACCCGCCATGTAGTTTTCAAATATGAATTTATAACATTCATAGATGTTTTGGGATATGCCCATTCCGCTAATGTTGCCGGTGATTTTTCTAAAGCCGGTTCCGAGTCCTCTATCGTAGAAAGTAATTTGATCTACAGTTCTGTCCTCAACCATATTGAACAGTTTGTAGACATTTGTATTATACCTCTTTCCGCCTTCCTGACCTGTACCGTCAGAAAAAACAACGATGTTTTTGGGCATCAAGCTCTCCTTAGTTTGTTAGCCTAAAATACAAAGACTTCTTTGCTGTAGGAATATAGGAAAAAATAATAAATAATTGATAAGTGGTTTAAGGAAGTAAATTTCTATGTGGGAAATTCATCTTAGGAAAAAGTTATTTGTTTAGAGATTTAATAGAATGAGTAATAATTAGATTTTAATTTCACACCTTTTTAGAAAGACTCTGATATATGATAGTTATAAATTCGACAGGAATTGTTTAAAATTCAAATCTAAGTGCGTGATGTTTGTTTCGTTTTTAATCAGTGTATTGAATATAGATATCAGTAACCGTAAGGATTTGGTATTGGAGGTATATCCAATGTTCCTTCTGATTCCGGAATTAAAGCTAATAATCCAATAATTAAAACTGCTAATCCTAAAGAAAATAAAATCGTCTTTCCTGCTTCCATCCTTTCAGCCATTACTTTGTCTATTGAGCTATAATTTATAATTGCTGTATCCTTTTTGATAAATGGATTGGTTGAACCAGCATTTTGATTATAACTTATTATATTAATAGCTGTTATTGAATCTGATTTAATGTTCCATTCGCTGACAAAATAACTACCGGCATTCTGAATTATCTCTTCAACAGAGCAATCTTTTTTCATAAAATATCTTGTTGAATCAGTTGTGATAATTAATAATTCATCCTCTTCAGATGATAATTCAGTCAAAGTTATTTCCTGCATTGAGTAGCAACCAAATAGTTGTAGTAAGAAGCACGGAATTAAAACTGCTGCGATATATTTTTTCATTTTACACCTCGTTTAATTTATTTCTATTAGTTAATGCTGGCATTTGCTGTTATCTGAAACGCTGAATGCCTTGCATTACGAACCATCGACTTAGACTTCCGTCTTGCTTCCAAATTCATTTTAAGAATCAGTAGTGCAATCCTCAAATCAGGAACAAGTATTCTTTTGAATATATTTTTTAAGCTTGTAATTTTTTCAAATAGGTTTACAAAACCTGCTTCAAGTTCTGGCTTCGATAATTTTAATGGTGAAAAGTATGCAAGACTGCAAGGTGCACTGAACTTTGATTGTTTGAAAGCGTAGTCATCAAAATAATCTTCTAAAATTCTTTCATCTGATTTTAGCTTTTCAGCCATTGAGGTCCCTGGAATCGGGAAGTAGATATGTACATAAGGAACCTCAATCTTGTTTTGTTGGAAGAAAGAATAAATTTTACCGAATGTGAATTCATCGTCTTCATCAAGACCGAGCATAAAGAAAGCACCAATTTGTATTCCTGCACGACGGATATTTGCAACTTGCCTGGAGTAATGATCTGCATTCATTTCTTTATTTAGCTGCACCATATTTTTATTGTCAAGAGTTTCTAAGCCTAAAAAAATCATTCTGCATCCGGCTTTGTGTAGAAGATTCAGCACTTCTTCATCATCACCAATATTTACTGTACACTGTGCACCCCATTTTATATGAATTTTCTCTTCAATAATTCTGTTGCATAACTGAACAATATATTTCCTGTTGTTGTAAAGATTTGCATCAAGAAACGCAACCGGCTTTTTCATTTTGGCAACTTCTTTTAAATCAGAAATTACGTGCTCAACATTTCTTAAATAATAATGTCCGTTGAATATCGGAGGGTAACAACAGTAAGCACATTTATATCTGCAGCCGAGACTTGCAATCATCGGTATGAAGGGCATCTTTTGATTTTTCAATACGGAATAATCAAAAGGAAAATTAAGATTGCTGCCAAAGTGATATTCAGTCTTCAATGTTCCTGATTCAACATCACTGAGAAACTCTTTCATCTTTGCCGGATTTGGATATCCATAGAAAACTGCATCGCAGACATTCCGGAGAATCTTATCGCTGAACTTGTCCATATGCGCACCGAAGATCACGATTTTATTTTTCTTTTTAAAGTTTTCAATGATCTCAACTGAACGAGCGACGTCATATCCGGGAGAAGTCAGTATTATGACTGAAGCATCCGTATCTAAATTGACTTCTTCTGTGTATTCAAGACAGGTTTCTTTTTGCCAGTCCGGAGGAATTGTTGCACTCATTATCGGCATATTATATGAATAGTTAAACAAAGGAAGTTCTTTAATTAATTTACCATCCATCAATCGGTAGGTTGGCTGAATAATATAAATTTTCTTTCTCATTTTATACCTCACTTAATTTTCTTTAGTTCATCAGGCTCACCAGATGGAAAAATCGCATACTGGCTGATACCTTTTATATCATCTTCAGAGAATTGTCGAATTACTATATCGGGTTCAGAAGTTATTGAGCCGTAAATAAGACCCGTTAATAAACCAACGCACGGTCCTACTACTAGACCAACGAGAGCACCTGTACCTTCGAATTCTTCCCAACTGTTTGTGCTTGAAGAAACTAATGCTCCAATAGCTGGTCCGGCAACAAAGTCAATAATAGTACACCAAACAACACTGTTGCCAATATTTGATTCGCCTGATATTACGAATTTTTTTATTTCATTATTGTTTATCGTAGTAAAGCAATTCGAGTTTAAGGTTGCTTCTTTACAATCCTCGGAATAAATTAAAACTGAATCATTATTTATTGATAAGAAACTACCACTGATACTAGTATTATTTTCAAAATATGCTGTTACGTGTCTGCTTTTTGCGATGTCTGTTTTTAAGAGTTGAAGTCTAAATTTCTCAAGCGATTTGTACTTACCAATTAATGTATCTCTGATCCCGTTACGAGTTTTATATGATACTCGCACATCCAGTAAGTTATCAGGATTCAAGTAAAAGACTGCAAATTGAAAATCCTTAATGGTAGGAAGAAGACTGTAATAATCTCTTTCTTTAAGTGAAAGTGTATCACCGATCAGCGGACTTACCACGAATAGTTTTTCACATTCCTGCGCAAAGAGAGGAAGACTACTTAATAGCAGCACTAAGACGAACAAAAAGTAAAATGTATTTTTCATTTCATACCTTTATAAAAGATTCTGATATACGGTAATAAAAACTTCAACACCAATTGTCAGGGAATTGTAAAAGATTTGTAGGATTTAGATGTATTACTTGCTGATTACAAATCGATACTTCTTGCTTTTATGAAAAATTAATCGCACTATTAATACAGTAATTATTCTCTACTCTGAGAGAGGCAGAATTACAGAGTTTGGTTGCTGAATAATATCCTGAAGATTGCACCCCGAATACTCTCCCAAGGCAGACCATAAGTATTACAAAATTGCTTGTCCTCCGCTCTTTCACATTTGAAAAAATTGTGGTGATATTATGAAAGCAAGAATACTTTTATTGGTCGCAATACTATGTCTGCCCTTTTTTGTTGCCGGTCAGAATCTGAAAAGTCAGAAAGCTCCTTTATTAAGTCTGCATCAAGAACAAATTAATATTTCTTCCGACCATTATCCGACGGTAAGTGATGAGAGATCTTTTTATCTTATACGGATTACAGGAGTAGACAAAGAAAACAACATCAACTTTTATGGTTTTGATCTTAGTTGGGTTCATGCCAATGAATATGCAAATTTTTGGGGTCTGTCTTTTAATGCTGGTTTAGGCAATCCACCATTGCAGGGAAAAGCGACGAATAATATTTCTCTAAATGGAATCAACTTTAGTCTGATAATCACTGGAATAACAGGAACTATTAATGGTTTTTCATTCGGTGGGTTTTGGGGAAACTCAGCAATGGAGGTTAATGGAATTGCAATAGGTTTGTTAGGCACAAACTCAGATTATTTAAATGGATTGGCTATAGGTGGATTAATGTCATTTAGTCAATATGCAAATGCAATTCAAATTGGTGGTATTCTAAATGGATATTGTAATTTTAATGGAATTGGCATTGCACTGATAAACAGTACAATGAGTGGTTTTGAGAAAACGATGAAAAGTTATTCAACAGATTATTACAATGAAAATAAGATGTATGGAATAATACTGGGTTTGTATAATGCTGTTGATGCAAAAGGTTTATCACTGGCTTTGGTAAATAACGGAAATGGTTGGCTGCAAATTGGTTTATTAAATATTGGCGATAGTGTACTACAAATCGGATTAGTCAATTTAAATGGAAATAAAAAAATGGGAATTCCTATTATCAACCTGAATTTTTAAAAGGAGACTTATTATTTGATTTAGAAAAATTAATGCTGCACATGAGGGAAATACCCTTCTGGTTGAAAACCTCCTTCCTCATTCAACACTCCCCCAATACACAGAAACTTAGAACTTCAGATCATTTGTTCTTTAAGTTTTTTTGATGATTGCACAATTTTTACAATAACATGACAATTGTTTGACAATCAGCGGTTCTCATAATTGTAGATTTTTCATAAGAATTTATCACTCAAAGTAATTTGAGTATGGAATAATTATTAACCACAAAAAATGGAGGTTCAAAATGTTCAAGTCTTTTGTTTACTGCTTGTTTTTTTTAAACATCTTTTCAACAATAACATTCTCTCAAATGGACACAATAACAATTCTGCACGTCAATGATTCACATTCAACTCTCGAGGCAATAGGACCAAGAGATGCTAATCTTAAGGGAACTTTGGGCGGAGTTTCAAGAGTTGCAACTTTAGTTGGAATGACTAAAATGACAGAGCCAAATGTTCTTTTTCTTCACGCTGGTGATATCTCGATTGGTGATGTTTTCTTCAATCGAAATTTTCACGTTCCTGAACTTCAGATTCTTGATGCACTTGGTGTTGATGCAATGACACTTGGCAATCACGAATTTGATTTGGGACCACTGGCATTGTTAGGTTCGTTAGTGTATACTTTTCCAACAGCAGCAGATGCTTTTCCGATTTTAACAGCCAATGTTGATTTTTCTGATCCAACAATCTCAGGGTTGGAAGACTATGTTGATGCGTATACTGTAAAAGAGTTTGGCGATTTAAAAGTTGGAATATTTGGTTTAACAACTCCAGCTACAAACTTGCTTTCAAATCCTTACCCGGCAGTAGTAAGCGAAGACATTGTTACCATCGCAGCGACAATGGTTGGAACATTACGGACTGTAGAAAATTGTGATGTTGTAATACTACTTTCCCACCTTGGAGTAAACCTTGATCAGCTTATTGTCAGTTATGTTCCGGGAATAAATGTAATTGTCGGTGGACACGATCATTACATGTATGAAGAACCAATAACTATGATCGATCCAATGGGCGGAACAACGTGGATTGTTCAGGCAAGATCGAATTATATGTACGCTGGAAAGATGAAACTCGTTGTTGATGGCACAAATGTTCAATTGCTTGATTATCAATTAATTCCAATTGATACAAACATTCCGCAAGATCCAACTGTGCAGGGAATGGTAGATTATTTAATTGCTGACATAGAAAATTTCTATGGAATTCCTTTTTATACACAGCCGATGGGCTACGCAAGTTCCTTCTTTGAAGAAGAAACAAAAGATCTATTAACACTTGGTGTGCATGATACTCCATTAGGGAATTTAGTTGCCGATGCTTTTCGTTTTAAAACATCAACCAATATTGCACTTCAGGCTGGAGGATCAATTGCTCTTCCTTTGTGGGAAGGCACATTTACTCCAGGTGATCTTTTTAGAGCTAATGGCTATGGATTTAACCTGGTAAACACTCTAGGATTCCAGCTTGCAACTTTTGATTTAACAGGAATGGATATCCTGACCGGACTTACATTCGGTCTTTCCGAAATAGAAATGAATGATGAATTCTTAATACAGGTTTCCGGAATGGAATACACTTACGATGGAACAAAGCCGGCTGAAGAAAGATTGGTTTCAGCTAATATTAATGGAGCGCCAATCAATCCGTCTGCAACTTATTCAGTTACAGCAAACGAAATGGTTTTAGGAATTCTTAACTACATTGGAATTATTCCATCAAACGTAACTATTCTTAATGGTATTACTGAATTCCAGGCATTATCTGAATATGTAATGAGTCAAAATAATTTCATTCAACCGAAAACTCTTGGTAGAGTTTTAAACGTTGGAAACAGAGATGCAAGAAGTACGGTGATAGGTGCAGGATGGATGAACTCTTCTCAGGGATCCTATCCGCTTAATAAATTATTATGTGATAAATTATTCTTCGAGTTTCATATGATGGATCGCGGTTTGAATTACGAGCCGTTTGGCAAAGTAACAATCCGATATCCTCAGGCAAATTTAACCTTTAAAAGTAATACTTGTAACTGGCTGCTATTAGAAAACCAGACTGCAACTCTCAGAGGTACAGGAAAAATTAATAATCAAGGCAACTTTGGATTTTTGCTGATCGCAGAGGACTCTCCTGATAAACTTAGAATCATAATTTGGGATAAAAATAATGGAGATACCATAGTCTATGATAATCTCGCTCCGCAAAATATTCATGGTGCTATCATAATGTACAACAGATGTGTACTTGCTAAGGAAGGTGATGAAGAAATATTAACTGCGCCGGTTGAGTTTGCATTAGAACAGAATTATCCGAACCCATTTAATCCGTCAACAACAATAAATTATTCAATACCTGAAGCGGGAAATGTTGAGCTGAAGGTTTATGATATACTTGGTAATGAAGTTGCAACTTTAGTGAATGAAGAAAAACAGCCTGGCACTTATGAAGTTGAATTCAACAGTCATTCCGGCGAAGTCCGGAATCTGACAAGCGGAGTTTACATTTATTCAATACGAGCAGGAAATTTTGTTCAGTCAAGAAAGATGATGTTACTTAAATGATAATTTTATAAAGCCTCCCTTCGGGGAGGTTTTTATTTCTTTAATAAAAAATTAAAGGAGGAGTTATGAAAACTTTAAAATTTTTATCAGTTTTAATTCTTTGTTTGTCTCTTTCGGAGGCTTTCTCTCAAAACTTTTGGGAACAAACAAATGGACCTTATGGGGGGTATGTATTTGCTATAGCAATCAATTCAGCTGGTTACATATTTTCAGGTACTTTGGATGGCGGTATTTTCTGCTCTACAGATAATGGGGAAAACTGGTCTCAAATGAATAATGGTCTAACCGTTTTTGATGTCTATGCTTTAACAATCAATTCGAACGGACACATATTTGCAGGAACTTATGATGGTATTTTCCGCTCAACAGATAATGGAGAAAGCTGGACTCAAATAAATAATGGTTTAACTGTGGACCATGTAGACGCTTTAGCCATCAATTCAAGCGGACACATATTTGCAGGAACTTATTATGGTGGTGTTTTTCGCTCAACAGATAACGGAGAAAACTGGACTCAAATAAATAATGGTTTAAACGTGGATTATGTTGAGGCTTTAGCCATTAATTCAAACGGACACATATTTACAGGAACT
>JGI20214J51650_10002018_pt1 | contig 12890 bp, 13 predicted proteins | sample WetSurMetagenome_FD_51650 | JGI IMG/M metagenome (IMG submission 51650)
GATGCGCCAGCCTGTCATCGCGTACGTTTTGGATACGCCGTTGACCACGATGGTCTGCGCCTTGACCTCCTTTGAGAAGGAGGCAATGGAGATATGCTTTTNCCCGTTGTAAATCAATTTNTCGTAAATCTCGTCGGAAANAATGAGCAGTTTGTGTTTCAAGGCAATGTCCGCCAGTTTCTTCAGTGAATCCANCGAAAGCACCGCGCCTGACGGGTTTGAAGGCGAGTTCACGATCATGGCCTTTGTCTTTGGGGTGATCTTNTGNTCAAGCAGATTAAAATCGATTTCGAAGTTTCTTGATTCATCCAACTTCACAAAGACCGGGACCCCGTCGGCGATCTTCACCTGTTCCTCGTAAGAAACCCAGAAAGGCGAGAAAATGATAACCTCGTCGCCGGGGTTCAATATCGCCATGAAAATATTGTACAGCGAGTGTTTGGCGCCGCAGGAAATAATGATATCCGACGGTTTGTACTCCAGTCCGTTTTCTTTCTTGAATTTCTCGGCTACGGCAGCCTTGAGCTCGGGCACTCCCGACGCCGGCGTGTAACGGGTCTTGTTGGCCTTGATGGCGTTTATCCCGGCTTCCTTGATGTTTTCCGGCGTGTTAAAATCAGGTTCGCCTGCGCCGAAACCGACCAGGTCCACCCCGTCCTTGATCATCTGTTTTGCCTTTGAGTCTATGGACAGGGTCAGCGAAGGCGCCACTTTCTTCAGTCTGTTCGCAATCATTATAAAACCTCCGATTTTTTATGTAACAGTCTACATTCGATATTTGTCTGCGCGTGATTCGGTTGCTTTAGTGAACCCATGAAAAGATACGTCCTTTATTGCAGAGAAAGAGGTTCTTCTCCGGCCAGGCGGATGGCCGCACGGGCAAGCAGAAGAAGAACGTCAAAATAGGGCACAGAAAGGTCGCGTTGACTCAAAGCAAGAGGAATCTCTGTGCAACCGGCGACAATCCCCAAGGCTCCCCGGGAGATGAGGCCTTGGGCGGCAGCAACAAGATCATCCGTCATTGCCTTGCGCGGTCGATTCACCTGACTGCCCTTGATATCGTAGATGGCGGCCATGACCCTTTCCTGGATCTTATCCTCGCAAACAATGGTCCCGATTCCATCCTCTGCAAGTCTTTTTTGAAAAAGACCGCTACGAACCGTACCGGTGGTCCCCAGCAACCCCACCATTTTGATTGCCGGATGGNCATGGGAAATGGTTTCNGCCACAACGTCAAAAATAGAGACAAAGGGAACGNCTATCTGTTGTCGCATCTCCTCTTGGTAAACATGGGCCGACACACAGGGCATGATGATGAAATCGGCGCCCGCCTGTTGCAGCGTCCTGCATCCTTGAACCAACAGCGGCAGTGGAGAAGCTCCTTTACCGAGGATGGCTGCTGTTCGGTCGGGCACCTTGGGGTTTGAATTAATTATGACCCGCAGATGGTCTTGATCCTTTAGGGCCGGGGTATTCCTTATGATTTTTTCAAAGCAGTCCAAGGTTGCCTCCGGCCCCATGCCGCCGAGTATGCCGATGATCTTCTCTGACAACTCCCCTCCCCTTTCAGCCGGACCTCAGATCAGGATCTGGCTGAGGAATGCCTTTGTGCGTTCGCTCTTGGGGTTTGCAAAAAAACTCTCGTCCGTTCCCCTTTCGACGATTTTGCCTTCATCCATAAAGATGATCTCATTGGCCACCTCGCGGGCAAAGCCCATCTCGTGGGTGACCACGATCATGGTCATCCCTTCTTTGGCCAGGTCGATCATGACATCGAGCACCTCCTTGATCATCTCGGGATCCAAAGCGGAGGTCGGTTCATCAAAAAGCATGTAGCTCGGTTCCATGGCCAGGCTGCGGGCAATAGCCACCCGCTGCTGCTGCCCGCCGGAGAGGTTCGCCGGGTATTCCATCGCTTTTTCAGGAATGCCTACGCGTTCAAGAAGTACAAGAGCCCTCTTTTCAGCTTCTTTCTTCGACTTTTTCAGTACCTTCATGGGAGCCAGGGTAATGTTGTGCAGGACCGTCATATGGGGGTAAAGCTCGAACTTCTGAAAGACCATGCCGATCTTCTGGCGCAACTTGTAAAGGTTCGTTTTGGGATCGCTTAAAGAGATACCCTCGACGGTGATCTCACCTTTCTGGTAAGGCTCCAGGCCGTTGATGCACCGGAGGAGTGTGCTCTTTCCGGAGCCGCTGGGGCCACAGATGACTACGGTTTGGCCCCGGTCGATCGTTTCGTTGATGCCGCTCAGGACTTGGAAGTCACCGTACCACTTGCTCACGTTCTTGATTTCTATCATAGAATATTGGCCTCTCGACTCTTCATCTCATAGTAACGGCTGATGCGAGATCCGACAAAACAGATGACAAAGAAAAGCGCGGCAACGAAGCTGTAAAGCTGGATGGAGCGCACCTCCATGCCGTCCACGATGGTGGTTCTACGAACCAACTCCTGAAGTCCGATGACATAAGCCAGGCTGGTATCCTGAAAGGTGATGATGCTTTGGGTGATCATGCTGGGGAGCATCCGCCGGATGGCAATGGGCACGAGGATGTAACGGGCTGTCTGCGCGGAAGTGAGACCTGTTGCGTAAGCAGCGCTGACCAGATCGCGGCTGATGGACTGAAAGCCTGCCCTGAAAATCTCTCCGAAATAGGTGGCTTCAAAAACCACAAAGGAAATGGCCGCAGAGATGAAGGGGTGCATGGGCTTGCCGACCAGGATAGGCATGATAAAGTAGAACCAGAAGATCACCAGGATCAAGGGGATGTTTCGGATAAAGTTCACGTAAAGGGTTACACTGTGATACACCCAAACGTTCTTGGAGATCCGTCCCAGACCCACCAAGATCCCCAAGAAGATTCCCCCTGCAAGTGCGCAGACCGCCAATTCAAGGTTTATCAGGAATCCCTTCAAAAGGTAGGGTAGGTTGTCGATGACCGCATTAAACATATTATCTGCCTACCAGTCCATGAATCCGGAATTTTGTCTCAATGAAACTCATGGTCTTTACAACCACCATCCCGAGGACAAGGTAGACAAACATGGCTCCCGTCGTCGCCTCTAACCCGTGGAATGTCTCCGAATCNATCTTGTAGCTCATGAAGGTGGTCTCGGCCACNCCGATGGTCATGGCCACAGAAGAGTTNTTGAAAATCGTGAGGAATTCCGTCGTAAGCGGCGGAAGGATGAGGCGCAGCGCATGGGGAATCATGATGTGCCAGTACATCTGCCAATGACTCAAGCCTGTGGACAGGGCTGCCTGGTACTGACCTTGGCCGATGGAGGCAAATCCGGCCCTCACGTGTTCAGCCACGCGGCTCGCCGTGTAAAGCCCCAGCCCCACCATCGCAGCGTAATAATTCAACCCGGAAATGGTGTTGATCTTGAACTGGAGGGTCTTGCCGAAGATCATCGGACCGGCATAGAACCAGAAGAAGAGCTGCACGAGGAAGGGAACATTCCGAAAAATTTCCACATAGATCGTGCTCACCAGACGCAAGGGTTTCCATGGCGCAGCACGCATCGTGCCGACAAATATTCCCAGGGAAAGAGCGATGATCCATGCGAGAAACCCCAACTGCAAAGTCAGCCATATCCCCTGCAGCATCCATTCTCCGTAAGGCTCGCGCCACAGCACGCTCCAGTCAAATTTATAAGACAGTCCCATTCCCGATCATTCCTCTTACAATGGACAATCAAACCCCTTCCCATGCCCAGGGAAAGCGAAAAGGCCGATATCCGGCCTTTTCGCACGAACGGTCAGCATCCACAGCACAAGTGTCCGTCTGGACCAGTTTCTCCTCATATGACTGAGGCTAACATCATCAACACCTGGGCCTCTTGTTCCGAAACGACTGTTCTTACTTCTTCTTCCACCAATCGTCCTTCATGGGGTAGACAATGAGTTTCAGGTAGTCTTTGTAAGCCTGAGACATAGGGATCGGGGTCTGTCCCTTGGGCCCCATCCACTTTTCATAAAGCTCATAGAATTTACCGGTTTTAATCGACCAAAGAATGGTATTGTTGATGAAATCCCTGAATTTCGAATCGTTCTCCCGCATCAGATATCCGTAAGGCTCATAGGCAATGGCGAAGTCCGTTGTCCGCCAGTTACCCGGCTTTTCGTCTTTGGAGGCAAGACCCATCAGAAGGCTTCGATCCGTGGCGTAGGCATCGAGTTTACCGGTTTTGAGACTGAGGAATCCTTGCGCATGTCCCTCAACAGTGACGATCTCTTTGGGCTTGTACTCTCCGGCCTTGGCTTGATCCTCCATAGCTTTGAGGTTCGTCGTTCCCTGAGCGCCCCCCAGTCGCTTACCGGTCAGATCTTTCTTGGTCTTGATGGGACTATTCTTGGGTACGAGAAAGGCCGTCTCGGAGAAGAAGAAAGTCAGACTGAAGTCCACCACATCTTCCCGTTCCTGCGTGTATGTCGTGGATCCCATCTCCACATCAATCGTTCCGTTGGTGATCATGGGGATACGGGTCTTTGTGGTAATGGTAACCGGTTCAATCTCGATCTTCTTGCCAAAGTGGTTGGAGAGATTTTCTGCAAGGATCTGGGCCATGTCCACGGAGAAACCGATCTGCTTTCCCACCTTCGGGTCTATGAAAGCAAAGGGGATAGAATCCTCCCTGAAACCTATTTTGATCTTTCCGGTCTTCTCGATCTGATCCATGGTTTGAGCCAGGGTTGGTCCGGCAATGAAAGAAAACATCCCAATAACCATCAAAACTGTTAAAAAAACCTTTTTCATCGTCCTCCTCCTTCTTTTTATCTAATGATAATAACTGGGTTTACGGTGGATTGGATCTATCAAAACGGATGCTGAATGTCAAGAACAAAAGATCTTTGAGGATTTAACGTTTCAAGTCAAGAATGCTTTCCTTAAAATGGCCGGTTGTGAATTTCAGAAAGCAAGTCGCTTTTCGATAGTATGTATTTGATGATTGACTAACAGACTTTTCATGCCCTGTCAACAGCTATTGCCCGTCCCTCAGAGAACCGTTACTTCATCGGATGTTCGGTTTTAATCGCCGATTCCCGGTTGTTACTGCAGCCTCCACAGCCAGAAGGAAAGGGTCGCCATCGAGAGCAGGGTGGAAACCATGATGTCCGATGACATCACGCTCTTGTCAGCCCCGAGCTTGCTGGAAAGCAGATAAGAGGAGAAGGCGGTCGGGCAAGACAGGATGATAATGCCCACCTTGAAATCAAGACCTGCGATCCCGGCCTCCATAAAAAGGAACCAGCCCAGCAGGACCATCAGGAAAAGCTTGATCATGCAGGCGCCGGCGGTCGCCTTGTAATCCTTTTTGATCTTTTCGAAAGAGAGCGTCCCTCCCATCGCGATCAGGGCCAGGGGCAGCGCCAGGTTGGAGAGAAAGTGGAGGACGTTCACGGCAAAGGTCGGGAACGGGATCCGGAAGTAGGAAAGCAGCAGGCCGACCAAGCAAGAGAGGATCACCGGGTTGGTCACCAAAGCATTCTTCAGGTCGACGATCGACTTCCAATCCATGGCCCCCTTCAGCGGCCAGGTCAGGGCCAGCACGGCCAGGATGTTGATCATCGGGCTCATGAAGCCGATCAGCACGCTCCCCCGTTGCAGCCCCTCTTCGCCGTAGGCCGCCAGCAGGATCGGCAGACCGATATAGGTCATATTCCCCCAAAAAGAACCCTGGGTGAAGGAGCCCACCTCCCGGGGGGGCAGGCGCATAAGCCGGGCCACACCGTAAGCCCCCACCATACAGATGATGATCGTCAGGTAGCAAATCAGAATTAGGCGGGGGTTGAAGTTCAAGTCGAAAGAAGAGGTGCCGATTTTCCAGACGAGCAGCGAAGGAACCGCTACGAAATAAGCCATCTGGCTGATCTTGTCGAGGAAGATCTTGTCGACAAAATCGATCCGCCGGATCCCGTAGCCAAGGCCAATGATCAAAAAGACAGGCAGAACGACATTCAAAAAGACCATGGCCGGGCTACCGCAGATTACTAAGAAAAGATATTTGAGCTTCTTGCCTTCTCTTGTTTTTCTCCATCCTTACCTTCCTGCCATGCAGTTTTCGGCCCGTGAAGGCATCTGCGTTATCTGATTACATGAATTTTTTCTGTCTCCCTGGTATGGACTCAGGCCCCGAATTTTTCCAGTCTGCGGGCGTGGGCGAGGGCAAGTCCCATGAGGTGCACCATGGGCATTATTCCCAGACCACCCGCGATGCAGTCTCTTTCGCCGAATCGATCCACCCGGTCCGGTCGGCAGGTGGCCGATGACAGGAGAACCGGCAGGGGATGCCAGCTGTGAGAGGCGAGAGCGGCCGGTGTGGAATGATCTCCCGTAACGACGAGGACGTCGGGTTTGAGTTCAAGAACCAGGGGAATCAGTTCATCCACCTCTTCAATTACAGCGACCTTCGCGTCGAAATTCCCGTCTTCACCCCTGGAATCCGTGGGTTTAACATGAAGAAAGAAGAAATCGTGTTGATCGTAATGGTTACGAAGCGCGATAATCTCTTCCTGGATGGAGGAAGGCTTCGGGCCAACCGCCATTCCCAGAAGACGGGCGATGCCACGATACATGGGATAACTGGCTATGGCCAGCGCATTCAGTCCAAATCGCTCCGTCAGGGAGGGGTAGCGTCGATATCGGGAATATCCCCTGAGAAGCATCATATTGGCCTTTTTTTCGTCGGAAAGAATTTCCGTAGCTTTAAGGATCAATTCCTGAAGCAGGGCTGCCGTTTCTTCCGCCTCCGGGACCAGGGCTTTCGGGGGAAATGGAGGAATCCCTGTTTTCTGGGGATCGGTTTCAAGGATTTCCTCCCGGAGACCGTCCCCCCTCAGAGTCAGCAGGGCGCGATGCTCCTGCACCGGTTCAAAGATGATCTCTATGTCTGAAAGCTTTTGGATGTTTTCCTGGAGCTTCCGGCAGATCCTTTTGTTGGTCTCGTTGTCGATTCGGCCGGCCCGCCGATCCACAACGATCCCATTCGCATCGATCGTGGCAAAATTAATCCGGGTCAGGAGATCCCGATCCGTCATCGGGAAATCAATGCCCGCCGCTTCCAGGATTCCTCTGCCGATGTTATTTTTAATGGGGTCATACCCGAAAAGGGCGAAGTGGGCCGGACCGCTTCCCGGTGTGATACCGTATCCGACCGGATCCAGAAGTCCACAGATGGACTTCCTGGCCAGGGCATCGAGGTTGGGTGTTCTTGCCGCTTCCAGTTCCGTTTGATTCCTTCCTCCCATGGGAAGGCCGCCAAGACCGTCCATGATGAGAAAGATAATCTTCGTATCATTTTTTATAGCCAGCGTATCAATAAATTCCGGGTCCATACCATCACCTCAAAATGGATCGGGAGCGCATCCCGTATGCCCGCCTTAAAGGCGAAAATTTATTCTCAGCAAACTTATGCGATTATGGCATAAGGGGTTCCATCATTCAAGTATGAACAGGAGACTGTTTTGAAAAAATTCTGTTTTAAAAATTCTTGACAACCCTTCCCTATGGGTATACAAGATACACCCGATACCCGATGACACAGTCATTATCTCCGTCCCTCTGAATCAATGGTAAGGATTGAGATTAGTTCGTTATTTGTCAGAGGCAGGCGTGAAAAACGCAGATGTTTTTTAATCTGCATGGATCTTTACAAGTAAGAGAAGTCCGGACGCTGGAAGCACGGGGGCATCGCCGGCATCAAATTCCGGGGGGATATGGCGAAAAACGGATCCTTCCCGATGAAGCCGTTCGGGGCCTTCACCCACCATGGGCGTCCTGCAAAATGTTCCCGCGGGCATTTTCCTATCCACGGTCGTCTTTGTGGATTACTGGATGAAGGTTTGACGGATATCTTGTAACCTTAATCGTTAAGGTTATGGAGGCGCTTCACGCCGAACCGTCAAACGGCTGAAATTGACATTCGGGGAAGTTCGCACGCTTGCACTTCCTCCGCAGATTCTTTGTAAAGCCGATTGCACGGATGGACGGATAAAGGGTTATGTTTTGGGGATGAAAATTATACAGACAGGAGGTAGGTAAATGGCAGATTACTACATCACGATTTTTCTCGACGCTGACAAGAGCAAGAAGATTGAAGACGCCGGACTGGCCGGGAAGATTCGAGAGATCGACGGCAAGAAGGCGGTCCAGGTAGAAGTTACCGCCAAGGAACACAAGAAGCTGCTCAAGGGTTTTCCCAATTTGACCCCCGATTCTTCCAATGCCTACGTGGTCCCGGAACAGGCGGAGACTCTTTTGATAAACATGATTGTGTCGATGAAGAGCTTGGATGTCATGAAGGGCGCCATTTTGAAACTGTACAACCCTTTTGCCGGCAAGGAGCTTCTGCAAAAGACCTTTTGACGACGGGAGACGAACATCTCGTGGCTGGGCTTACCCCCGAGGAACAGAATAAAAAGGCCATTTTCGATGCCATGTCGTCGAGGAGCCGCAAGAGGGTCCTCGATAAGGGATACGAACAGTGGGACCCTTTTCTTCCGCCGAAGGATCCGATAGACCTCCGGATGTCCCAGCGCAGGGAAACGGCATTGTCACTGATGAGAAGATTTTTACGGGAGTGCCCTCAAGAAGGGTACAGCAACGATTATGGCCAGGGGGCTTGGGATGCCTGTATGGGGATCATCGGCGGCGACGACCGATGGAGAGGAATTTACGATATTTCCTGCTGGTATCGTGATTTTTTGGAAAAAGGCGAGTGATGACGGAAACGATTTCCACGGAACAGGTTGTGACGGATCTCCGGAAAATATTGGCGGAGAACCCTGGGTGCGCGATGACGCATTACAATTTGGGGATTGCGTTGATCAAGCTCCACCAATGGGACGATGCCGCTGTGGAGTTTGTGGCGGCGATCGCGGAGAGTCCCGAACTGGCGGAGGCGTATATCAACCTAAGCGGGATCTGTTTTCATAAGGGAGAGATGGAAAAGGGGATTGAACTTTGTAGAAGAGTAATCGCTTTTCGGGCAGATTACGCGGTTCCTTATGGGAATATCGGCTTTGCCTATCTGCAGATGGGCGAGATCAACCAGGCGGTCGAGATGCTTGAAAAGGCCGTTCAAAAGGATCCGATGTTCGTTCAGGCCCTGAGCGATCTGGGCAGTGCCTACCTAAGGCAGGGCAAGATCGAAGACAGCGTCACTCACAGCAAAAGAGCCATTAAAATCGCTCCGCGTTTCGCGGTTGCCCATAATAACCTGGCCGTCGCCTATCTTCAGATGGGAGATCCGGCCAAGGCGATGGAGCATTGCGAAAAGGCATTGGAGTATGGGTATGAGGTGCATCCCGAATTTCTGGAAGAATTAGCGGTATTACGAAATAGTGTGGGTCATGCGTGACGAAAAGCAGAATCGAGAAATAGATATTATAAGGTTTTTAACCTGGGGGAAAATGAACCGAATGGGGATATTCCTACAGAGTACTTAACGGGAGAGGAGGTTTATTGATGGTAAAGCGTAAGACTCCGATGCTTGATGAATTGGAAAACGGAAAATGGCCGAGTTTTGTTTCTGATATAAAACAGGAGGCCGAGAAGAGAAAAAAATCCGACATTGATTTTCAGACACCGANGGAGGTTTGTGACGATCTGCTCGATCTGCTCGAGCTTTCCTTCAAGGACCGGGAAGGACACTGGAAACACGGCGGCATCGCGGGTGTTTTCGGGTATGGCGGAGGCGTGATCGGCCGATACTGCGATCAGCCCGAAGAATTCCCGGCGGTAAAGGATTTTCATACCCTCCGCGTGAATCAGCCCTCCAGTTACTTCTACAAGACTGAATTCCTGAGGCAAATGTGCGAGTTGTGGGAGAGGCGGGGCAGCGGCCTCACCAACATGCATGGTTCGACAGGCGATATCATCTTTCTGGGAACGACCACCCCGCAGATAGAAGAGATCTTCTGGGAGCTCACCCATAACCTCAAACAGGATCTTGGCGGTTCGGGATCCAACCTCAGATCGCCGAACTGCTGTATTGGAAAGTCTCGCTGTGAGTTCGCCTGTTACGATACACAAGAGGCCTGCCGCAACCTCACGATGGAATTCCAGGACGAATTGCACAGACCCTCCTTTGGGTACAAATTCAAAATGAAGTTCGATGGCTGCCCCAACGGATGCGTTGCCTCGATTGCCAGGTCGGACATGTCGGTGATCGGGACCTGGAAGGATGACATCCGTATCGATCAGGAGGCGGTGCGGGCTTATGTGGCAGGAGAATTCAAGCCGGATGGGGGAGCACACGCCGGCCGGGACTGGGGTCCTTTCGATATCGTCAAAGAGGTGGTCGATCTGTGCCCCACCCATTGCATGGGCTGGAATGGAAATAAACTCGGGATCAACAACAGGGAGTGCACCCGGTGCATGCATTGCATCAACACGATGCCCCGGGCCCTGAGGATCGGAAAAGAGACGGGGGCCTCGATTCTGTTCGGCGCCAAAGCCCCGATTCTGGAAGGCGCGCAGCTTTCGACATTGACCATACCGTTCATGCCGATGGAAGAGCCGTTCAACGAGATTAAGGAACTGATTGGTAAGATTTGGGATTGGTGGTCCGAAGAGGGCCGGAGCCGTGAACGGCTTGGTGAACTGATGCAGCGCAAGAGTTTTGCGAAATTTCTCGAGATTTGCGAAGTGAAAGCGGATCCCCGTATGATCAAGGAGCCCAGATCGAACCCCTATATCTTCTGGAAAGAAGCGGATATCCCAGGAGGATGGGAGCGGGACATTAAAGATTTCAGAAAACGACACCAGAAATAGGAGGTTTAAAGATGGGTTACGATGCAAAAAATCCGATGAAGGACAGGATCACCGATATCGGTCCCAGAGATTATAAAGAGTTCCTGCCTCCCGTCATCAAGAAGAATTTTGGAAAGTGGTTGTACCACGAAATCCTTGAACCGGGCGTGCTGGTGCATGTCTCCGAGTCGGGTGAGAAGGTGTTCACCGTGCGGGTGGGCGGCGCACGGATTATGAGCGTCACTCATATCCGGGAGATATGCGAAATCGCCGATAAGCACTGCGATGGCTACGTCCGCTGGACCACCCGCAATAACATCGAGTTTATGGTCGATGACAAAGCGAAATTGAAGCCGCTGATGGAGGATCTGGAAAAAAGGAAATTCGCCGGCGGGTCGCTTAAGTTTCCCCGCGGCGGCACCGGGGCGGGTCTGACGAATATCGTCCATACCCAGGGGTGGCTCCATTGCCATACCGCGGCTATCGATGCGTCGGGTGTCGTGAAGGCGGTCATGGATGAATTATATGAGGATTTCGGAAAGATGAGACTGCCGGCCCATGTCAGGATATCCCTGGCTTGCTGCCTGAACATGTGCGGCGCCGTTCACTGCTCCGACATCGCCATTCTGGGCGTTCACCGCAAACCGCCCATGGTGGATAATGACAACTTGGCGAATATGTGCGAGATTCCTCTCGCCGTTGCGGCTTGCCCCACGGGAGCCATCAAGGCGACCACCGTAGAGGGCAAAAAGAGCGTGGCGGTCAACAACGATAAATGTATGTACTGCGGCAATTGCTTCACCATGTGTCCTTCCATGCCTCTGGCGGATGCGGAGGGAAGCGGCGTGGCCATCCTGGTCGGGGGAAAACTTTCAAACCGGATTACCGCCCCGATGTTTTCCAAGGTTGTGGTTCCTTTCCTTCCGAATGAGGCGCCTCGCTGGCCGCAGACAGTGGCGGCGGTCAAGAAAATTCTCAATGCCTACGCAAAAGACGCGAAAAAATATGAACGCCTCGGCGACTGGGCTGCGAGAATCGGCTGGGAGAGGTTTTTCGAGAAAACAGATCTGCCCTTTACGGAACATCTGATTGACGATTACCGTTTTGCATACACAACTTGGCGTACCAGCACGCAGTTTAAATTTTAAGAAAAGAGGTGTTTGATGGGTGCCGAAGAGGATAAGAAGCTGATCATCGAGACACTGAAGGCCAAGACCACGAAGACGAAGTTCTATCTCAAAGACTTCAATAAGATGTTCCCTGATAAAAAGGCAAGGGAGGTCAGCAAGCTTGTCAATGAGATGGTCGCAGAGGGTCTCCTGGAGTACTGGTCCAGCGGCAGCACGACCATGATCGGGCTCAAGGGTGCCGGGATCCAGCACGAAACGGAAGACGGCGAACAATAGGGATTAGGACGGAGAAATGATTGTAGACCGTCCAAGGATAGTTTTCTCCGCTTTACGAGGAAATTCGGGAAAAACCTTCTTGACCGTGGGTGTGGGTGCTTGCCTTCGCCAACGGGGCAAGAAGGTATCTCCTTTTAAAAAGGGTCCTGATTACATCGATCCGGCCTGGCTTGAAATGGCTACAGGTCAACCCTGCTACAATCTGGATCTCTTTCTGATGGGAAGGGAAGGGATCATGTCATCCTTTTCCACCCGTGTGCAACAATCCGATGGCGCACTGGTTGAGGGCAACAGGGGTCTTTTCGATGGGATGGACCGAGAGGGAAATTACAGTACGGCGGAACTTGCCAAGTTGCTGCAGGCGCCGGTCATACTGATCGTGGACTGTAGCATGGCAACGCGTACGGTAGCCGCCATGATTCTCGGCTGTCAGCATTTTGATCCTCAGGTTGCGATCCAGGGCGTTATCCTGAATCGGATCGGGGGGGCGCGTCACGAATCCATGATACGCTCTGCCATAGAAGATCGTTGTGGGGTGGCTGTATTAGGGGCTATTCCTAAGATCAAAGGGGGAGTCTTTCCGGAGAGGCATATGGGTCTCGTCCCCCCGCGGGAACACCCGGGGGCAACCCGGGCAGTAGACGAGGCTGCCCGCATCGTTGATCGGTATGTTGATGTTGATCGATTGTGGGAGATTGCCCAGGGAGCTCCTGCCGTTCACTT
>JGI20214J51650_10002020_pt1 | contig 12877 bp, 14 predicted proteins | sample WetSurMetagenome_FD_51650 | JGI IMG/M metagenome (IMG submission 51650)
CTATTTGCATCATGGGATTTTGTTCCGGAGCGGCATCTGCCTGTATCTATGCCAGTGAAAATGATGTCGGAGCCATCGTGCTGGACGGCTGTTTTACAGGCGTTCAGGACATGGTTATTAAACAGGCTGAAAAACGGCGGATACCCGCTTTTATTACCGGTTTCTTTTTCTCAGGCGTCCAGGCTGCGGCTAAGATATTTTATGATTATCAGGTAGTCAATCCCATCGATGTAGTTGCTAAGATCCGGTGTCCCATCCTCTTTATTCATGAAGAATATGATGATCTGATCTCCTCTGAGAACAGCCTCCGGCTTTTTAATGCCTCCGGAAATTCGTCCAACGAGTTCTGGCAAGTTACGGGTGCCTTACACAGTCAGGGATTCAATGATAATCCATCCCTTTATGTTGAAAAAATAGTGAGTTTCCTGGATGCAAACCTGAAGCAGTAAAATACCTTTTACTTCATGCTCCTGACAACAGTCTTCCATTTATTGACAAACTTTTCGATTATGCCTAGAATAACTAACAACCACATACAATTTTATATCTTTCCATATGGATTGAAATTAAAAAAGGAGATAACATAATGGCATTGAAATCAGTTGAACAGACGATAAGGAGGAGTTATTGTGGCTGAGAATATTGAAATCAGACCTCATCATTGCGGGTTGAGCGTACAGGATATGGATGCTTCTATAAAATGGTATCGTGACGTACTTGGCTGCACCGTAACTAAACAGGTGGAGATGGGAGAGGGGAAGATCACTTTCATGAAGCTGGGCGATTTTTACATCGAGCTTTTCGCTTTCCCCAACTCTAAGCCGCCAGCTGATTTCCATACCGAAATGGGGCAGGACCTGACTATACTGGGCACGAAACATATGGCCTTTATGGTAAAAGACTTGAAGAAATTCGCCGGAGACATGAAGAAACGCGGTATAAAAATATTCACTCCCAGCCGTCCCGGCGGCCCTGAACGCAACGAAGATGATTCCCCCCATACGGTATTTATCCGCGATAACTCCGGTGTTTTACTCGAGTTCGTTACGCCGTCAACCCCGGATTAAACCATTATTTACGGGCAATACCAGCGAGATCAGATATTTTATTAATATTTTCCCGCTGCATGTAAGCGGAAATTCCCTCCAGGATATCCAACGAGGCTCGGGGGTTGGCAAAACTGGCACTGCCTACTTGTACAGCGGCAGCCCCCGCCATGATGAACTCGATAGCATCGCTGCCGGAAAAGATACCGCCGCTGCCAATAATGGGTATCTGTACGTGACCGGCGACATCATACACCATGCGCAGCGCCACCGGTTTTATCGCCGGACCGGATAGGCCGCCGGTTACATTGCCCAGGACGGGTTTGCGGGTATATATATCGATGGCCATGCCTTTAAGCGTGTTAATCAAAGTAAGAGCATCCGCTCCGGCTTCCGCTACTGCTGCTGCAATATCGACGATCCGGTTTGTGTTAGGAGACAACTTAACAATAACCGGTAAGGTCGTTGCCTTTTTGACCGCTGCGGTAACCTGCGCCGCGGATTCCGGTTCCAGACCGAACTCCATACCGCCGCGTGTCAAATTTGGACAACTGATATTTACCTCAAGACCGCTTACTCCCTTGACATCGTTCAGCAAAGTTGCCAGCTGTCCGAACTGTTCGATGGTATTAGCAGTGATATTTACTATCACAGGGACTTTCCAGGTTGCCCAAACGGGTGCTTTGTCTTTGATTAAAGCATCGATACCTATATTTTGAAAACCGATAGCATTTAAAATTCCCGAGGCCGTTTCGGTTATACGCGGCTGAGGATTACCTTCCCGCGGTTCAATCGTGGTTCCTTTACAGACAATCGCCCCCAGTCTTTGTATATCCAGCAAGTCGATGTATTCGTTACCGTATCCGAAGGTGCCGGAGGCGGTCATCACCGGGTTGGACAGCAATAGACTGCGGCTGTTTCTAGGAGCCAGTTGTACCGATAAATCCACGAATTACTCCTGTTTAATACTACAAGTCCTTCAGCTGAAGGACTAATATATCAATATTAGGAAGAAGTTCTAGTATTATTAATTATACTACTGACAATAGCGATAATTTCCTGACCTTCTTGAATAATATTTACCATTTTATGTTTTATTGTTGGATTTGTATCTGCAATTAATCTCAACCAAAAAACTGTTTCTTTATTCTCTTTTCTGACTATAGTGTAACAATGAATAAAATCTTTTTTGGTAAGAGTTCCATCTGCTTCCTGGTCGTTTGCTCCCATTGAAGTCACGCATCTCAATAATTGGGGGATAATCACAGTATTAGCTGGAGTCTTGGGTAGTGAGTTGACCAGACGAATGACTCTTACGATGAATCTGTAAATTCGCTCGTGAATATCGTATTTATTTTCTGTATTTATTGAGTTATTGGTAGTATTTGACATTGGTAGTATTTGTAATATTATTTTATAGTTTTTGATTTCTGATATCTGATTTTTGCTCTATCATATTATTTATTGAGTTATTTGTAGTATTTGACATTGGTAGTATTTGTAGTATTTACTCAAATTCCAATTCGTTCCCCGTATTGTTAAAAAAGAATCTCTCACCGAATTCATGAACCATTATGGCACTGGCAGGTAATCCGGTGCAATGGCTGAGACCGATCTGCCGTATATCTAAATCGTGAAGTGCATCGATAGTCCTGCGGACTCTTTCCTGACCGGCGAATAATAAATGAGCACCGCCGATTACGGTGTCTATCTTGTCAATGCCGGTTATTTTACGTGCATGATGGAGCGTATTGATTATTCCACGGTGACTGCAGCCCAGGACTACCACCAGTCCTCTACCTGTAGTAATAATAAGCGCCTGGTCGTCAAGAATTTCGTCATANACCATGGCATTTTCAGTGCGGATTAGATAGCTGACACCCGGAAGCTCTGAAGAAGGGATGTCTTCAAAATCCGTAGTTGCCGGTATCCGGCCCGTAGTCATGATATTACTGCCGATATGTACCGGTTTGTCGGTAAGGTGAAAACTTGCCCCCAGACTTTCCAGTTCTTCGCGTTGAAAGGGTATTCCTCTAAACGATTCACCATCCTGCTTGACCTTATGACGGTTGACCCAGATATCAGGGTGAGCAATTATCTCAATCTGTTTATTTATTCGCTGTAAGACCTGACGTAAGCCGCCGGTATGGTCGGGGTGGCCGTGACTCAAGACAATTTTGTCTACTCGCCTCAAGTCTTTACCGAGGGCATCGGCGTTGCGGCAAACGGAGATATCCAGTCCGGTATCGAATAGCACAGTAACCTCACCGGTTTCAACCAGCACACTCCAGCCGAACTCAGCCATCACATCGATGTTGTCGGTAGTGTTTTCACAAAGCGTTGTTATACGCAGCATTTGGTTAAATCCCTCCTGACCTCCCTTTAATAAAGGGAGGGAATACCGTAATCTCCCCCTTTGAAAAAGGGGGATGAAGGGGGATTTTCAATAAAAATCTATTAATTCTTTTTATTATTTAATATAATTGACTATCGGTATTTTTCTAATAATATTGTTATCGAATTATTTGTCCTTCAGCAGAAGGATTTGACATTTGTAGTATTCATAAAAGCCCCATCTTAATCTTGACTTCTTTTATCGTCTCTCTGGCGATAACCTGAGCACGGCGGGCACCGTCTTCCAGTACTTCGCGTAAATAATCCGGTTTAGCCGCGAAAGCATTCCTTCTGTCACGCAAAGGTGCCAGATAGGCATTGATTCGTTCGGCCAGTAGCCGTTTGCAATCGACACAGCCGATCTGAGCCGTACGGCACTTTTCCGCAATATCTTCTTTCTGTGCCGGATTGAAAAATTCGTGGAGTTTATGTACGTTGCACACTTCAGGATGACCGAGATCGGTACGCCGCTGCCGGGCTGGATCAGTTACCGCGGTCATTATTTTCTTAGCAGTTTCTTCCGGGGTTAGAGCGAGCTCTATGTGATTGTCCAGGGACTTGCTCATCTTATCCTTGCCGTCCAGGCCGACGACATTCGGAAAATAACTGAGTTTAGCTTTGGGTTCCGGAAATGTTTCACCGAAGATACTATTAAATCGCCGGACGATCTCACGGGAAAGTTCGAGATGCGGCAGCTGGTCCTCACCTACCGGTACTACTTCGGCTTTATATAACGTGATGTCAGCGGCCATTAAGACCGGGTATCCTACCAGACCGTAATTGATATTCTCCGGTTGCAGCCTGGCTTTTTCTTTGAACGTGGGTACTCGCAGCAGCCAGCCGAGGGGCGTGACCATGCTGAAAAACGTGTGCAGTTCGGTAACTTCCGGTACGTAGGATTGCACAAAAATGATGCTCTTTTGCGGATCGAGTCCGGCGGCCAGCCAATCGAGCAGCATTTCGCGGATGTTGTATTGGATTTTACTGGTATCGGTCAGTGTGGTCAACGCGTGAATATCTACAATGCAGTATACGCAATCATATTCTTCCTGTAATTTAACATAGTTTTGTATAGCACCCAGATAGTTACCAAGGTGCTGCCTGCCGGTTGGGCGCGCTCCGGAAAAAACACGTTTCATTGATTGCCTCCTAAATCGCAAGTGTAACATAAACGTGACNCGCTTCTCAAAAGTTGATAAGGTATTTTGGGTCATTTATTTTATTTAGAGTTTTGTGCTTAGTATCTGGAATTTTAGATGGTGGGGTGATATTTATATATTGGTGTATAGTTGTAGTATTTTTACACTATCTGCTATCATAACGACTATGATCTATACGTTCGAAGGAAAAGCACCTCTGGTTGCTGAATCGGCTTATATTAACAAAACTGCCTATTTGATCGGAGATATTGTAATCGGGGAGGAGTCCAGCGTCTGGCCGGGAGCAGTCATCAGGGCTGATCTCAGCAGCATTACGATAGGCAGCCGCTGCCACATTCAGGATAACTGTGTATTGCACGCGGAATTTCCAATGGTAGTTGGCAATAATGTACTGTTAGCCCATTGTGTTATGATGCACGGATTGCACATTGGTGATTACTGTCTCGTTGGTAATAACGCAACGATACTTGATGGGGTGGAAATCGGAAATTACTGTCTTGTCGCTGCCGGTGCTGTAGTACCGGAGGATATGAAGATACCTGACTATTCTATGGTAGCCGGCGTACCGGCCAGGATTAAGGGTAAGGTTACCGAAAAGCACCTGGCATGGGTGGGCAGGGGCATACCGATCTACATGGACCTGGCGAGAAAATACAAAGAGCAAGGACTATAACCTTAACTCAAATATCAAAGCTTTAATATTTGAGTTCGTTATGCTATCAGTTAAGCATCCTCGGGTCGATCTTCAGTAGTTTGTCATCACCATCTCGGGGAGAACCGCGCCCGTCAGTGTTGTTGGTGAATATGTAAATAAAACCGTCAGGACCTTCCACTACGTCCCTCATGCGGCCGTAGGTGCCGGAAAAATAGCGCTTCAGGGTCGAGATAGACGGATTGTCCAAAGACAGTTTAAATAAGCTTTCACCACGCAGCCCCGTATAAAAAAGCGAATCATTCAGTATAGCTGCTCCCGATGGTGCCCAGGTATCATTGCCGCTGTTGATTACCGGTGTTTCCATACCCTCGCCATGTTGGTCGCCCAGGATGACCGGCCAACCGTAGTTTTTTCCCGCTTCGACAAGGTTTATTTCATCGTGAGCAGAGCTGCCATGCTCAGTTACCCACAGTCTGCCCCGGCTATCCCAGGCCATACCCTCCGGATTACGGTGACCGTAAGAGTATACCGGTGAGTTGGAGAATGGATTGTCTGAAGGGATTGAACCGTCATCGTTCAAACGCAGGATTTTGCCTGCCAGTGAATTCAGGTCTTGAGCGTTACTGGAATTCCCCGCATCTCCGCATGTTATATAAAGGCATCCGTCCGGCCCGAATTTTATGCGCCCTCCATCATGGATGGAGCCTGCCGGGATATCGCGGATGATTACTTTCATGCCGGTAAGTGAACTGTCTTTGATTGTGTAGCTTACGACACAGTTATTCATGTCTGTTCCGGCAAGGTATGTGTAATAGATATAGACCATGTGATTTTGAATGAAGGCCGGGTGCAGCGTAATGCCAAGCAGCCCGCTTTCGCCCTGGGCGTTAACATCACTGATAGTTAACAGCGGGTCGGGCAGCAGTCCTTTTTGAGAATCGACCAACCGGATTTTCCCGGAGCGTTCCGTGAAAATAATGCTTCCATCCGGCAGGAAAGCCATCGACCAGGGAACATCAAGATTTTCCGCCACCACTGATACAGGTTGAGTGCTGTTTATCGAAGTGGTGGTTAAAGTAGAGGGCTCTTTCACACAGGATAAGATGCCTCCTGTAACGGCAATAAAAAGGAGTATTGTAAGGTATAAAAGTCCTATCTTCAGTTTCATCCTCCCAACCCCATATCTAATTATCATGTGTTTATTGAAAGGACGCAAAAGGGCTGCCGGTCTTAATCAATAGTGAAAACTCATGGGGCAAACTAATTACTGACTCTGAGTACTGATAACTTTGATCGAATCAAGGCCACTCCCTTGCGGCTACTTAACTTGAAAGCAAGGGGTGGCCTTATAATTTGTAGTTATGACTTCGAGTTTTAATTTTGAGCTTTGAGGTGGGTTGGGGTGAGTGATGGGGTTTGAACCCACGATCTCCAGGGCCACAACCTGGCGCCTTAAACCACTGGGCTACACTCACCATAGACAACTAACAATTATAAACGAAAAACAGCTCCGGTTTCAATCCAATCATCCCCCAAATAAAATCCCCACCACCCGTCTACCCGGATTCCGATCCCGCATCAGGTACGGAAAGACATTCATTGAATGGGAGGCTCACTGTTTCGCAATGACTGTAGTTTTGAACTATCAGATTCAGTTATGACTTTTAATTTTTTATGGGGGGTGACAAAATTCCCTTGACAAATATAGTACATTTGTGCTACTTTAAACACTGCCGGTGTGAATTTTGATTACGGAGAGCGAGCGATGGAGTACGAACGGACGGATTATGTATCGGATTTGCCGGAAAACTGCCAATATCGGGATGAAGGCTGCGAACTGTCTCATTCCTGCTTAAATTGTCCCCTCCCCAAATGTATTTTCGATTCTCAGGGCGGCGAGTTATATCTGCAAAGAGAAAGGCGTGATACGGAAATACTTCGCAGGTCCGGCCAGGGTTTTACCTTAAGAGAGCTGTCCGCGACCTATCATGTCAGCCGCCGCACAGTCCAGAGAGTACTAAAAAAGAAAAGAGGTAATTTCAATGAGTGAGTTAACTATTGCCCAGCAACTGGTACGACGTGATACCGAAAGAATGCGAGGTTACAAAGAAAGGCTCGATTTTTATCACGGTATTCAATGGGAGGGCAGGCCTGCCCGCAGTGAAAAACGCCTGACATTCAATTACAGTAAAGTCTTTATCGATAAAATCGCATCCTATCTCGTATCCGGTATGAGCTTTGCTGTCGATCCTCTGTCCGCTTCACCTGATGATAAGATAAAATGTCAGAAAGCTGAAGCGGTACTTCGAACGGTATATACCGAAAACAGGCTTGACGAACTCGACATGGAGACCGAGGTAGACTGCTCTATTCTCGGCGACGGTGTGTATAAGGTCATCTGGGATGCCGCATCAAAGCAGGTACGCGTAACGGCTCCCGATGTTCAGGGTATCTACGCCTGGTGGTCCGGTGACGATATTACCAAAGTCTGGCGGGTGGCTTCAAAATACCAGTTGACCGCCGAAGAAATAGAACTTATTTATAACATCAGACCGCCTGCAAAAACAGCCGGTCTTGTCGAGGTCTGGACGGATAAAGAGTTCGAGTTTTATATCGACAATGTTCTTATAGATAAAAAACCTAACCCGTATGGTTTCATCCCCTTTGTTATCTATCCCAATCTCCGCGAACCCAAGCAGTTCTGGGGCGTTTCAGATTTGCAGCAGATTATGGAAACTCAACGTGAATTAAACCGGGCTATTAGTCAGCTCTCACGAATTCTGGAGCTTTCTGGAAATCCGGTGGCGGTATTGGAAAATATTGAGCAATCGGAGGATATCGCCGTCAAGCCGGGTGCCGTATGGAATATACCTGAGGATGCCAAAGCCTATCTTCTGGATTTGCTGCAGGGCGGCGGGGTAAATCTTCATATTGACTACATTAATTTGCTTTACCGTATTCTTCATGATATTTCAGAGTCGCCTCGTGCAGCTTTCGGTGGCACCGAGAGAGATTTGTCCGGTGTAGCTTTGGAAATTGAACTGCAGCCGCTATTGCAAAAAGTAAGTAGGAAACGGCTTATACGTGCTTCCGCACTTAACCAGCGGAACCGAATGATTTTGCGGCTGCTTGAAATGTTCAATGGAGCGGACTTCGGTAATTACAGTCTNCGTGTTATCTGGGCACCTGTATTGCCGCAGGATATCGAACGTCAGGTTGCGGCTGAACAGACGCTCGTACAGACCGGTATCCATTCCCGGCGGCGGGCAATGGACGAGCTTGGCGTTGCGAATCCGGATTTGGAATTCCATCTCTGGCTGGAGGAGAGAGAAAGCATCCTTAAAATGAACCGTCTCCAGGATGCAAGAAACAGAGGGCAGGATTAAAACTCGCAACTCAGATACGCGTAGTAAAAAGTTTAAAGTCTAAAGTCAAGGTTAATAAGAAAGAACTTAATTAAAGTAATACTTTGTAAACTGAAAACTGGTATTAATCGTTTTATAGGGAGGAACACAATGAATCTATCTGATATGCGTACTATCGTCCGCCGTGACCTGCATGATGAGGATAGTGCCAACTACCGCTGGACGGATGATGAACTCAGCCGTCACATCCAGCATGCCGTAAAAGAGTTCTCTGCGTCGCTGCCCCTGGAGCAAAAAGCACAATTAGCTACTGTATCCGGTTCGCGTGAGATAAACATCGCCGCACTGGCCAACCGCATTGCGATCGAGGCTGTGGAATATCCGGTAGCCCGGTTTCCCGCAGAATATCAAAGATTTACATTGTGGGGAGACATGATTACATTATTAGGCGATTTTATACCGGACGGGTCGAATTGTACTATTTTTTACGGCAAAATACACACTCTCGACTCGACTATTTCGACTCTCCCGGTTCATTACGAGGATGTTGTCGTTGCCGGGGCTGCCGGATTCGCTGCTATGGAATGGGCGATGTTCACCATAAACCGCGTAAATACAGGCGGTGATAGAACGGCAGAAGAATTCCTGAATTGGGGCAAGTTAAGACTAGAGGACTTTCGATGGGAACTTAAAAAGCTGAGTAGCTTTAACAGAGTGAGAGTCAGTACGCTGTATGAACCGATTCACGAGGGTGTTTCCCAAACAACGGATTATGGTCCGTAGATTTAAAGTCGAGTGGAGCCGGCTGTGTCATTCTTCGTCCCGATAGGGGCGGACAAATTATTTAGTATTTCGGGTTTCGTGCTTCGAATTTCTCCGGGTAGGGTATTGAAATATTTGAAATTGGTAGTATTGGTATTTATTTGTAGTATTTTCTCAGGAGGGAATGTATGGACTTTTATAAAGCTTTATGGTCAAGAATCGGCGGCAGGCCGTGGACCTATATCGCCCGGGATATTTATCACCGTGTTGAATACCTGGTTCTTATCAGTCTTTTTATAGGTGGCTATACCATCGGCTACACACATATTGCGGGATGGAAATGGCTTCTGGGCATTATGGCAACTTATACCATAGGTTACATTCACGGACATTTCTTCTGGGGAACGGAATACGTGCCGGGACAAAAGGGGAAATAAACTGATCTTTGAGTTTCTTAAGGAGGATACATGAGAACCCTTTCGACTACACTGTTATCTGCCCAGCAATCGGCTTCCCGGGTGCCTTACGTCAGGCTGGAGGCCCGCAATACCGCCGGCGGCATTGTCAGGCTGGACTGGACTAGGTTATATTCGGGGGCTGAAGCGGCGGGAATCCACACCGCGGTCATGCCTGCGGACGGTTCTCTTATCCGGGTCCGGGTAACACCTGTAGAAAGCGGACAGGTACTATACCGTCAGCGGGTTATTAATCCCGGACCGTCTTCAACCTATAGCGTATGGGCTAATACGGGACTGTATGGCGTGCTGGCCGTGGCCTGCTGTTCCCTGAGTTCGGAAGTATCTATATTCTGGATCGATTCATCCCGCAAGCTGCAGCGCCTTATAAGCTCTGATAACGGAGCTACATGGACTGACATGGGACTGCTCGACTATGTTGCTTCTACTTCTATATATGGCATGTCGGCTGCCTATAAAAGCAACGGTGACGTTACAATATTCTTTGCTGACGCGAATACTATCGGTGTAAAAAAGCAGGTTGGTGGTACCTGGCAAAGTATAAGCTACTGGGATAAGACGACTGGAGACTCGTCCGGTGTGGCTTGCACCTATGACGGGGATTGGAAATTACTCGTCACAGGGAAAGACACTGCCGGCAACTTCAGACTCTGGAGTTTGGTTTATGGCGACGGCAGAGAAGTTGCTTCCGGACACTGGTCGGACCTTAAAGTAATATCGTCAGCACCGTCCGGTGGTGATTTTGAATACTGTAACCCGTCCATTGATAAACCCGACGTATTCCGCTGTTTCTACACTGAGCGGTTTACGGGCCAGCCAGCGGGAAGCCGGTCCTTCTGGTCTCACTCTGTGCCGGGTACCGGGTTTTCGGATAACCTCTTTCGCGAGCCGGTGCCGTTTAGTTTTACCGGAGATTGCGGGCTCGTCATGGTACATGCAGGGAGCTACGCCTGGCTTACCTGTCCTTATGGAGTCTGGCAGGCTCCTCTGGATATTTATAGTGTCGACCTTTCGAATGATGTCATAAATATAAAAGCTGAACTGAGTGATACATCCGGCAATATGGTGGTCGAACTGAGAAACGATGACTGCCGGTATTCATCAGCTGCTGGTTTGCCGGGTATAGGATATCAGTTTGCGTTAAGTCCGGGATACCGTACTGTATCAGGTAATGAATCAAGCTCTGGTATGTCTTTTTCTCTGGAAGCTTATGAATATGTCGGTGCCGGAGGCAAATCAAGCATGTTGCTCTATTGTTTTGACGGGTGGGCAGCCTTGAGTAACTGGACGGCCCGTTGCCAGTTCCGCTGGAACAAGGACTCCGATGAGATGAGCGTGAAACAGATTATTCAATTTATACTCGGCAGGGCTGGTTTGAAGGTGGAAACTAAATCTCAATCGTCCGTCATCACCGGTTTTTATCCCGATTTTACGATTCAACCGGGAAATTCCGGAGACACGGTCGTCCGGAAATTGCTCTCAATGGTACCGGATGTGCTTTTTATTGAAGGTGACTGTGTGTGCCTGGTAAATCCTCAACCATCTGACGCCCCGGTATATGCGTATGGTACAGGCCATGTCATTCTGGAAGGCCGGTTTCGATGCAATGCCCTTACAAATAACAGGGTACAGGTGGAGGGTTACGATCCGGATGAGGAGGTGTCTGTTGTCCTGGATAGTTTCGATTGGATGGATATAAGCCGCGTGTACGACCGCATTATATCTGTGATCGATATCAACATAGCTTCGGAATCTCAGGCTCAAGACCGCGGCATCTCAATATTGAGAAAACAAACATGCACCAATGCAGCCGGATACATCCGGATACCCGTTAACTGCGGGCAGCAGGTTTACGACGTTATTTCCGTAACCGACAGCTGGACTGGTCTGGAAAATATTACGCGGAGGGTGGTTGGTATAAGCCTGATTTATAACCGGATTAAGGGGCAATACGAGCAACGGTTGATATTGGGAGGTGTTTGAATTTAAGATCCCTCTTGGTTTCTCTTTAAGGGAGAAATTCTTCCCAATTAGAAAATCTTTGATCCAGCACGAAAGCGGAAAGGGACGTCTCCCCCTTTGAAAAAGGGGGATTAAGGGGGATTTAGGTATCAAGGCCGTTCCCTTGCGGCACCTTAACTCGAAAGCAAGGGGTGGCCTTATAAAGGTAATATTGGGAATTTCAGGTAGTGGGGTGGGGTATTGGAATATTGGTATTATTTGACATTTGGAGTATTTTTTCAGGAGGTGTTTAATGACCACACGCAAAGCAATATTAAGAAGTTTTAACTCAGGGGACTATACAGCCGTTATTCAGATATCGGGGAGCTCTAAAACTTATCTGGAGGGCATTGCCGTCGCCCGCAATATACCTGCTTCGGAAATGGCTTCAGGCCGTAAGCTCGCAGTTATCTTCTTCGACGACCACAACCCGAAGGAAGCTGTAGTAACGGCGGTGTACTCTTGATGATAAAGTCCTGGGCACTGATCACACTTGCCTGTGCAATTTGGTACTGGTTCTCTCTCCCCGACTTGTCCTTCTTCTGAAGGAACGTGGGAGAGTCATGATTCAACCTTCGGCTGAATCATGATAAATTGTTTTGAATTTTGATGTGAGGATAAATTATGACTGAAGAATTAAGAAAAAGAGGTGGTCAGCCCGGTAACCAGAACGCCCGGACCCATGGTTTTTATTCCTGTGTCCTTGATGAATCGCAGCAAATGGATTTTGCACGGGCAACAGAATTTGATGGCCTCGATGATGAAATTGCCCTCCTGCGGGTAAAACTTAAGTCCATCGTTGAGCATGACCCCGAGAATATCCGGCTTATTATGCATGCTATGGAGTCCTTGACCAAGTTGGTCCGTATGAAATATAACATGAGCAAAACCGACCACAGAAGCTTAAAGGAGGCTATCGGCAATGTCCTTAGAGATGTCGCGTTACCCCTCGGTATTGGCATCAACATCGGTAAATCCATCCTTAAATGAGATGGACGGAATCCCTCCGGCTGTAGAA
>JGI20214J51650_10002021_pt1 | contig 12876 bp, 3 predicted proteins | sample WetSurMetagenome_FD_51650 | JGI IMG/M metagenome (IMG submission 51650)
TGTACTTCCATTTTTTGCTGACAATCCGGTTTGTTGAAGTGGAACGGTCAATAAGTTTTGTGCGGCTCTTATAACAAACGGTATCGTATGTGAAGAAAGCTTTGGTGTTTTTTATATCCACGGTTATACCTGTCGACCATGCTCCACCATTAAATGCCCCGTCGACTGCCTGGACGCTGATATCGTAGGTTCCTGAAGGCAGGTCTTTAAAAATGGCAAAATTATTCATGCCTGCGTTTCCAGCCTCTGAAACGAGCCGATGGCCTGTAGTGAGATCACTCCCCGGGGCATTGATTAGCTTTCCATCAGTTACAAGTTTTACGTTATAACCCGGGTTGGGAGTTTCATCGGAAGTAACAGGATTCCATCTTACGATCAGCTCTCCCGGATTCTCTGCATATACAACTCCTGTCGGCGCGGCAGGGGCTTTATTGGCAGCGAAAGTTCCTGATTTCATAATCATGTTATTATTCAGGAAGTATATGTTATCATAATTTGCCACGAGTATATCCTGGTCACCATCATTATCATAATCGCAAAAGGCTGCATTATTATAAGAATGAAAGCTCGGGGAACCTTTATCCCATGCAAAATTAAAGTCGGTGTTCAGCGAGAATGAATTTTCAGGATAATCATTATTGTACAGTTTTATAAGGTTCGGGTTCACATCCGCAGCAATGATCATATCAGGCGCATTGTCGTTGTTATAATCACCAAAATCGAAATAATTATAGGCTATATTTTTGGGGAATGAAGAGCTGCTCTCCCCTGTAAATGTCCCATCCCCTTTATTCCTGAAGATAATTACTGTATCGCTTTCAACTGAGGAGGCATTGATGATTCCAATATATATCCCAAAATCAAGATACCCGTCTTTATTCAGGTCGGCAACATTTATCTTACTGAAACAATTATCTCCGGCTATTAAATCACTTATTTTAAGTAATTGTTTACCGGAAAAGGTGTTGTTCCTGTTATTCTGATATTGGTACAGGTAGAAGCTGCCGTCGTCAGCTGCGCCTGAGAGAAGGAGATCAGGCCATCCGTCGTTGTTGAAATCTCCCCATTTTGCAGAACCATTATGCAATGCCGGCAACACAATCTCTGTCTGTTCAGTGAAGCAATCAGTTGCAGTGCCGTTATTTCTGAAGATTGCCGACTTATATTCAGGGACCGAAGCATTCCACGGAGATATGGTTCCGGTTACCACGAAGTCAATGTCACCGTCATTGTCGTAATCAGCCAGCCCGATGTCAGAATCTGTATAGCCCGGGGTAACATTTGAGGAAATGTCGGTGAAAACATTGTTCTTATCGTTCCTGTAAAAATGAGTATACTTTATTCTTGAATAGAAACTGTAATATTGTTCCCCGCTTGCAACTATATCCAGCCATCCATCATTGTTGAAATCAACCCATTTAGCCTGACTTCCCTCAAGTGTCTGAAGAGAGGGGACTGCCTGTTGCTCGAAAGTATTATTTCCCTTGTTTTTAAAGAGCCTTGTATTATCGGAATATCTATTTGTAGCTATAAAATCCACAAGCCCGTCATTGTTATAATCGCCGAAGGCGAAATAGTTGTTTTCGCCGTCAGCTAAAGTGATATCGGCTTGTTTGGTAAATGGAGATGTGCCGAATATTGCAGGGTTCCCATCGGCTGTTTTGGACATATATTTTTCACTTCCCTTTGCGCCGAAGTATTCAAAAACCTGGAAGACATACGTATTATGGTCGGTCAGGTTCTGAACAGTTACGCTGTCGCCAACCCCGTTATAGATGCAGTACCAGCCTGTATTCCAGATCTGATCACCTTCCCCGAATGTGACAGACGCGGTATATGTTTTGTTATTTATGGGTTTGGTTGATCCGCTGTTCCCAACCTTGCAGAAAAGAGCCCTGCTGGTTCCGTTTCCTTTTGCCCATTTGATCTTAATAGAATTCTTGCTGATAGCCGTTGCCTGCAATTTACTTGCAGGTATACTGTCGACAACAATTGATTGTTCTGTTGAGAAGGCGCCACCCTTGTATTCTGCATCAATAGCCTGAACACTCCAGTAATATGTTCCCGGTGTCAGTGTTCTCGGAAATGTGGTTTTGGAACCCATATTACCGGGCTTAAGTTGCTTCCTCTGTCCTGTTGTAAGCGATGTTGTTGAAAGAATGTCCTGAACTCCTGCAGATTTCCCAATCCTGAGATTATACGAAAGCCCGGCTACCGGGGTCTTGTCATCTGAACCGGTCCATTGAAACACTACTGAGTTATTCTTTACAGATGCTGTTGCAGTGGTTATTTTAAGAGGGGCAGTATTAAGGGTTACTGAATTATTCTGCAAAATAACCTTGCCACCAACGACAACATCAATCAGCCCATCATTATTGTAATCACTCAGATCAATAGTGGGAGTATAAATTAATCCAGGGTAATCAAAAATTTCTGTAAATGTCAGGTCTCCATTGTTTCTCAGGACTTTGAGAGTTGATGTTGATGAGCTTGCAAACGTTCCTCCCAGGATGATATCAGGAAGTCCGTCATTATCAAGGTCGGCAATTGCAGTATTTACCGGCGACATACCATCAGGAAGCGCCAGCTGGTATCTGGTGAAGCTCTTTCCTTCGTTATTTATATAGAGAAGCAATCTGGAATTATTATTATCATCTGTTCCGATAAGAATCATATCCTCATATCCGTCGCTGTTTATATCGCCGGTTGTGATTTTAGTATTAATCAGGCCCTCCAGCCCCATTTTTGTCTGTTCTGTGAACTTTCCAAGGCCTTCATTTTTATATAACCTGGTACTTCCCTTGTAGGTGAGTGAATATCTTCCTGATACTATGATATCGTTCAGTCCGTCATTATTATAATCAAGAAAACTTACATCCCCTTCATATGTATTGACATCGCCAAAATAGTTCCCCTGAAACTTGGTGAAAACAAATGACCCGTTTTCCCTGTAAATATAGATTTCTGGATCTCCATAAGCGGTAAAGACAACTCCGTCAGCATAACCATCATTATCAAGGTCACAAAATTTATCGAACCAGGGTATGGCAACTTCAGCGAACAGACTTCCATTACCGTTATTCAGGTAAACCCTGCTGTCGGCCGGAATATCCAGGTTTCCGTCATTGTTTATGTCGACCCACTCCCTGGCACCGACATTGTTTTTCATGAAGGCACCACTGCCACTGAATGTATTATTCCTGTTATTGATGAAAAGTACACTCCACCCGTCATTGTAGAATGCTGCCATATGGTCCAGCCATCCGTCATTAGTGACATCAGCAAAGTAAGCTCTGGCAGCGGGCTGGAACGACGGTATTGAAACCTGTAATAACAAAGGCCTTGAGGTTAGCTGTACTGAAGGCACCGTACCGGAAACATTGTATTTTACAGGCATTCCGGGGTTTGTAAAAGGATAAATCCTGAAATAGTAAGTTGTATTTACCAGTTCATTGGTCCAACCGTTGAAAGTCTGAACTCCTTTGGCAACTCTTGCGACACCAGAGCCATCGCTGAGATCATAATCTTCAGATGGGAAAGTCCCGTCAACAGGAGCAGTGAATGAATTGTTTTTAGATGCATAAATAAGGTAGCCATCCGGAATTACAGTGCCGGTGGCATCGGTCCAGGTAAGTGTCATTTTATTTGAAACAAGTGAGCCGGCAAAATTAGTTACATGGCTTACAGGAGCTGGTTTAAAGCCACTTACCCAGTTTGAGGCAGAGCCGGTCAGTGTGAAGTTAGTCAAAGTACCATGATTTGTACCTGTTGAACTTATTGCGGTAGTCAGTCCCGTATTTGTGCCGCTTGCAATACCCTGGTTAAAATTAATCAGGGCCAGCAAGCCTTTTTCTGTCCCGTTAAGGTCTTTATTTATGCTGTCGAGGAGGTTGGCCGCAGTTAATACCCTGCTCCATACCCTTACATCATCTATAATCCCTCCGAATCCAAGTGTGCCGCTGGACCTTAAGCCTATTACCAATGAACTCGTACCGGGGTAATAAGTTGATACGGTTTGCGAGCCTGCAAGAGCTCCATTAACGTAAATTGCTGCAGTTGTTCCATTGAAAGTGCCGGCAATATGTATCCATGTTCCGGCACTTGCCTTTATTGATGATTTAATATCGAGCCATGCGCCCCCGTTACGAATAGTAAGACAAGGATAACCGTCACTCCCGATGTGAAGTTCGGTACCCGTGTTGGATGATCCATTTAATGTTGAAACAACCGCCTGATCAGCAGTTACTGCGGTAGGAAGCACCCATGCCTCAATGGTGAATTTTGCCGGGTTGACCGGGCCGCATGAGACATAGTTTGAACCGCTGAATGCAAGCCCGTTATTCGGAAGGGAGGAAGGGACTGTGCTGGAAACCCAGTTGGAAGTCGATCCTGTAAGGGCAAATGTATTCAGAGTTCCATTATTTGATCCTGTTGAATTTGTAACATTTGTTACAATTGTGTTTATGCCACCCGCTATGCCCTGATTAAAATTGAAATACAGTAGAAGCCCTGTTTCAGAGCCTGTAAGGGTAGAATACATGTCGTTACGAATATCAGTAACAGTGCGCTCCGTATTCCAGATACGATATTCATCGAAAATTCCGGCGAAATATCTTGATACATTCCAGGCTCCTATCTGTGCAGCTGTAAGATTTGCAACGACAGCGGTTGTTAAAGTTGTAGAAAGCAAGATGTTCCCATTGAGATAAACCACTGCTTTTTTGGTCGTGGCATTATAGGTAACAGCAATATGATGCCAGGTATTAAGAATAATCGTGTTATATGGAGCAGCAACACTTGTACTGCCGTTAACCGCCAATTCCACCCTTGTATTATTTATCTGAAAATGAACGTCACCTACATTCCACGAGTTTGTATTGAAAATCCCATTGAGACCTGAACTTGTTGCAATTGACGAAGCATTGATCCATGTTTCAATGGTAAACTGGTTTAATCCGCTGCCAAGGGCCGGGATTGAAATATTGTCACTTGTTCCGTCGAAGGAGAGTGCATTGTTCTGACTGAATGAATTATTGGGAATCAGGAACAAAAGTAACAGGACTGATAGCCGGGTTAGGAGAGATTTTATTTTCTCAGGAGAATGCAAAATTCTACCTGTTCCGGCGGCGGGACAATTTAAATACATGTAAGAGATAGTGAGTTTATTTTAATTTTTAAAGATGCAAAAAATATCCAATAACTGCCAGGGGGAATCCGATATTTTGAATAAAATTTATTTTTATTCGATAAGTTAAAAATTAATTCCGAAGTATGTTGTTGTATGGATTACCATTGTATAGCTCAGAAGATCAGGATACTGCTTCCATAAATTATTTAATATTTTTCTTGGTGTTGCCCGCTATTTGATCCATTTTTTTCCTGAGTCACTGAAGCCCGGGTTTTCAAAGAGGCTAGATTTATTATATTTGGTACCTTCAAATCCATTATTACATGTTGCTAAAACGTATTTTGCCTCTGACAATCCTGATTCTTTCAGCAATTTGTCTTCAGGCGCAGGACAAAAGCACTCCGGCTGAATATTCTTTTGGCAAGGGGCTGAAATCTCAGGTAGTCTTCCAGGATGATTTCTCAAAGTTTAAAAACTACTGGCTGCTCGGGATCGAGGAAAACAGCTGGTCGGAAAGCATTGAAGGCGGTAATCTTGTATTTCAGTCGCTTACCGATAAAGCCAAGGAAGATCTTTTACCTGTTATCATAGATCAGAGCCGCAATTTCGAAATTGAAACCTCAATACGTTTTGTAGAGGGCAAAATGGATAAGGGCTATGGCCTTCAATGGGGCAAAGCCATAAATCCTCTTAAACAGTTCGACTTTCTTCTGACCGGGGCAGGACATTTTACAATTGATAAATACACAGGCGAATTCAAAGACTATGTTCCATTTACCATTTCAGATAAGGTAAACAGGTATGCCTATAACAAGCTTACAATAAGGAAATTTGACGGGATATATTATTTCTTTCTGAATGAAAAGCTTGTTCATTCAATGCCCTTCGAACCTTTCTTTGGGAACCTTATTGGCTTCCAGGTTGCTGAAAATTCAACAATAAAGGTCGACAATATCGATATATCTTATCTGGATAAAGCAGACCAGACTAAGTCGAAAGTTCTCATTATGGACTATAAATTCAACACAAACAATGAGAAAATCTCGGTTGGCAAGCCGGTTACTCTTACCCTGAATATTTCAAACGTTGGTGACAGGGACGCATCGGCACTGGCTATAAACTATAAGCTTCCGGCAAATGTTGAAGTAGTTGATTATAAAAATATTACAACACTAAAGAAAGGCGAATCCCAGCTGATTTCCCTGCAGTTTTTTGCAAACAGTCATTTTACTGACACTATCATCCCGATCAGGTTCGAGATTGGCGGCGCTGATATCACAAACGTTAATGATATTGATCTTTCTGTCTCCATCGATCATCCGGCTACTACAGTTGTTGATAAGGCCATGGCTCAGAATTACAGTGAGTTCAGGGGAGGCAGCGATCCTCTCAAAGGGCTGAATGTTGCACAGGCTATGAAATCGGTCGAGGTGGGAGAATATTATGGACTTGTTATCGGGATAGATGAATACAGCGGCGAATGGCCCATGTTGAAAAACGCTGTCAATGATGCGAAAAGTGTTACGGAAATACTCTCTTCAAAATATACTTTCCAGTATATGAAGACACTCTATAATAAGGATGCCACCCGCGACAATATCCTTAAAGAGTTTGAATTCCTGATGAAAAACGTTAGGGAGAATGGTAACGTCCTGATTTATTATTCCGGACATGGAGAATATATAGAAAATATGGATAAAGGCTTCTGGGTGCCTGTCGATGCTTCGTCAAAATCGATCTCGAAGTACATTTCCAATGAAGACATAAGAGCCTTTCTGACAGGGATACGGTCCAAACACACACTGCTGGTTACAGATGCCTGTTTCAGCGGCGATATTTTCAGGGGTAAAACAATGACTATCCCCTATGAAAACTCAACAAAGTATTATTCAAAGATGTATTCACTGAGCAGCAGAAAAGCAATTACCTCCGGTGGCGTTGAACCGGTAATGGACAAAGGGAAGGAAAATCATTCAATATTTGCTTATTACTTCCTGCAGGCACTGAAAAATAATTCGGAAAAGTACTTTGATGCCGGACAGGTCTTCGACTTCCTTAAAATACCCGTTGTAAATAATTCGTCACAGACCCCTGAATACAGCCCGATAAGAAATGCCGGCGATGAAGGGGGACAGTTTATATTTATTATGAAATAGCCAGGCTCCATTCAGTGTCTGTAATTCAAATTTGCGCCGGATGAATAAAAGAATCTTACTGTTTTTCCTGATTGCAGGCCTGTCAGTTTCTGAATCATTTTCACAGCAATATTTCTTCCGTAAATACTCAGTTGAAGAGGGTCTTCCTCAATCATCGGTCTATGCTCTTTTACAGGATTCAAGAGGTTATATATGGATGGGAGCTGATGGCTCGGGGATTTCGCGTTTTGATGGCAGAACTTTTAAAACCTTCAGTAAAACCGATGGTCTTTCCGACAATGTTGTCAGAAGTTTGCTTGAAGACAGTAAGGGAAATATCTGGATTGGAACTGATAATGGATTGACACTTTATAATGGGTTTTCCTTCAGGGCGATTGGTAAAAAGCAGGGCTTCAAAGGGAGCTCAGTTTTGAAGATCATGGAAGGAAGCAATGGTATTATCTGGGCCGCTACCAATGATGCAGGTATAACAGGGCTTATTCCCGGCGATTCATTAAAGATGGTCAGCTATTCATCATCCAACGGGCTGGTAAGCGACTTTGTATTCGATATTTACGAAGATGCCGGAAATCGTCTCTGGCTCGGTATGGTTGGCGGCCTTAACATCATTGAATTTGAAGATGGCACATGCACCAAAATAAAAAACATTGCTAAGCCTGAAATTGAACGAGGACAGACAGTAAATATACTCTCAATTGAGCCCGGAGATAACGGCATAATCTGGCTTGGAAGCCTTGATAATGGGCTCTGGTCTGCTATAAAAGTTCCGGGAAGAACCGGTTATCAGATATCTCCCTCAGCAGTAAACAAAGAATTCCCTGAATTGCGGATCTGGGATATGATGAATACAGGGAAGGGTGAGTTATGGATTGCTACGGATAAGAATGGTGTCATCAGATTAAAAAACGGAGAATTGTCTGGCTTCTTCGACAGAAGAAATGGCCTTCTCTCAAACCAGATCCTGGATATTATGAAGGATAACGAAGGGAATATATGGTTTGCATCTTTTGGCCAGGGAGCAATGATGTACCGTGATGATAAATTCATTTTCTATAATGAGGGAAATGGAATAGAAGGCTCCCAGATTTTCGATATTCTCTTTGCTCCTGAAAGGATATTCTATCTGGCAACAGACGCAGGGCTTCTTCGATTCAGGAAAGAAGGAACCGGGATAAAAAGATTAAACAGCTTTTCTTCCCGGAACGGACTAATCGACGCAGGCGCCAATGTAGTTGAAAATTCATCGGATAACCGGGTATGGATTGGAACAAACAAAGGAATCAATATCCTTTCCGGATCAGGAATTTCCGCCTTTGAAGGTAATAAGGCCCTGGGAAATTCTACAATAAATGCAATTCTCTCCGACAGACAGGGCAACATTTGGATCGGTACAGCTGGCGGCTATGGCAAAATATCCGGCGATAAGCTATTCTTCATGAGCCAGGAGCAGGGGCTTATAAATGACGAAATCCAGACTATTATTGAGGACAGGAAAGGGAGGATCTGGCTCGGAACCATGGGAGGGCTTGTAAAACTCGAAGGGAAAAACTATACCGATTATAATGAGACTGATGGCCTGACTAATCTTAAAGTTTATTCTCTTGCAGAAGATCCCGTCGGAAATATCTGGATTGGCACTTCAGATGGTGGAATTTTCAAATTCGATATAAGTAAGGACACTGTTCCGATTTCAGCGATAAAGACCTCAGGAACACTCTCTTCGGCTAAGATCAATTCACTGAAATTTATATGTGATACACTGGCTGTTGCGGGAAACGACAAGGGATTTGATCTCCTGGTGCTTAACAGCAATATGGAAATTAAAAGGACATTGCATTACGGGATAAATGACGGATTCACCGGTGGCGAAAATAATTCAAACTCGATAGCCTCAGACGATGAAGGCAACGTTTGGTTCGGTACTAAAAAGGGCCTTATCAGGTATAATCCTTCTCTCGATTTTAATAACAGTTTCAGGCCGATAACACGGATCACCGGGATCAAATTATTCTTCGAAAATACAAACTGGCGGGCAAAAGGATTCAAAACTGAAAGATTTTCGGAGCTTCCTGAACAGCTTATTTTATCGTATAAGAACAATCATCTGACATTCAGCTATACTGCTTTTAGTTATAATGATCAGGACGACCTGGAGTTTTCCTATTTTCTTGTCAATCAGAGCCATGAGTGGTCTCCCTTCAGCAAGAGCAGGGAGGTATTATTTCAGGGTCTTACCCCGGGTAAATATAAATTAATGGTTGTGGCAAGAAATAAGAACGGCATTTCAGGTCCCGATGCCGAATATAGCTTTATAATAAGGCCTCCATTCTGGAAAACCACATGGTTTCTTGTAACTTCTTTCATTATTGTTGTCATTGGATTAATGGCCGTGATAAGGATCAGGGAGGGAAAGCTGATAAAAGAAAAGATAAAGCTTGAAAATATTGTAGTTGAAAGGACCAGGGAAATAGTAGAGCAGAAAGATGAGATTGCCCGTCAGAGGGATGTTGTCACATATCAGAAAAAAGAGATTACCGACAGTATTCATTACGCGGAGCGTATCCAGAAAGCCGTCCTTCCTGAAAGCGAATTCCTCAGGCAGGCTGTATCCGACCATTTTATCTTGTTCAGGCCAAAGGATATTGTCAGCGGTGATTTCTACTGGATGAGCAGGAAGGATGATAAAATAATATTTTCAGCTGCTGATTGTACCGGGCATGGTGTTCCGGGTGCCTTTATGAGCATGCTCGGCGTGAGTTTCCTGAATAAAATTGTTAATGAATCAGGGATTGTCAAACCCTCTGAAATACTTAATCAGCTTCGCAGTAACATCATTTCTGCACTTAAGCAGCAGGGAACTTCGGAGAGCACCAAAGACGGAATGGATATTGCTTTGTGCAGTGTCGATATCATTAATATGAAACTTTCCTATGCAGGTGCCAATAATCCATTGTTCCTGATACGACGAAATGGAGATGAGTATGAATTGGATGAGATAAAAGGCGATAAGATGCCGGTTGGTGTTCATTCAAGAATGGATGACTTTACAAATCATGAGATCATTATCAGGAAAGGTGACACCATTTACCTTTTCTCGGATGGAATCCTTGATCAGTTCGGGGGGCCTGAAGGCAGAAAATTCATGAAGCCAAGATTCAGACAGATGCTTCTGGAAAACCAGGCTCTTCCCCTGGCAGAACAAAAGAAGGTATTCGGGAATACTATAACAGAATGGATGAATTATAAAACGGAAAACAGGGAAGCCTTTGGCCAGATTGATGATATTCTTCTGCTTGGCATAAGGATCTAGGCAGTCTTCCTGTACCTGTTCACCGCAAGAAATGTGAATGCGCTTGCAATAATCACCAATGCGTAAATATCAGAACTTATATCCCTGATTGCAGATCCTTTCAGCAAGACCATCCTGTTGATCCTCATCACATAGGCCACCGGGTTCACAACATTGATTTTCTGAGCCCATGCCGGCATGCTGTCAAGCGGNGTGAAGACTCCGCTCATGAGGATAAAGACAATCATGAAGAAGAATGCAGTGAACATGTATTGCTGCTGAGTACNCGAAAAGGTTGACAGAAAGAGGGCAAAGCCCAGAACGGCAACCAGGAAGATTGAAGAGCAAAGGAATAAAAGGGCAATATTNCCTTCAAATGGCATGTGNAAGATCAGCTTCCCGAAAAGCAAACCAACAGTCATGTCAACAAGGCCNATCAAAAGGAAGGGTACCATCTTGGCAATTATAAACTGATACTTTTTAACTGGTGTGACGTTAATCTGCTCGATGGTTCCGATCTCTTTTTCCTTCACNAGATTTAAGCCNGCCAGGACGAATCCGATTGCNAGNACCAGGATGCCAAGAACCCCGGGGAGCATATAGAATTTGTAATTCAGCAATTCATTGTACCAGTACCTGTTTGTTACCTGTATCTGCGGAATGCCTGAAACAGCTGCAACTCCTGCATTTTCAGCAATAATATTCAGGTTGTAGTCGCGGATTACTCCATTCAGGTATGCCCATGAAAGCTGGGCGTTCACTGCATTGATGGCATTAGCCATTACCATCAGGCTGGCACTTCTTCCCAGACCTAGATCTTTGCCGAATCCCGAAGGTATCTGAATAATCATGTCACTCTTCCCCTTGTCCATCAGATGATTGGCTTCTTCTTCAGAAAAGGTGGAAGCCTTGATTCTGAAAAAAGTTGAACCCTCAAGCTGGCTTATTAGCTGTCGTGACTCAACCGAAAGATCCTTGTCAACAATACATAGCCTGACGTTCCTTATTTCGAATGTAACAGCGGGAACAAGGATGAGCATCTGTATAATGGGAATGCCGAATATCGCCTTCCCGATGAACTTGTCGCGGAAGATCTGGATGAATTCTTTTCTTATCAGATATAATATTGTTCTCATTTCAGATATTTTATCACTTATTCCAGCCTTATCTTGAAGTTCTTGATACTGAGTCCAATGGCCACCACAATAAACAGTACCAGGATAAGGGTTTCCTTCCACACATAGAGAAATCCGGTTCCCTTTATCATAATGTTTTTAATTATCACGATGAAATACCTTGGAGGCAGGAGTGCGCTCACCCAGTCGTATATTTTCGGCATGTTCTCCAGCGGGATAATAAATCCCGACAGCAGAACAGTGGGCAGCATCATCCCTACCAGTGAAATAAAAATTGCCTGCTGCATGTTTTTGGCAAATGTAGAGATCAGGATTCCAAGTGAAAGACTCATGAGAATATAAAGCATAGATTCTGCAAGCAGTAGCACAAGGCTGCCTCTGATTGGAAGACCGAATACGAACCATGAAAGGATCAGTATTATAATTACGTCGATGAACGAAAGAATGAAATATGGAAGAACCTTGCCAAGTATAATCTGATATGGCTTAAGAGGTGAAACAAGCAAGACCTCCATCGTTCCGAATTCTTTTTCGCGCGTGATGGTAATGGAGGTCATAAGGGCGCAGATAAGTATCATTATAAGTGTGATAACACCAGGGACAAACATGAATTGTCCCTTCAGAGAAGGGTTATACACCATTCTGACTTCAGGCTGAACAAGAAGGGCTCCTGACGCTGCAGGACCAGCCAGTTCCCTGTTGTAATCTGTGACTATGGCAGTGATGTAATTTGTTGTCAGGGTTGCCATGTTTGGCTCTGACCCGTCGGCTACGATGTTCACCACAGCCCTGCCCTGGCTGATAAGCTTTTTACCGAAATCCTTTTCGAATACGACCACTGCCTTTGTTGCCTTTCCCCTGAGAACCTTTTCAATGTCGTTATAACTCAGCAAGTCTTTCCCTCTTGTGAAGAAACCAGAGGCGCATATCTTGTCGGAGATCTTTCTGGTCGTTTCATCCTTCGACAGATCGAGAAAAGAAACCTGTGCATTTTTAAGGTCGTTGCTCACAACGAAACCAAAAAGTAGTATCTGAACACCCGGTATCCCGAAAAGTATGATCAGAGTCCGGAAATCCCTGAAGATATGCAGGAACTCTTTTTTTACAAATCCAATGAATCGTTTCATAGTATGCTTTTCAATTGGAGATTTTTTCCTTTTTACCGGC
>JGI20214J51650_10002022_pt1 | contig 12863 bp, 7 predicted proteins | sample WetSurMetagenome_FD_51650 | JGI IMG/M metagenome (IMG submission 51650)
GCGTTGGAGTCGGGTCGCAAAAAAAAATGGTGTCTGTTTCCGAAGGACCGGGAGGCGGGGCTGATTTTTGTGTGGGGGACTATTTGCCGCCGGAGCTGGCGCAAAAGAAGCTGAGGCAGCTAAGGATGGCGTGCGTCATGGACGAGTTCAGTTATGAATCGTTCAGATACGAGTGTGAAACCTTGCAGTTGACGCCGGACGGCTGGTTGGAGGAGATTGAGGCTTTCAAGCCGGACCTGTTGTTCATAGAGTCGGCCTGGCGCGGCAAGGATGAATTGTGGCACAACAAGATTGCCAACAGTATTCAGGAACTTCAGGACATCCTGGCATGGTGCAGTGACATGAAGGTTCCGACAGTTTTCTGGAACAAGGAAGACCCGGTGCATTATGGAACATTTCTGAACACAGCGAGGCTGTTTGATTATGTGTTTACGACCGACATTGACTGCATTCACCGCTACAAGGCGGAGCTGCAGCACGAGAGAGTATATCTGCTGCCGTTTGGGTGCCAGCCGAGACTGGCCAATCCAGTTGAGATCTGTGAGCGTAAAGACGCGTTTTGTTTTGCGGGGTCTTATTATGACCGTTATCCTGAACGCACAAGGGACCTGGAAGATTTTGTTGAGAATCTGCCTTCGTTCAGGCCTGTAGAGATATATGACAGGAACTATGGGCTAAATAATCTAAATTATCAGTTTCCGCCGGAATATCGGCCGTACATAGTGGGAGGGCTGCCGTTTGAGCGGATAGACAAGGCGTACAAGGGTTATAGGTATGCGATCAATCTGAATTCGATAAAACATTCCCAGTCGATGTTTGCGCGCCGGGTATTTGAGCTTCTCGCATCGAATACAATAACGGTAAGCAATTTTTCGAGGGGAGTCAGGCTGCTGTTTGGAGATCTGGTTATATGCACAGACAGCGGGAAAGAGGCATTGAGGAGGCTTAAGCCTCTGGTTTCAAGCAGTCGTGATATGCGGAAGTTTCGTCTTGCGGGTTTGCGGAAGGTTATGCAGGAGCATACGTATGGGCAGCGTCTTGCTTATGTGGCGGCAAAGCTGTCTGGTTTTAGGCAGGAGGATTTAATGCCTGAGATAGCGGTATTGGCGAGCGCTACGACGCAAAGAGATCTGGAAATGGAGCTTGAATTTTGCGGCAGTCAGAATTACGCAAAGGGCCGGTTTTATATTATGGTTGGAGAAGGAGTTACAGTTGAAGGTAAGGATATTGATTCCCGCATACGAGTGATTCCTGATACCGAAGTGGCGAAGCTGAAGCTGAGGGATCTGGTGAAAGACGCCGATATGGTGGCAGGTATATCGGGGCGTGATTACTATGGGCCGAATTATCTGCTTGATATAGCGCTGGCAGCCCGTTACAGCGGGGCTGAGGTGATAGGTAAGGGCGCATATTATGCGATGGTTGACGGAGCGATACGGCTTGAAAATGGAAATAATGTGTATAGGCCATCCGATAGACTTGCGGCGCGCAGTTCAGCCGTGAGGGTTGAGAGCGTGTCATGGATCAGTGTTGGGGAATGGTTGGGTTCACTGGACACGAAGCAGTTCACATCTGAGAATATGCTGGCTATTGATGAGTTCAACTATTGCCGGGACGGCTGGGATAAAAGCCGGCTGGGCTTGATATCTGAAAGTGTTGACGACCTGCAGGGAATCGACACAGGTATGAGCGTCGGGGAACTCCAGGCGAGGGCCGAGAAGATCGCCCCTGAAGTTGTCAGTAATGACGGACAACCAGTTATAACCGGAAGAGAGCTGGCATCTATCTTTGCCTCCAGGCCCAGTTCCGCCATAAAACTTTTTCTGGATAATGACAGCTGGCATGTGATTTCCAGGCTGCCAAACGGGAAGCATGAATACCTGTACTCTTCAAAGTGTTTCAGCCGTGAAGAACTGGGAGCTGCGGATGTGTTCAGATTCTATCTGGATGTTACTGCAGGACTGAACATCCAGCTGGTGATCTTTTTCCTGGATGAAAGAGGAGAAAAGATAGGTCATGTTATCAAATACTCAAATAGGAATGAAGAAGTCGCTATTCCGGAAGCTGCGTCAAAAATACGTTTAGCCTTGCGATTTTATGCCGGGGGCTCTTCGGAAATACTTGGGCTGGTCCTTGGTCATCTTAATATACAGACATCGGATGTAATTGGCCGGTCAGACTGTATGCTGCTGACAAACTACTATCCCTCATATACCGATCTTTACCGCCATGGTTTTGTTCATACCCGGGTGAGAGCATATCGAGAACGTGGAGTGAAGTGTGATATTTTTCTGCTGCAGCGTCAGGACAACAAGTTTTCTTTCAGCGAATTTGAAGAAGTAGATGTGATTAGCGGCTCCCCGGATGTGCTGGATAAAATGCTGGCCGGAGGGCGGTACAGACATGTGCTGATACATTTTCTGGACCATTATATGTGGGACATTATGAGAAAGTATGCCGATCGCATGAAGGTGACCGTCTGGGTGCACGGCGCTGAAATCCACCCATGGTATCGCAGGGATTTCAATTATCTGACAGAAGAGGAGCTCAGCGTCGCCAAGAGTAAAAGCGGCGAGAGAATGGAGTTTTGGCGCGGGCTCCTGCAGTCTGTGCCGGCCAACCTTAAGCTGGTGTTTGTGTCGCACAATTTTGCCGAAGAGGTTATGGAGGACCTGGGCTTCCGCATCCCGGAAGACAAATATACGGTAATCCATAACCCTGTCAATACCGAACAGTTCAGCTATCGGGAGAAAGATCCTGAACAGCGAAAGAGGGTCCTCAGTATAAGGCCTTACGTGTCGCGTCAATATGCCAATGACCTGAGCGTAAAAGTAATACAGCTGCTTTCTTCGGAGCCCTGGTTTAAAGAGATGGAATTCCGCCTGATAGGAGACGGCCCGTTATTTGAGGAAACCCTGGAACCGCTGCGGAAGTTTGCCAATGTATGTATTGAAAAAAGATTTCTCAGGCAGGATGAGATTGCCAAATTGCACAAGGAGTATGGTATATTCCTCTGCCCGACCAGATGGGATTCCCAGGGTGTATCGAGGGACGAGGCAATGTCGTCGGGTCTTGTGCCGGTGACGAATGCGGTTGCTGCTGTTCCGGAGTTTGTGGACAGCTCCTGCGGAATCCTTGCGCCGGGTGAAGACGCCGGGACCATGGCGGAAGGAATCGCGAAATTGTATAATGATCCTTCGTTGTTTGCGCGCATGTCGGCTTTGGCGGCGGAACGGGTCCGCCTCCAGAGAGGCAGACAGCAGATTATTACATCGGAACTGGAGTTGTTTACTGATTAAGAGGGTATTTTATTCCCTGTTTGCTTTGCGTGGTCATCAGGACATCTGAAGAGGCTGTGCATATTGAATTTTGTATTATGGAGGTCGTGGTGATTCCCGTATTTCTTGGAGGCACAGGCAGAAGCGGCACATCGATTGCATTAAAGTCATTGCTTAATTGTTCTGAAATTGTGGGATTACATCAGGAAACGCAATTTATAGTTGCTCCAAACAGCGGCCTTTTGTCTCTTATCGATAAGAACTTTTCGCGTGAGGCCCTGGAGTCGTTTGAAAATAATCTTTGGGGCAGGTGGTATTTGCGTAAAATTACGAGGCCGAACGGGAAAACCTATTCTGCAGGGTTGCACAAGATTATAGAGCTGGATGACCTGAAGGCGCTATATCATACATATCTGGGTTCCCAGCCTTCTGAAAGAAAAGTCGTAGAGTTTATCCGGAAAATTTACGATATACTGCCAGGCTCCGACAAGGCCGTATACTGGTGCGAAAAAACCCCGGCAAACCTTCTTTTTGCAGACCGCCTGAACGGGCTCTTCCCGGACATGAAATTTATACATCTTGTGAGGGACGGGCGCGATGTTGTTACTAGCATCATGAAAAACCGTTTCTGGCCGATAGCCTGTTTCAGCGTGTACAACAAACTTCCCAATGACTTTGAAGCCCTGAGGAAAATATCGCCTCCGAGGGAATTTACCGTAATCAATGCCGCATTATACTGGCGTGACAGCCTGACTCTCGGCAAGGCGGCGCTTTCCAGACTTTCTGCATCCCAGATCATCGAGGTAAAAATGGAAGACCTGGTCGACAAGAAGGATGGAACTGTTTCCATGATTGGAGATTTCCTTGGTGTCGATCTGACCGACGCGTTTGCAGCTGTAGGCTCTATTCGCGCTCACGTCGGATATTATCGTGAAAACCTCACTGCTGATGAAATCGCAGAATGTAATTATATTATGGGGGATTTTCTGGAAGAGTATGGATATCTGTAAAGGGAATTAATCAACAGTGGTTCGATCAGAATGGTAAATCCCAATATTGCATATCAGTGTACGGCATTGCAGTGCGAACGCGGGTTGGCGGACAAGATCGCCATGCGCTGGGTTGACGGCAGGGGAGGCGCCGCCGACTTTACGTTTTCGTATCTGGACAGGCAGTCGAACCGTTTTGCCAATGTGCTGAGTTCTCTGGGTATAGGGCGGGGAGAGGTTGTTTTTACATTTCTGCCGAAGTGTCCGGAGCAATTTTTTGCTTTTTTGGGATCGCTCAAAAGGGAATGCATTACCGGGGCGCTGTTTTCGAATTTCGGCAACGAGGCTTTGGTTGATCGTCTGGGCGACTCGAAGGCAGTCATCGTCATCACTACCAGGGCTCATTTTGGTAAAATCAAACCTGTTCTTTCCGACCTTCCGACAATTCGTTATGCGCTTCTTGTCGATGCTGACGATGACCAGACGGAATATATCCTTAGTTACAGAAGGCTTATGGCTGCCGCGTCCGATGATTTTGAGATTCCACATACTCTTCCGGAAACGCCGTCCGTTATTCACTATACCTCTGGTTCCACCGGAAAGCCCAAGGGAGCGCTGCATTGTCACCTGAGCATACTGCACCAATCGTTTACCGGCGCAGAGGTTCTCGGGCTGAAAGAAGACGATATATACTGGTGCACGGCTGATCAGGGATGGGTGACCGGGGTGTCATATGGCATTATCTGTCCGTGGAGCCGGGGAGTTACGCAGATACATTTCGGCGGCGACTTTAAACCGCAGAAATGGCTGGATCTGTTGGAACAGGAGCGGATAACTGTTTGGTATACTGCTCCGACCGCGCTGAGGATGCTTATGCGGGAGGATGATTCATTATATACGAGCCGCAATCTGCCGGCATTACGTACGATATACAGTGTGGGTGAGCCTCTCAATCCCGAGGTGATCGCCTGGGGGCGGCGCACATTAAAAAGGGATATTTACGACACTTGGTGGCAGACGGAAACAGGCGGTATTATGGTTGCAAACAGGCCGGGGCTTGAGATAAGACCCGGCTCAATGGGAAAACCAGTGGAAGGAATTACCGTCGGCATACTGGACCGGGACGGATCGGAAGTTCCTGCGGGAGGCAAGGGAAGTCTGTGTGTCAGGACAGGATGGGCATCGATGTTCATTACCTATTTGAATAATGAATCCGCATATCTCAGCAAATTCAGAAACGGATGGTATTTCACCGGCGACATGGCCTCGCGCGACGCCGACGGATATATATGGTTCATGGGCAGGGACGACGATGTGATAAACACCTCGGGCCACCTTATCAGCCCATTTGAGATCGAGAGCTGTCTGCTGGAGCTGCCTGAAATATATGAGTCGGGAGTGATCGGCGCGCCGGATGAGCTTTTATATGAAAAGGTAGTGGCTTTTGTGCATCTGAGGGAAGGGATTGCCCTTGACGCTGCGCTGGAACTGAAGATCAGGGGTTTTCTCACGCGGAGGTTATCGTCTACAGCTATACCGCAAGAGATCATTGCTGTCCCGTCTGTGCCCAAGAACAAGAGCGGCAAGATCATGCGCCGCTACCTGAAAGCGCAATACCTGGGACTGGATGCGGGCGATCTGTCCACACTCGACACGGATTAAATAATTGTTTCATGAGGGGGGGAGTATGACAAAAGAAGAAATCCTTGCAAAAGTTACAGATATAATTAAAGATACTTTCGGAGTCGAAGATATCGAAGTCACAAACGAAACCGTTGCTGACGATATTCCCGGCTGGGACTCGCTGTCTCACACTGTTCTGATGATGACCCTTGAACAGGGGTTCGGCATAGAGTTGTCCGGCTCGACTACCTATAGGAATGTCGGCGATCTGGTTGACGTTATTGAAAGGGCCATGAAAGACAAATAGGATCAGAGACAATTGGTTATGTCTATGTGCGATAATGACGAAAAACTTCATGAATTGCTTTCTAAAGACACTGATATTTCATATGGCAATTTTGTTTTTCCGTGCAGATTAAGGCTAAATCCTGATGCGAAATATTTGAGTGTGCAGCTGCACGGCTCAGTTTCGAGGGGTTCTGATAAATCATTGCCGGTCTTTGCGAGATGGAATTATGGAAAGATTTTAAACGCGCATATATTAAGCATCTGCGACCCTACCCTATATCTGAACGAGAAGTTGACCATAGGTTGGTATCTCGGCACAAAAGACGAAAACTCTATGGAGGGAGTTGTTGCCATTGCTGAACGATGCGCTGACCTGATAGGACTAACCCGGAATCTTGTCGTATTTTCAGGAAGTTCAGGAGGAGGTTTTGCAGCGCTTCAGGCAGCTGCGCTTTTCCAGGGAAGCAAGGCAATTGTAATCAATCCTCAAACCGATATTACTCGTTATCCTCCCCCTTTGTTGCTGGAATATGTTGAAAAGGTATCAGGCTGCCTGTCCATTGAAGATGCCCGGAAGAGCTTCGGCAATCGTTTCAATGCTATCGGCAGCGTCATGGAGGCGATCCAAAGAGGCTGTTCTCCCCGTATTGTTTATGTTCAGAATGCAAATGAGTGGCATTACCAGAATCACTATTTGCCTTTTGCCGATACGTTTGGTCTTGATAAAACCATGCCGCAGTCAGTTAATGGCGCATTCATGTCGATTTTGTATGCCGGCACAAAAGAGCACGGGCCTGAACCTATGGATGTCGTAAAGCGAATCAATTCTGAAGCGATTCCTTTTTTGCTGGATTTGAATGTCAATAGTCAGATGCCAGAACTGGCAATAAAAATATTTATTGAAAAGAAAACCGTTTGTGCGAATATCGACTTGCTGAATGGAGCTAATGGCATCTATAAGTATGCCTGCTATTTATTCAGGGACAACAAGTTGATTGAAAGGAGGAGCTATCAGGCAGAGAGCATCTTTGTCTTTGATGTTTCCGGCCCCGGCGCCTATAAGTGCAGGGGATTTATTCGTGATAAAACAAAGGCTATTGCATTTGTCGATTCAAAGGTAGTAATAATTAAAGATAATCAGTGAGAAGAGGGCGACATATAGAATAGCGGGGATTCCCTGACAAAAAAATTGAAGAGTTCAGTGAGTCGCGGTGTTGTCCACAAAAAAGCGCGGGCAACCCCTTGGGGATATTTCCCAGGAGAGATTTTTCCAAAAGACATGGTGGTATCTGTGATTTGGCATAATTACTGCCCCGAATATTTTAACTGTCGATGGCTAATAATATGAAATCAAAATCAGCAGACCGGATATCTGTCCGCCAGATATATGTGGGCGATAACGGACAGAAGCAGCATAAGACTTTATCGTCCGAGTTCGTATTTATTCCATTCGGGCGGGGAGATTTGCCGCCTTACCGCCTAACGATGCCGATCAATTGGGCTATTGATCCGTTCACGGACGTCAATTGGTGCGCCCAATTGCATATGTGGCGCATGTTTGACATTCATTTGATCAGGCATGATACAACCAGGGATTCTAAGTGGCTTGACTTTCCGATCGCCGTAATGCTGGATTGGAGCCGATTTCACAATATTGAAAACAGTGGACTTCTTCCGCGCATTCTGGCCTGGTTCAACAGCACGGGGAATTACAGGTCCAGGTATGCCTGGAAAGATATGATGGTCGGCATAAGGGCTATGAAACTGGCTTATGTTATATCCCAGGCTCAGCACGGCTTGATTGAGATCGACAATGATACCAATAAGGTTTTTGAAGAGCTGGCGCAGCGCCATCTGGAATTCATGCTTGATCCTGCAAATATCTCATACAGCAATCACACTTTTTTTGATCTGCAAGGGGCTGCGGCGCTGGCCCAGGTAGCTGCCTGTAAACAACGGGACGCGATTTATGAACACATCGCAGTGGAGCTTCCAAAACTCCTGGCTTCTCAATTTACCGGACATGGAGTTCACAAAGAGCATTCTCCGGCCTATCATTATTTTTGCAGCGCCTGTTTGAGGCGTCTTTTGAATACGGGCTGGTTTGCCGATTTCGGGCTGGAAGCCATACTTGCAAAGGCCGTTGCTGTCAGAAAGTGGTTTTTGCTTCCGGATGGCAGAAAAATACCGTTTGGCGACACTGATGGAAAGGAGCAGGATGTTTCTGTCAGGGCTCCTGTATTCAGGGGGGCTTGCCAGGTTTTTAATTCAGCGGGCTATGCAATCATACGGGGCGACGGCGGAGGTGAGACTCAAGCTTCCTCATTACTGGCTGTTATGGGGGCTTTCCACGGATGGTCTCACAAGCAGGCCGACGATCTTTCTTTTATATGGTTTGAGGGTGAAGATATATTATCTGACTCCGGTAAATACGCATATGCCCCTTGTCCGGAGCGAAGCTATGCCGTGTCTACCCGCGCCCATAATACCGTTGAGATAGATATGCAGGATTACGGTGACATAAAATGGTATAAATCATTGGGACAGGATCAGATATACGGCTCCGCCATCCGGGAAGTTTCGGGGTATGACTGGGGCCATCTGATCAGCTCCGGAGTCAATCATGCAAGATTTGGAGTGTATCACCGCAGAGATATCCTTTACAGCATGGGACGCTGGGTATTGGCGCTTGATCGCCTGAAAGGTTCAAGCAGGCATGATTTTACTCAATGGTTTCATCTTGCTCCTCATCTGCCCTGTCCGGAAAAAAGTCCAGCCGGATATCACACTCTTTTGCGGAGCGGAAAATCATTGCGCATTTTTACGTTGGGAGGCGACGTAATCACTGAAATAATGGAAAAGGGCGTTGAAAAGCCGAGGTTGCAGGGATGGATCAGTCAGGCTTATAACCGTCTGACTCCCAATTGCGCTCTTGGTTTCAAACAATCCGGCAGTGATGTTTTCTTTGCCACTTTGTTTTCATTGAATGACTCCGGCTCAACAGTTGAACTGGAGGGTAAACAGCGGCTTTCTCTCAACATTTCGTCTGCCGGTAAAAAGGAAAGACTGGTTATTACAATGAAGGAAAAAACATATGATTTGGATATCTGCTTCGATACCGGCCGCCTGATTTCCCAGTCAAGATAATAATATGAAACAATAAACGGGTTCCGGGAATTAAACCGGCAGAGTGTGCGCATCCGCGCGGGCGGAGCTACTGTTCACAAATTGGCTGTTGAATTATTATGATCAGCGATATTAGACATTGCCGGTTGATGCCGGCAAGTGATATAATCTAGGTTAAATTTAAAATGGGGTATTATTTGTGCCTTTTCATAAGCTTAAAATAGCGCTGATTGCGGATGAACTGACTGAAGCTTGTCTTTCGGATGAGTGCAATATAGTTCATGTTACTCCGCTGAATTATAAACTTGTCTTCAGATTGTGGCGGCCCGACCTCTTTTTTGTGGAGTCGGCATGGCACGGCTACCATCATCGCTGGAAATTCCGCATTGCCGCATATCCCGGTTATCCGAACAGGACAAACAAATCCATTGTAAAGGTTGCGCAGTATGCAAAAAGCAGATGCATCCCGACCGTTTTCTGGAACAAGGAGGACTCTGTCCATTTTAAGCGCTTTATAGACAGCGCAAAAAATTTCGACCACATTTTTACTGTCGACGAAAACTGTATCGAACGGTACCGCGCTGTTGTGGCGCCGGAGGTTACAGTTAATACTCTCATGTTTGCCGCACAGTCGTCAATCCATTGTCTGAGCAAATCCGAGATTAAATATCGCCGCGCAAATTTTGTGGGCAGTTACAGCAGGGGAATCCATCCGCAACGACTTGTAATGCTGAACATGCTTTTGGGAGCGGCTTCTGCTGGGCTCGGCCTTACGGTCTTTGACCGTAATTCGGCGCGAAGATCGCCCAATTATCGTTATCCCCCTTATATCGCGCCCGATGTCCGGTCCCGTGTGTCTTACAGGGATACGGCGCAAATTTACAGGGATTTCATGGTTTCTCTTAATGTGAATACGATAACGGATTCTCCAACCATGTTTTCCCGCCGTCTGGTCGAGATATTTGCCTGCGGCGGTCTGGCTGTGACTACGCCTGCCCTTTCCATAGAAAAGCTGTTTGCGCCGTATTGTTATACGGTTCATACCTCAGAAGAGGCGAGGGAACTGTTTGCCCGACTGAACAGGGACGGCATGTCGGCGAAAGACCGGGAGATGGCCCTTGCCGCCGCAGACCATGTGACCTGTAATCATACATGGACTCAGCGTCTGCGCAGTATTTGCGAAACCGTCGGGCTGGCATGATAGATTTAACGAAGCACACAGTTGTTGTATCGTGGATATTCTACAATGTATGGAAGCGTCTGAATCTGCCGGTTTTTCTCGGAACCAGGCTGTCTCCTGTGCTGCCGGGCATGCAGTCCCGGGCTGTCTCCCCGATATGGGCCGGATGCGGATACAGGCGGAGCGGCCGCTTTGCCATGGCTATGGCAAAGAAGCAGGGAGTGGGTTGTCTGCTTCTGGAAGATGGGTTCCTGCGCTCCATCGGCATCGGCATGAAGAACCCGCCCCTTTCCATTGTATTCGACGACAAGAGCATTTATTACGACGCAACGCAGCCTTCGCGTCTTGAGGGGCTGATAGGACGAACTCACACGCCTGATGAAATATCGCGCGCTATGGAGATGATCCGTAACTGGCGTGAGGCCAGGGTGTCGAAATATAATCATCTGAGAGAATATGCCGGTTCTTTGCCTGATCGTTATGTGCTGGTTGCCGATCAGACATTCGGAGACAACTCCATCATCTACGGTATGGCGGATGAGAGCAGTTTCCATCGCATGCTCGACGCAGCGCTGGCTGAAAATCCCGATTGCACGGCGCTGGTCAAGATCCATCCGGCCGTGTTTGCCGGTCTGAAGAAAAGTCATTTCGATCCGGCTGCTCTTGCGGCAATGCCGAGAGTGCGCGTGCTGGCTGAAGACGTCCATCCGGTGTCTCTGATCGAGCGCGCCGAGGCCGTTTATACGGTCACCTCCCAGATCGGATTTGAAGGACTGCTTCACGGCAAGCGCGTCCGCACTTTCGGTATGCCGTTTTATGCGGGGTGGGGACTGACAGAGGATGATCTGTCTGCGCCTGAACGTCGTAAACCGGTATCTATCGGAGATTTGACTCATGCCGCGCTGGTGGAGTATCCGCGTTATAGGGACCCCGAAACCGGCTTGCGCTGCGAGCCTGAGCGGCTGCTTGAGTGGATGAAGCTTCAACGGGGGATGCGTGAGAGATTGCCTGCGTCCGTTTATGCCGTCGCTTTTTCGCGCTGGAAAAAACCGATTGTCAGGGACTATTTTCAGTCTTCATCCGTTAGTTTTGTCAGGAATATGAGCCAGGTTCCTGATGGCTCCACAGCGCTGGTCTGGGGCCGGACAACCAAGCGGGCTCCTGTCCGTCCTGGAAGTAAGACCGGTACGTTATGTATTGAGGATGGCTTTCTGCGTTCTGTCGGTTTGGGCGCAGACAAGGTCAGTCCGCTTTCCTGGGTAATGGATTCACAGGGCATTTATTACGACGCGACCAGACCTTCAGATCTTGAGAGTTTGCTGCAGAACTCTGTTTTTGACTCAAAGGTTCTGGCCCGCGCCGCTGAGCTGCGAAAGAGGATCGTGAGCAGAGGTTTGACCAAATATAATGTAGGGGCCGTCGCAGGGAAGAGCCCTTTAAAGATACAGGGAGGGGAAAGACGTATTATTCTTGTGCCGGGACAGGTCGAGTCGGATGCGTCTATTCGCTTTGGAGCCCCGGGAGTGTCAAAAAATATTGAAATGCTGAAAATGGTCAGGCTTCGTAATCCTGACGCATATGTCGTGTATAAACCACATCCTGACGTTGTGGCAGGTCTCAGGAAAAAAGGCAGGGGCGAGGAGAGATCAGCCGATTGGTGCAATGAGGTGGTTGTCGATTGTGATATTGCCGCACTGTTTGAGCGCGTTGACGAGATTCATACACTCACATCTCTTGCGGGCTTCGAGGGCCTTATGCGCAATAAAAAAGTGGTGACATATGGGCAGCCTTTTTACTCGGGATGGGGGCTGACAGAGGATTTATGTCCCTTGACGCGGCGCTCGCGCTGTCTGACTCTGGATGAACTGGTGGCAGGGACGCTGATCATGTACCCGGTTTATCTGAGCAGCTCTACCGGATGGTACACTACTCCCGAGAGGGCGCTCGATGAGTTGACGGCATGGAGGAGCTCCGGCGGACGGGCCTTTTCACTTCATAGGCGCATATGGCGCTTTCTGCGTTCTCTTCAGGGATAAACCTGCTAAATTCGAAGGGTTGTGCGGAACAGGAGCTCGAATCAGATAAGGGGCTTTTGTCGGACAGCCGTCCAATAGAGTTAGTATAAGCTTATAGATCGGCATATCAAATAACCCGCCGGGTTTTCTTCCATCCTTTTAAATGCGGTCCGCTTTTATGTTAATATATCCCGTAAATTCTGCTACTGATTTCAATTATAATTATCGGAGAGAATGATCTCTCGCTCTTGGCTGGCGTAGCATAAGGAGAAATTAGAGGGAAGACAGGGAAGAGGCCTGAAGTGGAATATGCGGGAGCGGCGGGCTGAAAGGGGTATAAGCGTATGAAATCGAAGATAGGGAC
>JGI20214J51650_10002023_pt1 | contig 12862 bp, 13 predicted proteins | sample WetSurMetagenome_FD_51650 | JGI IMG/M metagenome (IMG submission 51650)
AGGCTACCTTCCCCTTTGGGCGGATATCAAATCAAGCGGAAACTTCTATGTCTATGAATGGTATCCTGGAAGGTCCTCTCCATCGGTTCGATGGTGGGGCTGGACAGCAAGCGGCTGGAAGAAGGGCTGGTTCTTTGGAGATGTCTCCGGCTGGCATATCCTCTGCTACAACAGCGGCATATGGTCCAACTACATCTATGTCTATGTCTATCCGGCAGGCGCCGTTATGTCAGCGCCATCAGCCTACTCAAATGCTGCGCCAGGCATGAGCGCCGCATACCTGCCACAGGGAGCGCCGGTTCCTCCTGATCCGGCTGCCGAAGGGGTTTCCCTGCCCGATTATAACCTTTACATGCCGATCGTGGATCAGTCCTATCAGAGCGGCTACGGCTACGCGGATTATCCTGCGCGAGGGAGCGCTCAGTTCGCTTCTCATCTCGCGCCCGCAAATCCGGCGCTGGACAGTTCCCCGAATCAGGCTGCCTATGCCGGTACAGCAGTTCTGCCTGTTCAGGCGAGCACCTCCAGCAAAACCTGTACCACCTGCACCAGCTCTACGGTAATTGCGGGAGGAGTCTCAAGCATCTATCCGGATAATGCGGGCTGCTCAACCTGTGCCCCTATCGCGAGTCAGAGCGCGCCCTACGGCTACGCTGCGCAAAGCTATCAAGCCGTCTACCCTGTGCCATCCATCTGCCGGTGCAACGAATACTATGTGCAGAGCTGCCCGGGAAAGCTGGCGACTGTAGCGGGTGTGTTCAACGGGGAGTGGCTGCCCCTGTGGTCCAAGGTAAGCAGGCCGGGCGTCTACTGGTCTTTTGAGTGGACGGCCTGCAGCGGACCTGGATACTATTGCCCCCCTGAAGTCAAGAACTTCGGATACAAGAGCACCGGATGGTATCAGACCTGGTTTAAGGCAAATAATCCCGGCTGGCATATACTCAGCTACTGCTGCAATGATTGGTCCAACTACGTTTATATCTACGTCTGGCCGGCAGCCTAGTTCTTGAGAGAGACAATCTCATTGTCTCATCTTTTTTGGGCGATCGGTTTAAATACCGTGAGCTTGAACGAACTTCGGATTGATATTACCTCGGAGGATGTTTATTGGCAAGAAGATCACAGAGAAAGGCTGAGAGCAGAAAGGCCAAGCAATGGTATAAGGTTGTAAGCCCGGAGATGTTCGGCAGAGTTCCATTCGGTGAAACGATAGCCAACGACCCGGAGAGGGTTGTGGGAAGGATCGTTGAGACCACTCTAGGAGACCTCACCAACAATTTCTCTAAGCAGAATACCAAACTCGTGTTCAAGGTAGATCGCGTGGCCGGAGATTCGGCATACACCAAGTTTCTGGGTCATGAGATGACCACGGATTATGTGCGCTCCCTGGTCAAGAGAAGGACCTCAAGAATCGATTCCATTGTGGATGTAATCACCACGGATGGTTACCATGTCCGGGTAAAGCCCAGCTGCTTCACAGTGAAGAGAGCGCGGGCCAACCAGGTTAAAAGCATCAGGGAACTCTCCAAGAAGGTTGTCTTAGAGAGGTCGAAGACCCTGGACTTAAACCAGCTGATCCAGGAAGCGGTGGGCGGCAAGATATCTTTGGACATCTACAAAGAGGCCAAGGCCATCTATCCACTCAGGCGCGTAGAAGTGCGCAAGACCGAGATCAAGGCCGAGCCAACCATAGGCGCGGTAGCAGCACCAGCTCCAGCACCCGAAGCGACCCCTGCTCCATCCTGAACCCCATAAGTCGAGTTTAATAGCTTATCACCGGCGCCTTTCTTGCCCCTCGCTTGAAGGGCGCGGTTACGGATTTTGGAGATAATTAGCTTTGCTTTTTTTTGGCAGTAGCTGATCCTTTCAACAGGAATATATTCTTGCAGAATAGCAAAGACTGTCATGAAATGGATAATATTAATCGCAATGTGTCTCGTGCTCCTTTGCGCAGGCTGCCTGGATCAAAAGAATGGCACTGCCAGCGGCGGCAGTGCTGGAGACAAGAGCGTGAAAGTGCCGACTGTAACCATAACTTCACCCAAACCGGGAGAGATTTTGCAGGGAAACAAAGATGTAACATTTGATGCCGTAGCGAGCGGCAAGGAGCCTCTCACCTATAGCTGGACTTCAAACATCGATGGCGAGCTCTCTACTAGCCGAAAATTCGCACAGAATCCATCCCGGCTGAGCAAAGGCGGCCACATGATCATTCTTAAGGTCACTGATGCATATGGCACCTCCGCCCAGGGAAGCGTACCGGTCGAGGTGATGTGAGAGATTTATTGATGCAATAATGAATGCGGATTTTATTTTTATATAATTTTTGCATAGTATGCTTTTAGAAACGTTATACCATAAATACCAGGCATCTACAGAAAGTGCTCAAAATATACTCAGATATACTCAAAAAATCAATTGAAAACATATAGGATAGTACTGCTATGACTGAGGCATTTGCATTTACTGAGACGGATCGGACTAAATCCAAATGGATTGCAAAGATCTATCAAGATTTTGTTAGGGAGACTGGAAGGCCGAGGACCACTTTGCGTGGTCTCTTCTATTATGCGCTGCAGAGAAACGTCTCAGACTATCCTATCTGCGGAGGATTTGTAGGCGAGATAAGGATCACGAGGCCATATCACGAGAATGATGGCGAAAAACTGGCCAAATGGATGAAGAAGGCAAAGACACTGGGCTTCATTCCTGCGGATGCTATCATCGAGGAGATGCCCGGTGAGCATACATTCTTGCCGGAACCAGGAAATCGCGGATTGGCGAACATAGAAGTATGGCTTAATAGCTCCGCAGCAGGTCCGCTTTTGTGCCCGGTATGCGAGAAGCATGGGATCGTACTGGTCTCGGTGCAGGGCAAACCTTCTCAGGATAGAGTCGCTGACCTGTTCAAACGCCATAAATCTCCTACTACTATTCTCTGCCTATCTGATCTGAGCCAAGGAGATGCATTTTTTGCCGATGAGCTGGCGGAGGATGTTCAAAGATTACGGCCAGGGGGGGGAAATATAAAGACTAGTATCAAGAGAATTGCTCTATTGCCGGAACAGATCCTGGAGCTGAAGATCCCCATGATCCGGGCTCATAAAGCAAAAGGAAATAAGGATAAATTTAAAAAATATCTTGCATCATATTCTCTTGATCCTAAGAATATGGGTGAGATCGATGCCCTGGAGGTTTATTATCCAGGCGGAATCGCCTCATATCTCGATGGAATTCTCTCCAAGTTATGTCATAATCAATGACTGACCGGTAAATCGAAAAAATGGGCCTCGATCGGGGGGGCAAAGTATTATAATGCACTCCGGCATAGCTGAACGGAGATGACAGACGTACCGGATATACCCCTGGAGCAGATCCAGCAGCGTGTGGTAGCCATGTGGATGGGCAGCTTCTATGGGAGCAGCGGCTATGTGGCCCGCAAGCTGGGCAAGAAAGGTCTGCGCGAGTTTCAGGGTATCGGCGCTCACCAGGTCGCGGCAACATTCAAGCAGCTTGGCCTTGAAAAGCCTGAGGATGTAGCCCTGGCCATAGCAACCAACGACAAGAACCTCTTTGGAAGCGTGGTGGAAATCATGGGGAATGATGGCGTTGTGGAGATCAAGCGCCATCGCTGCGGTTTGATGGAAGGGGCAAAATCCTTTGCTCGCGTTGGGGCCAGCCTGATCGCCAAGGAGCACTGCAAGACCTGTGTGGAAAGCCACTGGCAGAAGGTCTTTTCAGATCTGAAGATGAAGCTGGAAGTGGAGCATACCGATGACGGATGCATCATGAGAATCTCCACTCAATAAAAAATAGATAATGAAGGGCCCGCAGGGGCTCTTTACGGCATGAAAGTATCATGCCGGTTTGCTTCGCATCAGAGCAGCTTTCTTTTTCATAGCCTGCTCAATGCGATCTTTATTGGCACTTATTTTGTCCCTGGCTTCCTTTGCCTTTGAGGCCGGACTTGTGGCAGCCTGGCTGCTTTTCTTTGCAGCGAGACTCTTTGCTTTAGCATTCATAAATTTGATATTCTTCGTTTCAGGGCTCGAGCTTTTCGCTTTATCTGCGGCGTCTCCAATTGATCCACCGTCATCTTTTGTCTCTGTCTTGAATACAATTGTTGATTCAGGCTCGATTGCCGCGGTTTTTCCGGCGGGATTGGCGAGATTGCTTATCGCAGCCAATGGCAGGGATGCGAGAGCTGTCGGGGCTGCAGCCTCTGCTCCTTGAGAGATTGCGCCTGCATTTGCCGTCACATTGGCCGGCATTGCCACCGTTTCTGTTGCATTCGTCGGCATTGGTGCTGATGTTGCCGATTCGTTGGTAAGATTGCTAGTGTTGACGCTCACCTTCGCGAGATTTGCCGAAGATGATTTGGATGATGAAGAACTGTGATGTTTTGATCCGGAAGAGTGGCTGCTAGAAGATTTGCCTGCCGCGGCGACTGCTCTTGCTGCCTGGCCGGATTGCAGCGACGAATTTATCATTGATAGGTTGGCCGGGCTTTGCTTCCCGGTCTGGCGGCTCGTGTTCAGGGAAGAATTCGTGCCCGCATTTCCGCTCTTCTCATTGTCGCTCGCTGCAGACGATTTGCCGTTTTCCGGGCCATTTAGATCAGGGCCGATGCCAGCAGCATTATAGTCCGGATTGGAGGCATAAGATACGAGATCGGATACGAGATAAATGGCAAGGCCGGTCATGCAGATCAACGCCAATATGACGAGAACCCTTGCCAGCCAGGGATATTTATTTATTAATTTTTCGCGAGCCAGACCGTAGTAGGTGATGCTCGACCCTGCAAAGTCCTTCATACATAAATAGATATTTTTTAAAGTTTATAGCTTTTGCGATCGATAAAAAATTATTGAGTTATGGATCTCTTCCCTTAGCTGGCAAGAGGCATTCCCGCTGCCTTCCAGGCGTCAATTCCACCCGAAAGAACGAATGCTTCGCGACCTGCATAGACTCTCAGAGCCTGAACCGCAAAAGCGGCGTTGGCATCAGGCGTGCTGTAGACTGCGATCTTTTTCCCGGCAGGAATGATTCCCATCTGTGATATGATATTTTCCAGAGGGATGCTCAATGCTTCAGGAATGTGGCCCGCTGCGTATAGCTGTGCCGGCCTGGCGTCCACTATAGCCCAGTTATTATCCTGGCCGGATTTGCTGAGGAACTCGGCAACGCTCAGGAGATAAAAGCCATTGTTTGCAGCCTCTTTCAGGAATGAATCCGTCCTGGCCATGTCGCTTCCTGGCTGGCCCGCAGCGGGTGATATCTGCACAGAGGACGCAGATACTACCGGTGTGGTTTTCTTATTGGAATCATTGAGCGATGAAGTTGCCCAGGGCTGGCCTTTATAGCTTCCTGTATCTGTATTTTTATTGTCACTAAGCATCTGCTTATTCATTTGATCCACTTTACCCTGATCATCCTGCTCCGCAGTCTGTGCCAGAGCGCATGCATGTATCAGAAGGCATGCCAGTGCTAATGAACAGAGCAATAGGTTTCTTGATATCATCTATAACACCCCTATTACATTTCTCCGTCTCCTACTAATAGTGTTTGGCTTGAGGTCCTGGCGGATGTCCTGCAATCAACTGATTCTCTTTTCCTAGCTCACCCATATTGTCTCAATAATATTATATTCGCTATTCTTATATAAAAAATGATGATGCTTTGATTCAAACATCTGTTAAGTAAATTATATATACTGTAATGGACAATAAAGCTGACTGAAGGTGAGTGCAATGAAGAAGTTCATCTGCCAAAACTGCGGCTCTCTAAATGTGGCAAACGAATCTGACCTCAAAAACGATGACGATTGGCTGCAATGCGCGCTTCCTCAGGGTTTCGAATGGGTTTTGCCTGCCGGGAAAATTTCTCCCGTCATAGGCGAACCGATATACATATCAGGATTCGGTGAACATCTATCTCGCGAGGAATATTTAAATAAACATGGCATTGATCCGGAAATTGCCTACAATCTCATGCGCGGAAATTCCGGCTACATGTCTGCGTCGCGCAATTTTGCAGGAAAGCCTTCTGCAAAGAGCGCGGCAACCACAAATAAAAAAGCTCAAAATTGGCTTGATGAGGACGACTGGACCTCATGATGCCAAATATTAATCTATACAGCAATTTTATTTCATCTACAATCCTGCGGTCTTTCTTCGCGTATTTCTATGCTTGAGGTTCTAAACCTGTGCACCTTTGCTTTTTTTTCCGCGGGAACTCTTTTGCATGCCCGTCCTATTGATACCTGATTGGTAATTGCCTCCCAAGAAATTGCTCATGATTAGATAGATTAAAATATGCTTATGGGGCAGTCACAATGCGCTGAGGAACTGAGTATGAAGGAGAGGCTTGATGAAATAGGTTCACGTCTTCGTGAACTGAGGGAACTGAATGGAGTATCGTCCGAGGAGATGGCAGAGTACCTTAATGTGCCTGTGGAGACTTACGGATTTTATGAAGATGGAAAGCTGGACATTCCTGCCAGCATTCTAATCGGCATGGCGCGAAAACTCAACGTGGATACAGGCCTGCTTCTCACCGGCGAAGAGTCCAAGATGAGCATCTTCACGATTACTCGAAAGGGCGAAGCGGTAGAGGTAGAAAGACGAGAGCAGTATCACTACCAGAGCCTGGCCAGAAAGTTCGCCCATAAAAAAGCTGAGCCTTTTATCGTCACCATAGATCCCAGGAAAGACGGCCCATCGTTTTACAATCATCCCGGTCAGGAGTTCGAATATGTGCTCGAGGGCACTCTCAAGCTCACTATTCATGATAACGATGTGGTGCTGAACCCTGGAGATTCCATCTTCTTCGATTCGTCTTATGATCATTATATGGAAGCACTCAATGACAAGCCAGTAAAGCTCTTGGCTGTGGTCATGTAGAACGTAAAGAGGAACGAAATAAATGACGTCATTATTGCCTAAATTCGTCTCTCGGGTCGATTTCAAGTCATACGAGGATTTTAAAGAGAATTTTAAGATCCTGGTTCCCGAGAACTTCAATTTTGCCTATGATGTGGTTGATGCCTATGCAGAGCAATATCCCAATAAGCTTGCCCTGGTCTGGTGCAATGATCATGGTGAGGAGCGCATCATCACCTTCAAAGATCTGAAGATTCTGAGCGACAAGGCTGCCAATCTCTTTTCCAGATGCGGGCTGAAAAAAGGAGATACCGTCATGCTAACCCTCAAGAGCCGCTGGGAGTTTTGGGTTTGCATGGTTGGCCTGAATAAAATAGGTGCTATCTCTATTCCATCCACGCATATGCTCAAGGCTAAGGACTTCGTCTACCGCATTAAGAAAGGCGACTTGAAGATGATCGTCTGCATAGGAGAGAACGGGGTTCCTGGAGAGTTCGATGAGGCCCACAGGAACCTGGGCAACGTTCCTCTGGTTAAAGCCCTTGTCGGAAGCCCTGACCTCATGCGCGACGGATGGATAAATTTGGATAATGAGCTGGAGCAGGCTTCACCGGATTTCACCCGTCCCACCGGGGATCAGGCGACGAAAAATGAGGACATCCTCCTCGGGTACTTTACCTCCGGGACCACGGGATATCCTAAGATGGTCAAACATGATCAGACCTACCCTCTGGGCCACATTCTCACCGCCAAGTACTGGCAGAATGTGGAGGACGACGGGCTTCACTACACCGTTGCCGATACCGGTTGGGCAAAATGCGCCTGGGGCAAGATTTACGGCCAGTGGCTGGCCGGCTCTGCGGTCTTTGTCTACGATTATGATCGATTCGATGCCGGGAAGATGATGGACGAGATGGGCAAGTTCGGGGTCACGACCTTCTGCGCTCCGCCAACCATCTTCAGGTTCATGATCAAGAGCGACATGTCCAGGTACGACTTCTCCAAGCTGAAGTACGCGGTCACGGCAGGAGAGCCGCTCAATCCCTCGGTTTATGAGAGCCTGCTCAAGGCCACCGGCCTGCGGCTCATGGAAGGATTCGGCCAGACCGAGACCGTGGTCTGCATTGCCAATTATCCCTGGATGACTCCCAAGCCGGGTTCGATGGGAAAGCCCGCTCCCGGATTTGATATCGTTTTAGTTGACAAGAATGATAAGGTATGCGAGGTGGGTGAAGAGGGCGAGATTGTGATCAAGACGGACAAAGGAAAGCCCGTCGGCCTTTTCACCGACTACCATTCCGATCCGGACAAGACAAAGAGCACATGGCATGATGATTACTACCATACGGGAGACACCGCCTGGCGGGATGAGGACGGGTTCTTCTGGTTCATAGGCCGGACGGATGACATGATCAAAAGCTCCGGCTACCGCGTGGGGCCGTTTGAGGTGGAAAGCGCACTCATGTCTCATCCATCTGTGATGGAGGTGGCCATTACCGGTGTTCCTGACGCCATTCGAGGACAGGTGGTAAAGGCAACTGTCGTCCTGGCCAAAGGGTTTGAAGCTTCCGAAGATCTGAAAAAGGAGCTGCAGGACCATGTTAAGAAGGTCACTGCACCATACAAGTATCCCAGGATCATTGAGTTCGTTCCAGAGCTTCCCAAGACCATAAGCGGGAAGATCAGGCGTGTGGAGATCCGGGATAAAGACAAGCCCTATCCGGTCATCAATACCCTGGAATGCAAGGCATGCGAGCGGTGTATTGAGGCCTGTCCCGCGGATGTATTGAAGATGGGCAATGAGCTGAATGCTCGAGGCTATCACTATGTCGTTTACTCGGGCGACGGCTGCATTGGCTGCGGTGCATGCTATTACACCTGTCCCGAGCCGCTGGCCATTGAGGTTCATGTGCCTCAGAAAGAGAAAAAGACAGAGGAGAACTGAAAATGGCATCTCAGTTAATTGATGGAAACAAAGCTGTTATCGTAGGTGCTCTCTATGCGGGTTGTGACTGCTTCTTTGGCTATCCCATTACACCTGCCAGCGAGATATTGCAGGAAGCTTCTCGCTATTTTCCCAAAGTTGACCGGAAGTTCGTTCAGGCTGAATCGGAAGAAGCGGCAATCAATATGGTTTACGGAGCGGCGGGCGCAGGGCACCGCGTTCTGGCGGCATCATCCGGCCCGGGCATGAGCCTGAAGCAGGAGGGAATAACGTATATCGCCGGTGCAGAGCTTCCCTGCGTGATAGTCGATATCTGCCGGGCCGGGCCGGGTTTGGGCAACATCGGTCCCGAGCAATCGGACTACAATCAGGCCTGCAAAGGCGGCGGGCATGGCTGCTATCACAACATCGTTCTGGCGCCGGCTAGCGTTCAGGAGATGTGCGACCTGACCCGAAAGGGTTTCGAACTGGCCTTCAAGTACAGAAACCCGGTAGTGATTCTGGCAGACGGAGTGCTGGGGCACATGGTTGAGCCTCTGGAGTTTCCAACGGATGCAATCGTTCCCAGCATTGACTCCTCCTGGGCGGTGTCCGGCCGGGCGGAGACAAGAGGCAACCTGATAACTTCAATAGAGCTCAACTTCGACGAGATGGAAAAGCACAACTACAAGCTTCAGGATAAGTACGAGCGCATTAGGGAGAACGAGGCCGCCTGGGAGGGCTACCGGCTGGATGATGCCAGCGTGGTTCTCGTCTCCTACGGCATCAGCAGCAGGATCTCCAGGTCGGCGGTGGATGCCGCCCGAAAGGAGGGCATCAAGGCAGGCCTCTTCCGGCCCATAACTCTCTTCCCATTCCCTGAGAAAGCGCTGGGCTCTCTCGCCGATAGGGGATGCAAGTTCATCTCTGTGGAGATGAGCGACGGACAGATGCGGGATGACATTCGTCTTGCCACCGGCTGCCGTCAGGTCGAGCTGGTCAGCCGCTACGGAGGAAATTTGATTGGAATGGATTCAGTCATGAGCAAGATAAAGGAGGTGGCATAAGATGGCAGCAGTTGAGAAGGTGATCGGAGCGCATCCGGGAATGTATGCAAGCTTTCCCAGAAAGGGCGGGGCTGCACAAACAGCCACCCATTACTGTCCGGGATGCGGACACGGCGTTTTGCATAAGCTCATCGGCGAGGCCATGGCTGACCTCGGCATCCAGGATCGGTGTGTCGTGATCAGTCCTGTGGGATGCGCCGTTTTCGCCTACTACTATCTGGATTGCGGCCACATGCAGGCCGCCCACGGACGGGCTCCGGCCATCGCCACCGGCATATCGCGGGCTGAGAATGAGGCCATCGTCATCTCCTACCAGGGAGACGGCGATCTGGGGTCCATCGGCCTGAACGAGACCATCCAGGCTGCCAACCGGGGCGAGAAACTGGCGGTGTTCTTCGTGAACAACAGCGTCTACGGGATGACCGGCGGCCAGATGGCGCCCACTACCCTGATTGGAGAAGTCACGGCCACCACGCCGAATGGACGCAATGCCCAGGATCAGGGCTATCCCATTCACATCTGCGAGCTGCTGGATACTCTGAAAGCGCCGGTATTCATCGAGCGCGTATCTCTGTCCGACATCGAGCATATCAGAAAAGCGCGCCGGGCAGTCAAGAAGGCTCTGGAGATTCAGAAGGACAAGAAGGGTTATGCCTTTGTGGAGCTGCTCTCCCCCTGTCCCACCATCCTGAGGATGGATGCCAGGGCCATCGCCGATTTCGTCAATGAGCAGATGGAAAAGGAGTTTCCGCTCAAAAGGTTCCGGGACAGATCCGAGCAGGCTCAGTCCATAAACCGGGCGGAGAGCGACTACTCTCAGCAGTCTCTGGATAAGGTCTTCGGCTGCGAGGGCGGGGTATGCGTTCAGTTCCAGGACGACCCGGAGTTTGTGGCCAGGGGTGTGAAGATAGCCGGATTTGGCGGACAGGGCGTGCTGAGCATGGGCCTGACTCTTGCCCAGGCAGGTTTTGGAAGCGGGCGGTATGTGTCCTACTATCCGGAATACGGGCCTGAGCAGAGGGGCGGAACCTCGAATTGCTCTGTGGTGATCTCCGGACAGCCAATCGGCTCGCCTGTGGTGGACCATCCTGATGTGCTGGTGGCCTTCAACCGGCCCTCTCTGGAGAAGTTTGCCCCGACGGTAAAGAAGGGCGGACTGATCCTATATGACTCTCAGGCAGGTTCGTTCCAGGCACCGGATGGAGTCAGAGCCATATCCGTTCCGGCTACGGGAATCGCGGAGGAGCGCGGCACTCCTCAGGCGGCAAATACCGCCATGCTCGGGGCCTTGATGCAGACCGGCAATCTGGGCTTGCCAGGCGAGGCTTATGGCAATGCCTTCCGTGAGACCTTTGCCAAGAAGCCCAAGCTCATCACCAAGAACCTGGATATTCTGGAAGCCGGGGCGCAGGCCGCCAGGGTTCTGGAGATGTCAGGCAAGAAGTGAGCATAAGGGTGGCTTGCAGGCCATCCTGCCATCATTTTTCACAATAGCGCAAATACTGTAGCTCACACCACGATCTCTGTACATCAGTTGAGGAGCCATGAACATCAATCTGGGCGCGCCGTATGAGGCTGCCATAAAGAGCATCATTGAGAAAGGCTACGCAGGGAGCCAAACGGAGGTCATACGCCAGGTCATTCTTGCCTGCGAGCGGATGATCGAGGAGGAAGAACTGGCTCTGGTGCACAAAGCGATCGAGATTGAGATGGAAGACATCCTAGCCAAAAAGAGCAAAATTTATTCGTTTGAAGACATAAAGAAGATCGTTAAGAGTTAACAATGCTGCGATGAAGATCACTTTTTCAGCATCTTGCCCCAAATGCCCGAGCAAAAAAATGTGTAGCTAGTGCAATTTGCACTCACGCACAGGGCAGCCAGTCGACGCTTATGGCCCCGCAGGTGGAATTGCCCCAGATCTGAATGAACTTCTCGATGGAGAAGACGCCGGTGAGATCCTCGACGCTGCGGCCGTATTCGGCATGTCTTCCCTTGAGCTGGTCATCAGCCAGCGGGTCTCTGGAGATCCAGCCGATGTGGGCCACGCCTATCACATTGCTGTTCAGGTTGGCCTCCAGGACGCCCGTGCAGCATGGGATTTCCAGAGCGCATGCGCCAGGCATGGGTTTATCGATGCAATATGTCGGATAGGACCTGGTCTTGACCTCGGTGCTCTTCTGCAGGTGCTCAGCATGAGTGTACATCTCAGTCAGCACAGCGCCTATTCGGTAGTTCTGAACGCAGAGCTTCTCGATCCACTTCTGATCGTATGTACCGGTCTGATAGGAGACAGGCATGTATTCAAACTCCGCCTCCTTTGTGAAGTTGATGTAATCCTTTCGAATGTTGTAATCAACCCACAGTCCCTTGTGAACATAATAGGGCAGAGAACATCCAGTATCTATTTGCCTCTCTCCTTCCAGTTCTGTCTTCTCTGTGATGACGTTTCCGGACCCCGATTCCTTCTCGACCATCTTCTGGCCGTTAAAGCCCGTCTGGGTGGAGACTATCATCTCCACGTTCTTGTATCCTACGCCTTTTACAGATGCCTTTTCGTACATGTAGTTGGCAGAGGACGCAAGTCCAATCAGCGCCACTGCCAGCACTGCTAACACAAGCAATTTTTTCGTTTTATGTCCCTCCTGAACGTAATTTCTGGTGACCGCAATATATCAAATTTTAGGCATTTCCATTTCGCTCTTTACCAGAGCAATATCCCCGCGTACCTTACCGCGTAAACCACGCCCACCACAATCACCAGCAGCCCGAAGAATTTGGTCGTCCAGGCACCGACGGAGACATACTTCTCTCCTATCCTCCCGCCCACTGCTCGAGAAAAAGTTGCAATGGGAATGATGGGAACGCCGTGACCGATGCCGAAGATGAAGAGCATCACCCCACCCGCCAGGGGTGTGATATTTTGCGAAGCCAGCCAGATCAATACCGGCAGAACCATTGATAGGGCGCAGGGAGCCCAGCCCAGGGCGAA
>JGI20214J51650_10002024_pt1 | contig 12855 bp, 12 predicted proteins | sample WetSurMetagenome_FD_51650 | JGI IMG/M metagenome (IMG submission 51650)
ACAGTTGCGATCTGGTCGGGTTGGATTTTTTCCGCTGCGTCGATTCCCCCGGATATCAACTCAGCCACCCGAGTGCTTATCTCGGGAATAATTCGGTAAGTCATTCGTTTGAATTTCGGGTAACCTTTCTTCCAGTAGTCGTCATTGCGCGCCAATTCCAGTTTATCGCCATCGCTATAACTGACAACTTTGTATGGCCCGGTTCCCATGGCATGGGTAGCGAAGTACTTATCTCCATTTTTTGCCAGCATCTCTTTGGTCCATTGCGGGTCAAAGGGGAAAAAGGCGTACAACTGCTCCAAGATCAGGGGATAGGGTTTTTCAGTGATGATCCGGAAAGTCAGATTGTCAACGACCTCAATCTTCTTGACCCACTTCCATTTGCCCGCCATGGGTGACTTGACTTCGGGATTGAGAATCCGCTCTTCCAGGGTATAGCGAACGCACTCTGCAGTTAACGGGTTTCCGTTATGGAATTTCACGCCACTCCGCAGCTTGAATTCCCAAGTGTTCTCGTCGATGCTCCTCCAAGACTCGGCCAAGTGCGGTATCATTTCATTTGTTTTTGGGTCCCGGTCCACAATAGGATCCCAAGTCATGTAGGCCGCATTGAGAGCAGAGCGAGCTGTCGTTTGATAGAAATCCAATGTCTTAATATCGTCCTCAATGCCGACGATGAGGTGGTCTTTATCTGCCCATGCGGACGCGCCGGCAAAAAGAGCCAAGACGCAGAAGATGCCAATCGCCACGAACCATTTTGATCGTTTCATAAGTCCTCCTTTCTTGAAAGGTAAGCAAATTGTTCTGTTAACCGCAAGATGATGCACTCCCAACCTCAAGTCGCGTTAAACTCTTACTCCGTTAGCCGTAATCGGATGTCTCATTACTCTGCTGATTCCTAGGCTGAAGACTCACCGAAAATAAGATGCGTTTCCCCGTTATAGCGCCATTAGCCTTTGCAGCATCTGCTGAGTATTTACGGTTTTTGCATATCGATTGCTCAGGACCTCCAGCTCATAATCATGAGTCTCCTGGGTGCCGGTGGCGGTCGCGTCTGACACAACATAAACATAATATCCGTGATCGCAGGCTTCGCGAGCCGTTGAGCTGACACATTGCTCTGTGTAGAAGCCAACGACGATGACGTTCTCAATACCAATGTACCGCAAAACGCGATCGATGCTGGTTCCTGTAAAGAAACTGGAGCAGGTCTTTGACAGCACGATTTCACCTTCTGCCGGTGCGACCTCTTCGAAGAACTCGGCCCATTCCGATCCGACCGGAAGAAGGTGACCGTGCAGGCGGTGATTCTTTCCGACGTCGCGGCAGTCCTTGGTCTTTGCCTCGATCTTCGTATGGGCAATGGTCATGTTTTTTTGTCTGCAAACTTGGAGCATCTGAGCCGTGTTCCTGATAGCTTGTTTGAACCTTCTGTCCATGTCCTGCAACGTCTCCCGAACAGTGGATTCCGGAATATTGAGTTTTGCAGCTTTGGACACGGCCCTGTCCACGCCGGACATTTTCTGCATATCCACGAGCAAAAGAGCGGTGTCTTGTCTTTTCAAAACCGGTTCAGGGTGAGGGGGGGCAAGTCTCGCCAACAACTCTTCAGTTTTCATTATTGGTCTCCTTTCGAACAAGTTCACGTCTAAGATTCTAATGGCTCTCTTAAGTTTCTTTCTCCACCAGCCAGCATTTGGCTCCATGATCCTCATCGAGAGAAAAAAGCGGGGGCCGCAGTGCTCTGCATTTCCCCATGGCATAACTGCACCGAGGCTCGAAAATACAACCAGGGGGCAGCCGAATCAGGTTGGGAACAAGTCCCGGTATTTCAGGAAGGGGCTGTTTGCCGTGTACGAACCGAGCCCCCAGCTTTGGGATGGAGTCCATCAGTCCGATCGTATAAGGATGACGAGCCTCGGTGAACAGCCTTTCCATAGTTGAGTATTCTGCGACTTCACCTGCATACATGACAACCACTTTATCTGAAACCTCGGCGATCACACCTAAGTTGTGGGTGATGATCATGATGCCCATCCCAAACTCGCTCTGAAGGCCAAGCATCAGATCAAGGATTTGGGCCTGGATCGTTACATCTAATGCAGTAGTCGGTTCATCTGCTATCAGGAGGTTAGGGCGACAGCACATGGCCATAGCAATCATCGACCTCTGACGCATACCCCCCGACAGTTGATGGGGATACTCGTGGATGCGCTTCTCCGGGGATGGGATTCCGACTTTCCCGAGGATCTCAATTGCCTTCGATAGAGCATCTTTCTTGGACAAGTTCTCATGAGCGACATACATCTCTGCGATCTGATCGCCTATCGTAAAGACCGGATTCAAAGAGGTCATGGGTTCCTGAAAAATCATGGCGATCCGATTGCCCCTCACCTTCCTCATTTGGGCGAATGAGGCGGAAGCGAGATCCTGTCCCTCAAAAAGGATTTCACCCGACAAGATCCTACCGGGAGGGTTTGGAATCAACCCCATGATGGACAGAGCAGTGACTGACTTCCCGCTACCCGACTCTCCCAGAACGCCCAGAGTTTGGCTTCGTTCGATTTCAAAAGAAACACCGTCCACCGCTTTAACCACCCCTTCTGGGGTGTAAAAATAGGTTTTGAGATCTCTGATTTCGATCAACTTCTCCAGCATAGCCCTATCCCTTTTGATAGCGCAGACAGGCAACCCAATGCTGCGGCTCAACCTCCAGCAACTGGGGTCTCATGTGTTTGCAGTCATCCGTGACTTCAGGACAACGGGTGTGAAATCGGCACCCGGACGGCGGTTGAATCGGTGATGGGATGTCACCCACAAGAAGCCGGCGACGTTTCCTCCGTTCTTTGGCCCCGGGCTTGGCAATGGGCACGGAATCGAGAAGAGCTCGCGTATAGGGGTGTTTGGGATTCTGGAAGAGCCGCTGCACATCGGTCATTTCGGCAATGCTCCCCAGGTACATCACGGCAATTCTGTCCGAGATGTGCTCTACCAGGGCCAGATCGTGTGAAATAACTAAATAGGACAGATGGAAGTGTTCTTTGAGCGAATCGAGAAGGTTGATCACCTGAGCCTGAATCGATACGTCCAAGGCTGAAACCGGTTCGTCGGCGATGATCAAATCCGGATTCAGTGCCAGACACCGGGCGACACCGATGCGCTGCCTCTGCCCTCCGGAAAACTCATGGGGATAGCGGGCCATCNGATCCGGGTGGAGACCCACCGCTGCCATGAGCTCTTTTACCCGATCCTGCCACTGATCGGGNCCGACGAGACGATGAACCCGAAGGGCCTCACCGATGATTTCGCGAACCCGAAGTTTTGGATTGAGGGATGAGTATGGATCCTGGAAAATGACTTGCATCCGCTTCCGGTACGGGATCAGTTCTCTGGCTGTAAGATCTGTGATATCCTGCCCTTCAAGGAATACTCTTCCCTCAGTAGGCCTGTAAAGCCTGAGAATGCACCGCCCGATGGTTGACTTACCGCAACCGGATTCACCCACCAGGCCTAATGTCTCCCCTTTTCGAATCTGAAAGCTGACACCGTCCACCGCATAAACGTATCCGACCGTGCTCCTCAAGATCCCTTGTTTTATCGGAAAGTGCATTTTTAAGCCGGAGACAGAAAGGATTTCAGGTTCAGGGTTCAAGTCTTGTNTGTGACTGTCAGCCATCACGTGAGTTATGCCTTCCTCAGATAGGGGTCTATCAAATCTCGCAAAGCATCACCGAGCAGATTTATTCCTAGGGCAGCGAAGAAAATGGCGGAGCCGGGAAAAGCAGCCAGCCACCACTGATTGAGCATATAGTCCCGGCCTTCAGCCAACATGTTCCCCCAAGAGGGCGTAGGCGGCTTGATTCCCAATCCAAGAAAACTCAATAGCGATTCCAATATGATCGCTCTAGCAACCTCCACCGTGGCNATNACCAGTATGCTTGGCAGGAGATTGGGCAGGATGTGGCGAACGAGAAGCCGGCGGACAGAGAATGCNAGGGAGATCGCTGCCAATACAAACTCTCGCTCCCTAAGTCTCATCGTCTCTATGCGCGCGACGCGAGTAAAAACCGGCCAGCCGCTAAGACCTAGAGCGATAATGATGTTTTGCAGACTGGGTCCAAGAACGGCAACCAGGCTCAGCGCGAGCAAAATAAAGGGGAAACCCATCATACAATTGACTAAAAAGGAGATAATGGAATCCACCCTGCCACCATAGTATCCGGCGAGCAGGCCCAAAGCAACTCCAATAGCCACTTCGAGCAGGACAGCCGATATTCCCACGGCAAGTGAAACCCNTGATCCGTAAATGATGCGCGACAAAATATCCCTTCCCAAGTGATCTGTGCCAAGGACATGCTTTGAGACTCCACCCGCCATCCAAGAGGGCGGCAGGAGTCGCGTCATGATATTCTGGCTATAAGGATTTTGGGGTGCTACAGCAGGGGCGAAGACGGCAGCAGAAACCAGGCAAAGGATAATGATGCCTCCCACCATTCCAAGCCGCAGTTGCCACATCTTTCGCAAATGTAAGCTCAACCGGGAGGCTTCGCGCTCATCATTAAGAGAAGTTTGCAAGGATTTATATCCCAAGATCTTTCCCTACTCTTTACTCAAAACGTATGCGGGGGTCGATCAGAGCAGACAAAATATCGGCCGCAAGGTTCGCCAGAACAACGCACATGGCGAAGACCACCACGATCGCCTGAACCACCGGGTAGTCGCCCATCAGAATAGAGCTCACGGCCAAGCGGCCCAGTCCCGGCCAAGCGAACACCGTCTCCGTCACCACGGCACCGCTCAAGAGCAGCCCGAATTGCATCCCGGACACGGTAATGAGTGAGATCGCGGCATTCTTGAAAGCATGCTTGCCTAGAACCTTTGTTTCGGTCAGGCCTTTGGCCCGGGCGGTTCGAATGTAGTCTTGCGTCAAAACCTCAAGCATGCCTGATCTGACGAGCCGCATGTTGATGGGAAGAATCCATGAGCCCAGGGTGACTGTGGGTAGGATGAGGTGGGCAAAGCTCTGACTCCCTGAAATGGGGAGCCACCGCAGCCAAACCCCAAAAATGATTATCAACATGATGCCGAGCCAGTAAAGCGGCAGGGCCTGCCCCATCAAGGCGAAAAAGGTGGCGACGTTATCCGTGAAGGAGTACCGCCTAATGGCTGAAATCACTCCTATGGGAATAGCCACTAAATTGACAAAGATGATGGTAGCCACTGCAAGTTTCAAGGTGGCTGGAAATCGTTCGGCAATCATGGACAGGGCCGGCATTTTGGTTACAAAGGANTCGCCGAAATCGCCCGAGAGGACCGCCTTTCGCAAGAAGTCGAGATACTGGACAATAACCGGGCGATCCAGACCCATGCTCTTCTTGAATGCATGAATGTCCGCAATCTCCGCTTCTGGCGGCAACAAAAGGAGCGCTGGATCCGTGTTTAGGAAAAGAAGGAAGAAGGATATTGCAGAAATGACCAGGCAGACTCCGATGGACTGGAGCAATCGCCTAAAAATATAACTTCCCACTGATCACCAACGCTTGAAACGATTAAATTTTACTGAGAAATGGTCTACTTATAACTACCCGCAACCATTTTCACCGGAGATCAGATACCGCTTTCCTTGCTAAATGTCCATACATTTAATAGGCCTGCTGAACCCAAATTGATCGAGTAATCTTCATCAGAATGAAATCTTCAATTCCGCAATTGGCCTACTCAATGGATCAGATCCGTGCTCCGATGGTGTTGACCCACACCCGGGGTCATCCCATCCCTTCAAGGCAAAGGGTCTCGAGGGGTATTCTTGGTTCCGGGGGTATTCGTGGCAAATTCAGCTCTGCAGGAACTGCTACACTCAATTGGGCTGGAAGTATATGTCGCAAGACGGCAGCTTTTACGGCCTTGTTTTCAAACTCCTGCGCGAAGAACCGGAGAGGAACAACGGCGCCACATCCTGACATCCAAGTTTTCCTGGTACTTGCTGCTCATCTTACCAGGAATAACCGGGGCAGGCCTAATGTGAGTCGTTCTCGCTTTGAATGACATTAAGGGCAAGAGAAGGGCGGCTGAACAGCAGCCAGCCGACTTTACTTTGGTCGAAAGAAGAGTTGAATGGCTTCTCTGAAAAAATCAGTGACGGGGATGAAATGGATCTGATCCTCAGTATAGCGTTCAGTGCCCCCATAGAGTAGAAACGCGGTGGCCTTTGGATATTCACCAAGGAACGCCTTCAGCCCCGCCACACCATCTTCCCTCACACGACTTGCCTTGGTGACCTCAATGGCGAAGAAGGCGTTCTCCCCATAGAGGACAAAGTCCACTTCCATGTTCTTCCCGGATCTCCAGTAGTATACCCGATTGCGTTTCCTCAGATAGGAGTTCAAGGCCACTAACTCCTGGAGCACCAAAGTCTCAAGGGCAGGGCCAAGGGTCTCCCCACCAACCTCAAGGGGGCCAAGAGGCCGCAAAGCCACAAAGAGACCCGCGTCAAAGAAATAAAACTTTGGGTGGGCCTGGGTTTTCCTTTTCGCTCTCTTTTCAAAGATCGGGATACGGTATCCGATTTGGAGGTCATTCAAAATTTCGAAGTATCCCTCAACTGTCTTTCGAGGAACAGCACAGTCCCGTGCTACGGTAGATATATTCAGGATCGATCCTTGCGAAAAGCTTGCACTCTCAAGGAAACGCACAAAAGATCCGATGTTGCGTATCAAACTCTCCTGCACGATCTCCTCTTGCAGATAGACCTGGATGTAGCTTTCAAGGAAATCACGGGAATCTTTCGACCGATAGGCCAATGGGATGAGGCCTTGTTCAAGTGCTCTTTGTAGATCAAAATCGCTCTTCAGCTCCGCAGCCGTAAGCGGGTACATCCTGAGCGTCACCGCCCTTCCGCCGAGCAGATTGACGCCTCCCCTACGAAGTTTTCGGGCGCTCGATCCCGTCAAAATAAATCTGAGGCCTCTTCTCTCGATCAGGCGATGCACTTCGTCCAACAACGAGGGGATCTTCTGAATCTCGTCGATAATCACCCAGTCAGAGAACCTGTCTGGGATCATCTTCTCTAGGCGGTCAGGCTGAGCAGTCAGCTTGGTGAAGGTGGAGGCCTTCAGGAGATCCACGAACAGGCCCGAGGGAAAAGCTTCCTGCACCCAGGTAGATTTCCCAGTGGAACGTGGACCGAACAAGAAAAACGATCTGTCCTTTGGGTAGGTTAAAATTCTGGCGTACATTCCGCCATTTTATATAGAAAAATGGCGGAGTCAACGCCAAAATTTATGACTCAGACTCTGACTGAAAAGCGAACGCTTTCCCTCCAATAGGCTGAGCTGTTAGGGAACAACCGGCAGGATAAGATGCGACGGGTATTCGGCATTGTGAAATACGGTCTGGTCCGCGGCGACAAAATCCGTGTCTCGCTCGTTGTCTCCCCCTGTATTGAGGTTCCGGTCGATGCGCGGGAAATTGCTGCTCGATATGGCCACTCCAATTCTGTGCCCCGGTTGGAACTCGTTGCTGGTGAACCACAGGTCGATCTCATAACGGTAGATCTTTCCTGGCTCAATGGCCTTCGGCAGATCCAGGTCATGTCGGAACCGGGCACGGACGACGCCGTCCGACAAGAGCCTGGCATTCCCGTCAGGAGCCACATCCATGAGCTTTGCCGTAAAATCCGTGTCTATGGAAGAACTCGCTGCGAAGAGGACCAACTTGAGCATTCCCGTGACCTCAAGGGGTTCCTCCAACGGGTCACTGTAGTAGGTCAAAACATCACGGCGATAGAGGGTGATACGCTGATCCCGGGGACCCCGTTTCATGGGCAGCACCACGGCAGGTGCACTGTTTGCGCCTCCCCAGGTTGGGACAGGATCCGCCGGGTCATAGGTAAAGCGGTCCGGGCTTTCATCGCCGGGAACATCCGGAGAAAGTCCGGCCCGGGAGCCAGGCCCCCCGTACGTTTCCGTTGCTGTGAAGATAGAATTTTGTATCTCTTGCACGGGAGAGAGGCCATTGATCCTCATCCCGCCAGACATTCCTACCCATCACGAAGATCTTGACCGGCGGCAAAGGCTCCGGAAGAGGAACTCCCCGAAGATGGTGCGCGAAAAAGGATGCCCGGATGGCCCTATGGTCAAGGTTAGCTTCGAGCCCGAAATCGTATTCACCGGCCGCATCCCCATCGACCCCATGGTCCCAAGGACCCACAATGAGATGGGTGTTCCGTTTTTGCTCCGCTGAAGCATACCGCATGGTTTGCATGAAAAAATCGACCGGGCCGGTGGCGCAGTGGTCATACCACCCCGTCACCATAAGATTGGGCACCTTGAGGATTTTGAATTGTTCTTGACCCATCGTGCTCCATCCAAAATTCTTGCGGAGATCCGTGACGAACTCACGGTAAAGATCCAGCGGCCCGCCGAGGTCGTCCAGGACGCTGGTCACAGGCAATTTGAAGAGGTGGGGCATCCAATCCACCACTTCATAAGGGTTCAATTCGGGACCACTCTGGGCCCAATAAAGCCACTGAGCAATCTGACTGAACATGAAAGCGCCCCCAAGACGGCTCCCAATGCCGTAGGGGAGGACCTCCGGGGCCATGGCCCGGTGGGCCGGATGAGCCAGAAACGCCGTCGATACTTGGGCGCGCGCCACGGCAGACCGCCCGAAAGTTCCGATCCGTTTGTTGCACCAGGGCTGGGCGACCATCCACTCCATGGTATCATAGCCGTCCTCCGCATAGTCCCCACCGCCGCTCGGTCCCCCTTCAGAGCCATGCCGACCCCGCACATTCTGAAGCACCACGGCATACCCCTGTTCAGCCCAGGACCGCGCTTCCTCTTCCAGCCGATCCGCTCCGTACATGCACCGGGCCAAAAGAGAAGGGAACGGTCCCTCCCCTGCCGGCAAAAAGAGAAAGCTTTGAAGACGAACGCCGTCCCGCGCCTTGATCTTGATTTCTTCCATTTTCATCATCATCTCCCTCAACCGTTTATCGGGATATTCTTTAAAGGGGTTACCCGCAAACATCGCACAAGATGGCCCGGTTCACTTTCCAAAATCTCAGGCCTCTTGAGTCTGCACTGTTCTACCGCCTCGGGACAGCGAGTGTGGAAGTAACAACCCGAGGGCGGGTCTACCGGGCTAGGCACATCGCCCTGAAGAATGATCTTTTCCCGGTGCAGGTGGGGGTCCGGAACCGGGCACGCGGAAATGAGGGCTTTGGTGTACGGGTGCTGTGCCTTGGAATAGAGGACGGCACTCTCTGCCAGTTCAACGATCTGGCCCAGATACATGACGGCTACCCGATCGCTGATGTGTTCGACCACACTCAGGTCATGGGCGATAAAGAGGTAGGTCAAGTGGTATTGCTCCTGGAGATCCTCAAGAAGGTTGATCACCTGAGCTTGGACCGAAACATCCAGGGCGGATACCGGTTCGTCGCAGATGATCAATTGCGGATTGAGGATAAGGGCCCGCGCAATGCCAATCCTTTGCCGCTGGCCCCCGCTGAATTCGTGGGGATAGCGGCCGATGCAATTGGCCGGAATCCCGACCAGGTCCAACAGTTCATAGACCCTGGCCGTCATCTCCCGGTGACCGCCCAAGCGATGGATCAAGAAGGGTTCCCCTATGATCGTGCCGATGGTCTGCCGGGGATTCAAAGAAGAATAGGGGTCCTGAAACACAATTTGCATCTCCCGCCGGAGGCCGGCCAGTCGGCGTCTCGACTGACCGGTAAGATTCTGGCCATTGAAAAAGATCTCGCCGGCCGTGGTTTCTTCCAGCCGCAGGATCAGCCGTCCCAGGGTGCTCTTGCCGCAACCGCTCTCCCCCACCAGGCCCATGGTCTCGCCTCTAAACATGGAGAGATCGACCTCCTCCACCGCCCTAACCTGTGCGTACGTCCTTGAGAGGACGCCTCTTTTAAGGGGATAGTATTTCTTGACCCCCCGGCAGATCACAATCGGCTCTTCCATGTCAGGCATATCTCCAGCACCGAACCAAATGCTTCTCATCCTGAATACATATCTCCGGCTTCTGACGCCAGCACACCTCCATGGCCTGATTGCACCGATCCGCGAAATGGCACCCCGGACCGAGGCTCAGCAGGTTGGGAACAAGACCGGGTATCACGTTCAGCCGGCTCTGCTTTTCTTTTCTTGAACCCAATCTGGGCACGGTAGCCACAAGCCCTTGGGTATAGGGGTGCAGAGGGGAATCAAACAGGGCCGCTGTGTCCGCGCACTCCACCAGCCTGCCTGCATACATGACCGCCACCTTTTCGGTGTTCTCCGCAATCACTCCCAAATCATGGGTTATGAGGATGATCGATGTCCCCAGGGATTTCTTGATTCGTTCCAGGAGGGACAATATCTGGGCCTGGATGGTGACATCAAGTGCCGTGGTCGGCTCATCGGCAACAATCAATGTGGGATCGCAGCAGATGGCCAAGGCGATCATCACCCGTTGTCTCATGCCGCCGCTCATTTCATGAGGGTAGTCATTGATGCGGATACGAGGAGAGGGAATCCGCACTTTATCCAGAGCCTCGATACTCTTCTCCCAGGCCAGCTTTCGAGGCACCTTCTGATGAGCCCGAATGACCCCCGAGAGGATCTCCCCGATCCGCAACACAGGGTTAAGCGACGTCATGGGCTCCTGGAAGATCATGGATATCTTGTTACCCCTGACGAAACGCATCTCACGGTTGCTGACTTTGGCTAAATCCTCCCCTTCGAAGAGCATCTCACCGCAAGCGATCCGTCCCGGCGGTTCCGGGATCAACCTCATGATCGACAGACCGACGGTGCTCTTGCCGCACCCGGACTCGCCAACGATTCCGAGTGTCGCCCCGGCGGGCAAATCGAGATCCAGGCCATCCACGGCTTTCACCTCTCCCAGGTCGGTCTTGAAGACCGTGGTCAGTCCGCGGAGGGACAAGACTGGACTTTTCACTTCGACAACATCGCTCATCAGTTCAGTTTTGGGTCCAGCGCGTCGCGCAGACCGTCTCCCATGAAGTTGATGGAAATCGTGGCGATGAAGATCATCAGTCCCGGAGGAACCCACATCCAAGGCATCGTCTCCAGAATCGAGAGGGATTGGGCATCATTCAGCATATTCCCCCAGGAAGCCGTCGGAGGTTGAACCCCCATGCCTAAGAAGCTCAAGCCGGCCTCAATCAAAATGGCCCGGGCTACGCCAAAAGTCGCATTAACGATCACCGGGCTCATGATGTTGGGCAGTATATCCTTGGCGAGGATGCGACTGGAAGGAGCGCCTGCCGCTTCGCTGGACAGCACATAGAGCTCCTCACGAACCGCCAGGGTCTGGCCGCGCACGATGCGGGCCATCTCGGGCCACCCCAGAAAGCCCAGCACTAGGATGATATTAAAGAGGCTGGGTCCCAGCAGACCCACAATCACCAGGATGAGCATCAGGGCCGGAAAGGAAAGCACAGCATCGACCAGCCGGCTCACAACCATATCAACCCAGCCGCCGAAATACCCGGCCACACACCCCAGGATCAGGCCGATCACCACGTAAACTCCCACGGCCAACAGTCCCACGGAAAGGGAAACTCGGGACCCATAGATTAACCGACTCAGCACGTCCCGACCTACCAGATCCGACCCTAAGGGATGGCCAAAGGAAGGCCCCTCCCGTGCCAACAGGATATTCACATGGTTGGGGTTATGGGGAGCGAACCATGGGGCGAAAACCGCCATGAGGACAATGGCAGCGACGATCCCTGTGCCTGCCACTGCGAGTCGATGCCTGAGGAATCGCCGCCAGGCCAGGCTGCGGAAAGTCTGCCGGGGTATTTCGCGGCGGATTGTATTGGCTGCCACGTCTTGCATCATCGTCTCCCCGAAAGCCGGATGCGGGGATCTGCAACTCCGTAAAGGATGTCGGCCAACAGATTCCCTATCAGGACCATGACTGCGGTGCAGAGGGTCAGGCCCATGAGCACNGGGTAATCGCGGCTTAGGATCGCCTCGATGGCGAGCCGTCCCATTCCGGGCCATTGAAAGATCTGTTCGATAATGACGATCCCGGCAAAGAGCCGCGGGATCGTCAGGCCAAGCATGGTGATCAAGGGCAGCAGAGCATTGCGAAGGGCNTGATGAAGGATGACGTACCACTCGGACAATCCTCCAGCTCTGGCCGTGCGAACGTAATCCTGGCGAATGACGTCAAGCATACTCGATCGGGTGTACCTCACCAGGACGCCCACCTCCCGAAAGGCCAGAACCAAGCCCGGCAACAGGAGATGATACAATCGGTCCATGATAGAAAAGCCTTGCCCNATCGACTCCAATCCACCGGTGGGGAACCAATTCAGTTTCAAGGAGAAGAAATATATGCCCACCAGACCTGAAAAGAAATTGGGGAAAGAGATCCCGAAAAAGGCAAGGGCCGTTGCCAAATAGTCGACCCAAGTATACTGGCGAATCGCAGAAATGACCCCGATGGGCACGGCGGCAACATAGGAGACCAGGATGACAAAGAGCATCAAAGAAAAAGTGGGAACCAGCCGCTCCGCAATACGATCCAAGACCGGTTGATGGTCCAGATAGGAANACCCCAAATTGCCCTGGGCCACTTGTCCGAGCCAGTTCAGGTAGCGCTGATGGATGGGCTCGTGGAGTCCAAGACTGATTTTGATTCGTTCAATCTCTGTTGGAGTCAGGGCTTGCTGTCCCACGAGCATGTCGATCGGNTCCCCGGGCGCCAAATTGATAATCAGGTACATGATCATCGTGATCAGCAAGATGACGGGGAGGGAGATCAGCAGTCGCCTGATGACAAAGGTGTGCATGGTTGCACGTTCAATCCATTATTGTGATC
>JGI20214J51650_10002026_pt1 | contig 12854 bp, 11 predicted proteins | sample WetSurMetagenome_FD_51650 | JGI IMG/M metagenome (IMG submission 51650)
CCGCCACAAGCATAAACTCAGGGGAGACACTGCAAATAGAGCTTTCAGCCAACAACAGTGTTACCCTATCACTATATGATGTTATGGCTATGCCAAAAACAATGGTATATGCTGACCTAAGCTGTTTTGGTCGACCTATTAAAAGTGGCGTTTGGGGTGGTGTACAACTTGGGCTTTTACTTGAAAAGGCCGGATTAGACGAGCAGCCAACATCCATACGGTTTTACGCTTCAGATGGCTACACAATACACATCTCAGACTCCTACATCGCACGAGAAGATGTGATAATAGCATACGAGGTAAACGGCGCGGCTTTAGATGAGAAACTACGCTTGGTAATTCCTGGGNCTAATGGCGAGTCCTGGATAAGCATGATTACTGTGATATCGATAGACAATACAACTAAGGTAAGTTCACCAAACTCGCAAGCAGCTTATGTAGCACTTGACCCGTTGCAAAATGTCCAGCGGTCGCCCACGCCGCAACCATCCCCTACACCTGAACCAAGAAGTCAGACAACCACTCGACCAACTATTCCGCCACCGACTAATCAACCGGTTCAGCGACAAAACTCCTCAAATCCAAGTTCACAAGTAGAATACCGTTATTATATCCTATCTGGAATTATTATTGCAGCGGCATTGGCCATAGGGTACCTACTCTTCACAAGTAGGAGGCAGCAAATTTGATATTTTTTCATTTCATTCAACTTCTTTTTTCTGTGATACCCTAAAACCTTACGTTTAGAACACCCAAACCTTACAGAAAAATATACTATTCAAAACCACTTACCTTTATGTAAATAATTGAGGAGAGGTCTTCTGAGCAAAGGGAGATGACCCTCCTTTGAGCCTCTAGTCATAGAGGAGGATAATCTCCTTGAGCACTAGAGTGCATAAAGCCGCAAAGTAATTAATAGCAAAAAAAATGTAACTAGTTTAAATCAAAAAAATAAAGATGTTTGAAGTTTGCGTTTTTTAGACGTATTTTTTGTCGTTGTAGCAGTACCATCTTTGGTATTGCGGAATCCAAGTTAAGGGTCTGTTGCATGTTGGGCAGAGCGGTTGCGTTGACTGTTGAGCTGGTTGAGCTACGGTTTGAACAGGTTGTTGCTGCTGTGGTTGATAGGTGATTTGCTGAACTGCCTGCGGTTTTAGAACTATGAAATCTGATGCCGCCTGAATTTGTTCCCATTCTATGTTTTGGGTTTCTCCATCATCGTTTTCGACTGTTAGTGCTATGCCCATTTTTCCAACAGCGAATGCAACGTCCTTTACTTTTCCTATTAGTCGTCCTTTTGCGTCTATAACTTGCATTGAGACTAATGCGTCTCTGGTTAGAGGTTTATCGGTTTTTTCCATCTTTGGCTCACTATACTTCTGATTAGGGATTTCTGGTTTAAAGTTTTTTCGTTTCTTACTCAACGCAACAAGCAGCCTACAGCATTGGGATTTCCCAGTAGCTGATTATGTCGCCTTTAACCCATTTACCACCTAAACTCCGCACAACCTCGTTGATGTCATCCCATTCAGCCTTCAAAAACATCACAGGCTTAACCACCACACAATGCTCTTTAACTGTGAAACTAAGCAGTTTGCGCTGTTCGGGGCTGAATTCGTTCTCCATTTTTGATGCGATTCGGCTTGGCTGCGGCTGAGGCAGCTTTGCAATTGAAGATTTAGGTTCAGGTGCTACTTGAGGTTTTATAGTAACTGCTAGTTTAGGTGAGCTCTTAAATTCAGCGGTTTTTGATAGGTTGAACTCTGGAATGGGGACAGCTTCGGCGACATCCTCAAAGCTTTCGCTTCTAACCACCATGGATACTTGCTTGGTAAACAAATCCATTTTAACGTCCAGAATTTCGGTATCGCTGGGCAGGTTTGAAAGAAAAGTGGATGCGTTGCCCTGCAGTAATCCAGCGAGGGATTCGGAGGTTAATTTGATGATTCTGATTTTCATGTTTAGTCGCTCAAGGTTGCCTTAAGGGACCAATAACTTAAAAGTATTTTCCATTATGGGGGCATAACCGTTTTCGGCGTTGGTTAACAGTTAACTCCTAAGTTTTTAAAAAAGAGAAAATTAGGCGGGTTTTGTTATGCGGCGACTTCGCCATTCAGCAAAGTTACCGGAGTACATACCCCAAGTTCTCAGTTTCGGAGACACAGTCCTAATCAGTAATGGGCAAGTAATCAAGACGATTGGCAAGTTTAGCAGAAATGTCGGAACTAGAACGACCAACGCTTCAGATGCCGTGAAGAGTTGAGGTAGAATTGTGTATTGCCAGAGAATGTAGCTTGTGCCCGCGAGAAGACTCACGGTGAGTACACCTAGGAGAGCAAACAGGTTGAATTTGTTTCCGTCTTCAGCGGCTTTTCGGGGGATAAGTGCCCAGTTGATGAGGTATATGATAAGCGCTACTACTGATTCGAACACTCCTAGAAAACCTAGGCCTTCGACGAAAGCGCCGCCTATGAATCCGCCAAGCATGGCTCCAACTAGTCCGCTCAATCCGAACCATATTGGAAAAACACCCAGCAGGATAATCGGCAAGTAAAGTAATGTAAAGTTTGGCAGGGTAACTGAGTATGATAGGAAGAAGAATACTACGTAGAGGGCTGTTGTCATGGCGATTATTGAAACGCGTTTTGCGCTACTTTGTTTTTGCATCACTTTAACGTTCAATCCTTCGATGAGAGTATTTGACGCTTGAAAGTTGGGGATTGAATAAAAGCGTTTTCATGTGTATTACATTTGTAATACACATCACTAAAATCAATTAGCAATCGTTTTCGCAACAACCAAGTATAAAAGTTCCCAACACGGTGAATTAAAAACATAAACATACCTGATCGCTGAGAAAAAATGACCCATAAACCACGCCCAACCAAAACCATTTTCTTCATCGGAGTCGCAGTGCTCATCGTATTAAATCTCTATACCTTCATAGCCGCCTATCCAGAAACTTACACACTCAGCCCAGGCATTACCACTTCAGGCAGCATACTAGCAAAAGATTTCTCAGCCTACTACGTTGGCGCTTGGAGACTATGGCATAACCCATCGCAGATTTACCATTTCGGCTCCTTAAGTGGACCTGAACCAGTTATCTTGCCGCACCCTGAAGCATACAAGTACCTCCCTTCTTTTCTGCTAGTTATCTCACCTATGCTGGCGCTGGATTATCAGTCGGCATTATTGACTTTTGACATTATCCAGTTTATGCTTATTCCCGCAATGGCATACATGATCTACAAGCTCTTAGGCAACAAACATCTTGCGGTAACCTTCACTGTAATGATTATCGCGTTACTGCTACCTTTCCCAACCGCTAATNGGGGCTTATCTCCAAGTTACTATTGGCAATGGGGAGAAGGACAAGCCAAAGTCTTCCTCAGCTTCCTGCTCCTCCTCAGCTTCTACTTGGGCAGTAAAGGGAAACCCTACTTGTCTGGAGTTGCTTTTGGTTTTGGTTTTTTTGACCCACGGTTTGGGTTGTTGGCGATTCCACTTTACATAATGTACAACCGCAAAAACCTCAAAGCTGCAACCGCAAGCGCAATCAGCTCGTTAGCTTTATCGAATTTTATGCTTCTTTATCCAGGCATGGGCTCAGGGTTCATAAGCATGGTTTTCGGCTCAGGCATCACCACGCCACTTTACTATTACTCACTCATACCCTTTTTCACTTTGATGACGTTGATTGTCGTTAACTTCAAAGAATTGGTTTCAGCATTTGATTACAAAGGAGTCTTTGCGGATTGTACAGGTATATCAAAACGGCAAAATAGTTAACTATCTATTTCTCGGAAATTTCGATACAATCAAACACTATTTACTGATGAAATGTGGATTGCTCAAGAACTACAGATATTAGCTTGCTAGGTCCTATCTATACATGTGGGTGTTCATTATGAAGTTCAAGTTACAGATATTTACTCAAGATAACCTTGAAGGCAATTATGTGGGCAGACATTATCGTTTTGCCGTAGTCGACTCAGATAAATCAAAGAGTTATCCTTCAAATTTTATTTGCATGTTGCCCTCTCAAATAAGCGTTGATCAGAAAAAAAACAATGTCTTTTCAAAGATGTTTGGCGACAAATGTGAAGAGCAAGCTAAAACGCTTTTAGTTCATGCTTTAGTGAGTGAAAACGATTCGGACGTAAAAAATGAAATTGAACGAAGACTTAAACTTCTCGACCCTAAAACAGTTAACCAAATCAAATGTAGTTCTTGCGGAAAACTCTTCCAGCCTCGGCGGATAAAGAGGTTTAAGCGGAATTATTGTCAAGACTGCATGAACAAAAGTTACGGCAACCGAGGTTAAGAAACAGCAAGCTCGTCTTATCAAAATCAATATGTTAGAACTTTAAACGGCGTACAGCAAGAACTGTTATTCCTAATTATAGATATTTAAGCCCAAATATTATATGTAGAGAAACATAATATACTCGATAGTAGGCTTGGTTAGCACCGAGAAGAACAGGCATATCTGAAGGAATAGACACGTCGGCAAGCACTAAGCAGAAAAATCAGGAGTCATTGTCAGGCAAGACAAAGGCAATCACTATTGGGTTAGTGCTAGCCGTTATCGGTTCCATAATATGCAGTTCTTATGCTAAAGACACAATAACAAATTATACAGGCTTTAGCATTCTGCTGACCGGAATTGCCGCTTGCATTTTAGGCATATTTGCAACCACAGCAACAACACTGAAAATACGTTTAAGCCAAGAAGCACCCGCAAGGATTAGAGCCAAACCAAGAATACTGTTTCTCAGTGTATGGGCGAGTGGTATCGGTGTTGTCCTAACTGTAATCGGTTCAATTGTGGCTAGTGCATACGAGAAAAACACAATAATAAACGACACAGGTTTCGGTATGCTACTTAGCGGAATATGTGTTTTCGTCTTAGGCTTTTTCGGTATTATGTTGGCAACTATAGGAACCAGAATAAATCAAACTCGATCATACGCTGGTGTTAAGATTGAAAGACCAAGGTTTCTGTTTCCCAGCATATTATCCATGGGCATTGGAACAACCCTAACAGTCATTGGCTCCGTAATAAGTCGCTCCTACGCAAAAGAGTCAATTATGAATTATACAGGCTTTGGAATGCTGTTATCGGGAATAGCCATCTTAAGCCTAGGCATATCTGGCACACTCGTTATAATCCTAAAAAACCGCTGGGACCTAAATGAAGACCACAAAGGCGAAAACCAACCGCGGGTTGTTTTGGGAAGCATTTGGTCAATAGGCATCGGCTCAATGCTGATCATCATCGGCACTTTAGTAGCAAGTTCCTACGCAAAAAATTCACTTACAAATTATGCTGGCTTTGGTATGCTTCTTGCAGGAACAGCCGTTTTTGTTTATGGCGTTTTTGAGACGGCGCGGATTTCTGCAGTGGACTTCTTAAGCAGGAAACGAAATGGCACGACCGCTAAAATGCCCAGCGAGGTCTGGAAGAATCTTGTTCGTACACGTGCGGTTCTCAACATTGCAGGCATAATGACAGCTATGGGTTTACTTTTCTTTAGCCTCTGGCAACTAGATATGATTGTAAGTGGTCCGGTATGGTGGGAATCTAGTCCCTATGGTCAGGGGTGGAGTTGGTCAGGTCCTGGCGCCTACTCCAACGATTACTTCCAATGCTTCCTTTGGAAAACTACCATTGGACAAGCATACGACACACTGTTTCTGCTCATATTCATCTCGTTCATAATTCTTTTTGCAAGTGCCTTCTTCTGGCCACGATTACGAACTAAAAATGAAGATTACTCACCATAAAAAGGCAAACAACCATGAAAAACACCAGAACGCTAATTTTTTTGCCCTTTCTCTATTGCATTTATGAGGGCAAGCAATCCTTTTAGTATCTCTCGGGGAGAAGGCGGGTTTCCAGGAATCTTTAAGTCAACCTTGAAAATCTTGTCAGCTCCACCCAAGACAGCATAAGAGTTATTCAGAATTCCGCATCCGCAAGCATCATCACCTACCGCCACAACGAATTTTGGAGCAGGCATGGCGTCGTATGTTTTCTTTGCTGCAATCTCCATGTTGCGTGTTATTGCACCCGTAACGATGAGAACATCAGCGTGTCTGGGAGATGCCACGAAGGATACGCCGAAGCGTTCAACATCGTAATAGGGGGTTGAAAGGTTGTTCAGCTCTATTTCCGTGGAGTTGTCACTTCCCGTATCCAATTCGCGGATAGCTAAGCTTCTGCCGAAAACCTTGTCTACCTTTTCTTTTAGCTGCACGCTAATAGTTTCGAGTTCTGAATCCTTGAATAGGAAGCTGTCAGTTACCGTCTTTTTGAAAAGATTTGAAATTGCTTTTGCCATAATCTCACATGTCCGTTCCTGCATACGATAGGTTCATGCTTTTGTTGATCAAGGGGAAATCTGGAACGATATTTCCAAGAACCGCGTGTTCCATTGCTTGCCAGTTGCAGAAAGAAGCTGTCCTCACCTTGTACCTGTCCAATAAACCATTTTTGATTTGGACCCAGTGAATGTTTTGTCCTCGCGGCGACTCCACAATCGATAATGCATATCCATCCTTGATTTGGCATGGAGCTGAAACTTCCCCGCCAGCCAATTCGCTGATTATTCTTTGAATTATTTTGACGGAGTCAAGCACTTCTGCGGCTTTAAGGTTGAATCGGGCTAGAACATCACCGTTCTGTTGAGTTTGGCCTTTCAGTTTCAATTCTGTGTATAATCCATATGGGTGGTTGATTCTGGTATCAGTCATTTTGCCCGAAGCCCTTGCAACGGGTCCCGTAATGTGGAGGGGTGAGAGAATTTCCTCCTTGACTTTGCCCGTTGTTTCAAACCTGTCTATAACCGAGAAATAGGTGCTGTCAATTCCAGTGGCGGCATTGAGCTTTTCTGAAAAGGACAAAAGATATAACGAGAGATTTTCCAGAACACCCTCTGGAACAGCCTTGGTTAAACCGCCCACTGTTATTATACCCTTCAGGAACCTGGAACTCGTTAATGCGTCATTTTGTCTGAAAATCTCTTCTCTGAGTATAAAGAAGGGGCTTGCCCCAACAGGGTAGGCTACGTCTACGCACATACCTGCTAAATCACCCAGATGGGAGTAGATGCGTTCAAGCTCCAACCAAATGGTTCTTAACTGCAGAGCCCGTTTCGGCACAACCAAGCCACAGATCTTTTCAACAGCGGTACAGAAAGCTACCGCGTTAGCGGCCGTTTCATCCCCGCTTATGCTTTCAGCTATTCGGACGCATTCTTGAGGTTTCATGCCTTCCGCAAGTTTCTCTAAGCCCCGGTGCTTGTAGAAAAGCCTAACTTCCAAATTAAAAACTGTCTCGCCGATAACGCTGAACCTGAAGTGCCCAGGTTCTATGATTCCCGCATGAACTGGCCCGACTGGAATCTGGTAGACGCCTTCGCCTTCGACCTGTTTGAAGAGGTATTGGTTTTGGTTGTTGGGCGTTGCGGTTTCTACTTTAGCGTTTTTGAAGGATTTAAGAAGCGGATGGAAATCTGAAGGGTAAGTTTCGTGCAGGAATAGTCTTCTTGTGTCGAAGGCATCTTGGAATTCTACTCCGAAGCCGTCTGTAACTTCACGCTCGTACCAACATGCGGAAGGAAACGTTTTAGCGATGGAAACAGCGTGGTTACCGCTTAGAAGCGTCTGCAAAACCAACATTTCCTCAAAGCCGCTCTTTTCGAATGCATAGAACAGTGTAAAGCCTTTCTCGGCGAAGTTTTCGACACAGAATAAGCTGACTAGTTCAAAGCTGTTTTCGGCCATGTTTTTTATGGCTTTTTGCAGTTCAGCTTCAGTCAGGGGCAAGTAAAGTTCGTTGTTTTGACCTGCGGCCAATTCGAGTTTTTGCCCGAATAGTTTTTTGAGTTCTTCTTTTAGCGTCATTTGTTTCACCTTATCCCCAGTTCGGACACGATTGTGTTGAGTAAGTCGGTTAGTTGCTGTGGGAAAAATACTCCAAGAGCAAAAACCACAGCCAAGAGCACCATAATTGGAATTTTCATGCCCAAACCAACGTGATAAGGCTTTATCTCCAAGGGACCTTCTTCTTTTCTAGAGAGCAGTTTAATGAGGAAGATTCCGAAGGCTCCTGCTGCAAAGAGGAAAATAAAAAGCAGACTCAAGAGCAAAACTGGCGAGAATGTGGCTGATTGGAGGAGAATTAAGATTTTCGGCAGAAAAATCGCGGATAAGGGCATGCCTGTTATGGCTACGGTGCCCAGTATGAGGCTCCACGCGGCGAAGGGTTGCAGTTTAAAGGCGTTTTTTATGCGTTCCATGCGGACGCTTTCGAACTGGTGATGCATGATGCCTGCTGAGAAAAACAGGGAAGCCTTAGTGAAAGCATGCGCCAGAGTGTAGAAGAGTGTCCAGAAAATCGACACTGGAGTTCCTAAACCTAATCCGACCAGGAGAAAACCCATGTTTTCCACGGTTGAATAGCCGATGAGTTTCTTTAGGTTCACTTGATTGAGCATGGTTAGGGCTGCCACGACCATGCTGATTAATCCAAAGGCGATTAGGAAAATGGAGATTTTGGGTAATTCAGAGGTCTGCGAGACGATGGCGTAGATTCTTATTATACCATAGATGCCGACGCTTGTTATAGAGCCTGATAGTATGGCGCTGACTGGGGCAGGAGCTTTCGAGTGTGCACTGGGTAGCCAAGCGTGGAACGGGACGATGCCGCTCTTTGCTGCGAACCCTACGAACGTGAAAATGAAGGATGCGAACATTATTGATGGCGAGAGTGTGCTTGCGATGGACATCAGTGTGCTCCAGTTGAGTGTTCCAGTGCCAAGGTTGTTTTCGGTTAATGTAAAGATGAGGATTAACCCGATGAATGCGAAGAGCATGCAGGTTGAGGTTATAAAGACGTATTTTAGGGTGGCACCGATGTTCTTTGGAGCGTTTAGTATGACTATGAGGACGGCTGAGAACGCGGTTGTTAACTCGGCAAGTATCCAGAAGAGAGCAAGGTTGTCTGCGAAGAACGCGTACGTTATCGCCATGAGCAGCAGGTTGAATGCAACGTAGAAGAGCTTGAGGTTAACGCGGTCCATCTCATGTATTTCTATTGAGCCTTCAATGTATCCTTTGGAGTACAGGGCAGCGAGCAGAAACAGAACAGCGGAGATTAGGATTTCGTAGAGGCTTAGGTGGTCGATTAAGAAGTAGTTGCCGCCTAGCGAGTAAGCGGGAAGCGTGTTGTAGGTGAGAGTGTAGAATGTAAGGGCTATGTATACTGCGGGAAGTATGATTGATAGGATGTTCATGGTTCTGTGTGACTTTGATATTATCGTCAGCGACAGGATGGCGACTCCAACGAGAGCGTAAATAGCTATTATCAGGTTTAGGGACAGCATCATTGTTTATCATCCTCAGAGTTTTTTTGTGGCGCATCTTTTGGGGGAGAGGCGAATGGGTTGAGTCTTGTGTGGAATTCCTCGATTGTTGAGTCGATGCCGAAAGCCAGTATGGTGGCAATCAACGTGAGCATAATCAAGTCGATGACAATTAGAAACTCCACCAATAGGGGAAGCTCAGTTAAGAAAAGACTGAACAAGACCACGCCGTTTTCCATGGTGAGGTAGCCAACGATGTTTGTTAGGGTTTGTTTTCGCGTGAATATTACTATCATACCCATGAAAACAATTGACATGCCGACTGTTGCGCCTAAGAAGAACAGGCTGGAGTTGAAACGGTTCAGTTCTGGTAGGAGGTTGGAGAAAGAGAGGTACACGAACAGGATGATTACTATGCTGGCGAGTAAAGCCGTTATGGGTGATAGGAAGTGGAATTGGATGTCTCTTTTGATGTTCAGCTTTTTCTGTACAAGCCCCATGAAGTGGGGAATTACCCATACTTTGCTTACCAGAATTATTATGGCAAGGAACAGCAGAGTTATAATGCCTGTTTCCACAAAGAACAGCAAAGCCATCCCCGCCAAAAGCAAGGATTGCAAAGCGTATGTCTTTATGAGAGAACGAATATCCCGCTTCATAATAATAATGGCTGCCGTAGTCAACACCAGAACAATCAGAATTTCTGCGAAGTTCTCGAGTGGAGCGATTATCATGCAAACACCTCAATAATCAAGGTTACGATTGAAAGGAAAAGCGCGATAGCAAACAGCCCCGGCAGACGGAACAACCGAGATTTAGCACATGATGACTCGAACAACCCGATGATTACTGCCAACACTACAGCTTTGAGGACAAAGGCGCCAAATGAAATCAAGATTGAGGGAACCGCGAAGTCCTGAGTTAGCCCCCACGGAAAGAGTATATTGATTAGCACCCCCATGAGCAAGAGCTGCTTCATTGCGCTTGATAACTCCATCAGGGCAAGGTTCTTTCCCGACTGTTCAAGAATCATCGCTTCATGAATCATTGTTAATTCAAGGTGTGTTTCAGGGTTGTCAACTGGAACTCTGGCTGATTCAACTATGATTACGATGAAAATGGAGATAGATATGAGGATTATAACTGGGTTAATGAGCACGTTTGAGGCTAAGGCGCCTCGGAACATGTCAGGGATGTTTATTGTTTTGAAGGCGAATGCGAGGGCGGCGAAAACTACCATTATAATGGGTTCGATTAGGGCTGATATTGCCATTTCTCGACTACTGCCCATGCCGCCAAACGTGCTGCCTGCGTCGAGTCCGGAGAGTGCCATGAAAAACTTTGCAAGCGCCAACAAGTAGAGGAACAGGATTATGTTTCCTACTAAGTCGGTGGGTTGCGGTATAACTAGAAGGGGAACAAAGAGGCTTGCCACCAAAAGCGCTGCAATGTTCACAAGGGGTGTAACACGCATGATCCATGATGAATTCGAGGAGTAAACGGTTTCTTTCTTCAATAGCTTAAATAGGTTGCTGTAAGTTTGGAGGAGCGGTGGGCCTCTTCTTTTCTGTGCGTGGGCTTTTACTATTTTTATTAAGCTAATGAACAATGGAGAGATCAGCAGAACAAATAGCATGTTTAGGATACCGTATGCGATAAGTAGGAAGTAGTTCATGCAAACCACCAAATTATTAGTAGAAATACTACTATGGTTANGAAGGCGTATGCGACGTGCAAGTCAACGTCGCCCCGCTGAAGGTTATTGACTTTTAAGGATATTTTCCTGATTAAATCGGAGGCTGGCAGATAGAGGCGTTCTTCGAANAAGTTTATTAAGTGAATTTCGGCTTTACCGTCCTTAAAGATAACATTTTTGTCGTCGTAATAGTTTCGTTCGGATTTCTTTTGTGTTCTGAAGATTGATTTGAGGATGGTAACGATGGGCTCTGAGAACCCTGAAGCAGTGTACTCCATCTTGGAGGTTTGGATTGGGAATCCACAGCCCCATGTCTCAGCGATTCGCTCTCGTCTGTTAGCAACTTCACGTAATGCTACATAAGTAAACACATAGAACCCAACCAATATTGCACCTATGAACAGCATGTTTGGAAGTGGGAATGAGAATCCGAGGGCGCCAAAAATTTGCAGAGAAAAAACGCCGAGTGCAACACATAGAACGGCGAGGATTGCTGGTCCAATAATCATAAGTTTGGGTGATTCTTTCGCCATCTTTGCTTCTTCGGAGCGTGGGATTGCAAGAAAAGTAATTCCAAACGCCTTCACGAAGCATGCTGCAGCAAGAGCGCTTGTGAGGGCAAACACTGCCAACGATGCAATCAAAATCAACTCAAGGAACGGGTTGGCTAAGGCTGAGGATTGAAAGAAGGCTTGGAAAATCATGAGCTCGCTTACGAAGCCGTTGAAAGGTGGCAACGCCGAGATGGAGACTGCCCCGATTAGGAACAGCAGGGCGGTTTTTGGCATGCGTTTGATTAAGCCACCCATCTCTTCGATGTTGCGTGTACCTGTGGCGTTGACTATGGAGCCTGAAGTCATGAAGAGGAGGCTTTTGAAGATGGCGTGGTTTAGGGTATGGAAGAGGGCGCCTGCAAGTGCAAGAAAAGCTATAGCTTCAAGCCCTGAGAGCGAGAAGATGACGTACAGGCCGATACCGATTAGGATGATACCGATGTTTTCGATGCTGTGATAGGCGAGTAAACGTTTGATGTCGTGTTCTTTTAGGGCGTAGATTACTCCGAGCACGGCGGATGTTGTTCCTGCAGCGAGAATTAGGATGCCCCACCACGTTTGCATCGGCAAAAGCAAAACGAAGCGTACTAAGCCGTAGATAGCGACTTTTATCATGACTCCAGACATGAGGGCGGATATGTTGGAGGGGCTTGCGGGATGCGCGTATGGTAGCCACTTGTGGAAAGGAATTATGCCTGCTTTTATTCCAAAACCCAAGAAAAGAAAGACGAAAGCAACCGAAGTTATCAGGGGGTCGGCTCGTATCTGGGCCATATCAAACGTTCCAGTGACCGTGTAAATGAAAAGGAACGCGAAGAGCAAAAATAGGGTGCTCAGATGGGTCATCACAAAGTAGAATATGCCTGCTTTCTGGGTTTCTTTTTTCTCAAACTCCACCATGACAAGCAGAAAAGAGGAGAGCGCCATGATTTCCCAGAAGAACAGGAACGAAAACATAGTGAAAGATGCAATAACCAGCACCATAGAGAGAATAAAGATGCTCATGAATGACACAATCAGGTTTTTCCGACCCTCATGCTCAGTGTGCTCAACGTATTGCACCGAGTAAATGGCAACCGCTACGGAAACGACCGCGACAAGGGCAAGGAAGAACGCGGCTAATCTATCGACGAGGAAAGAGAACTGGAACGAGGGAGTTATTTGGTAGGCGAGGAGGGAGAAACTTTTGTCTGAGAGTACAATTTCCAGCGCGAAGGCCAAGATGGCAACGCT
>JGI20214J51650_10002027_pt1 | contig 12847 bp, 6 predicted proteins | sample WetSurMetagenome_FD_51650 | JGI IMG/M metagenome (IMG submission 51650)
GCCTGGTGTGGGCTGTGCGGGACGGGGAATCATTGCCTCCTTTGAGAAGCTGGAGTCTCTGAGAGCTTACCAGGTCTACAGGCCGGATGTGGTTATTTACGATGTCCTGGGGGACGTTGTGTGCGGCGGCTTTGCCATGCCACTGAGAAAGGGCTATGCTGAGGACATATACATCGTGACCTCTGGAGAGAAGATGTCCCTCTTCGCCGCCAGGAACATCGCCAGGGCGGTAGAGCAGTTCAGGGGGAGAGGCTATGCCCAGCTGAAGGGTGTGATCCTGAATGCCAGAGGAATAGAGAATGAGTCTGAGATTGCAAAGGCAGCTGCGGGCGAAATGAAGACGAAGGTGGTTGCAGAGATACCGCGTGACCCGACAATTCAGATCTGCGAGGCCATGAATGCAACCGTAATACAGGGAGCACCAGATACGCCTCTAGCTGACAGGTACCGGATGCTGGCCGCCGCTATTGCTGATTAGTCCCGTGGCTTTCGTCATGGGACCTCCTGAGCCACGTTTTTTTGGCTACTTTTAACATACTTTTGCTTAAATTAATAATATAAATAGCATGATTATATCTCATTTTAAGCCCGTTAATGTTATCTCCTAGAATAGCTATTAATATAGGTGATATGAATAGCATTGTTCATATTAAATGATAATAGCATTATTGAAATATTGGTGATGGAATATGAAAGTCGTTTCAATAACCTGGGCAAGCGAGCTGCCGCTGCTACTTCAGGCTTCAAAAGAGATCGGCCTGGACAATGAGCTGTGGTCCTCAACTCAGCTCTCCAGCGAGTCTGATCTCGCAAGATGTCTGGAATCTCTAAAGAAGGCCAATCTCATACTCCTCCATCCATCCAGCGATGCCTGCTGGGATGAGATTGTACCTGCTCTGAATCAAAGCATTCCGGTAATCTCCTTTGGAAGGGACCCCTCTCACTGGGCTATAGCGAATGTCTCGCTGGAGATCACCCAGATGGTCAACAAATATGTCCTCTTTGGCGGGCCTGAGAATTACAAAAATATGCTCAAGTACGTCTGCAAAGAGGTTCTGGGTCAGGACTTCATCTATGATCCGCCACAGCAACTCTTATGGCAGGGGTTCTATCACCCCCGGTCGGATGATGTCTTCGCCACTCTTGACGATTATCTGTTGTGGTACGGTCCTCTGAAGAGCCCGACGGTGGGCATAATATTCTCTCGAACCTACTGGGCCAATGGGGATACCGCCCTGATGAACGCATTCATTGCTGAGCTGGAAAGAGAATGCTCAGTTCTTCCCGTATTCTGCTTCGGCCTGGGAGACCGGGACCTTGGTGCCTGGTCGAGCGTCGAGGTATCAGAGAGATTCTTCAAAGGCAGAGTGGATGCGATCATCAATCTGCAGCCCATCTTCCGGCCCAGAAAGCCGGATGAGGCAGCCAGCGTCCTCAAGGCGATCGACGTTCCGGTCTTCCATCCGCTCATGGTCTATCACAAGACCGTGGACGAGTGGCAAAAGGATATTCACGGCCTCTCCAGTAGCGAGGTAGGCTGGTCTGTGGCCATGCCCGAGTTTGAGGGCGTCATAGAGCCGCTGATCGCAGGGGTGACCGATAGATCCGAATCGGACGGAGCCCTGATTGAGAAGCATGTCCCCATACCGGAGAGGGTCTCCAAGGTGTGCAGGCGGGTCTCCAGGTGGATCGCACTCAAAAACAAGCCCATCTCCCGGCGCCGGGTGGCCTTTATTCTCCACAATAATCCCTGCGTATCCACAGAGGCGTCAGTGGGCGGCGGCGCCCATCTGGATACCCTTGAGAGCGTGGCCCGCATCATGAACCAGATGGCCGCAGCGGGCTACACTCTGGAGAATGCTCCCAAAGATGGCAAGGAGCTAATCGGGACGATCATGGACCGAAAAGCCATCTCCGAGTTCCGCTGGACTCCCATCGAGGAGATCGTCCAGAAGGGAGGGGCTCTGGCATTTCTGTCCAAAGAGGAATACGAGCAGTGGTTCGGATGCCTCTCTCCAGAGGTAAAAAGCCGGGTGACCGGGGCCTGGGGAAATCCGCCTGGAGAGGAGAAGGACGGAATTCCCGCCGCCATGGTCTACCAGGGAAAGATTGTGATCACGGGCGTCCAGTACGGCAATGCCCTGGTCTGCGCTCAGCCCAAGCGCGGCTGCGCCGGCGCCCGCTGCGACGGCCAGGTTTGCAAGATCCTGCACGACCCCGAGGTTCCGCCCACTCACCAGTACATCGCCACCTACAGGTACATAGAGAAGATCTTCGGCGCAGATGTGATCGTCCATGTGGGCACCCACGGCAACCTGGAGTTTCTGCCTGGAAAGTCCGTGGGCCTCTCCTGTGACTGCTATCCGGATATTGGAATCGGGGATCTGCCTCACCTTTACATCTACAACTCCGATAATCCTCCTGAGGGAACAATTGCCAAGCGGCGCAGCTATGCTGTTCTCGTGGACCACATGCAGGCGGTGATGACCGACTCAGATCTCTATGGAGAGCTCAAGGAGCTGGAGGAGAAGATCGCCGAATACAACCGCGCAAAGATATCAGACGGCGCAAGGGCCCATGCCCTGGAGCATATCATTATCTCGCTTATCGAGAAGAGCAACATCGCCAGGGAGATGAAGCTTGAGAAGCTGAAGGAATCAGGGGCAAGCTTCGAGCAGATCCTGGAGAGGGCTCATGACAGGATCTCGCTCCTCTACAACACCCAGATTCCGGATGGAATGCACATCTTCGGAGTGCTTCCGGAGGGCGAGAGGAGAAAGGAGATGGTGCGATCAATTCTCAGGTCCGAGTTTCGCAAGACCGCAGCAGAGCTTCTGGGAAAGGCTGTCACGACGAAGATGGAGGACTTGCAGGAGCTGGACAGCCTCTGCAAAGAGCTGGTCACTGCCATGATGCCATCTTCTGAGACGGAAGCAGATGGAGACGGCAGCAGCCGGCAGAACAAGCTGCGGGAGCTGCTGGAGAGCAGGGGACTGCATGGAAATGGCTCTCTTCAGGCTCTGCAGGGCAGGGTTGAGGACCTCTGTCGGCGGATAGAGGCGTCAAAGGAGATGCAAAGCCTGCTGCATGGCTTTTCTGGAGGCTTCATCGAGCCCGGTCCATCCGGCCTGGTCACCAAAGGAAAGATCGAGGTTCTGCCCACGGGCCGCAACTTCTACTCCCTGGACCCGGAGGCGGTTCCCACTGAGGCCGCCTGGATGGTGGGGCGAAGACTTGCCGATAGCCTGATTGACAAATACCGCAAAGAGCAGGGCCGATTGCCCGAGAACGTCGCCATGTTCTGGATGGCGGGGGACGTGATGTACGCAGACGGGGAGCAGATGGCTCAGATCTTCCATCTGATCGGCGTCACGCCGGTCTGGAAGGGAGCGAAGCTCAAGGGCTATCGCGTAGTTCCCCTGGAGGATTTGGGAAGGCCGAGGATAGATCTGACAATCAAGTCTTCGGGCATCATCCGCGACTGCTTCTATAACTGCATTGAGATCATCGACAGAGCGATAAAGGAGGTCGCGGCACTCGACGAGCCGCCGGAGATGAACTACCTTAGAAAGCATGATATGGAGAATGGTCCCACACCCAGAATTTTTGCCAGCAGGCCGGGAACATACGGAAATGGCGTGAACCTGGCGGTCTATGCATCGGCATGGAAGAAGGAGAAGGATCTCTCGGACATCTTCGTCTACTGGAATGGCTATGCCTATGGCAAGGGATTCTTTGGAGAGGAGTCTCAGGACAAGCTCATGAAGCAACTGAAGAGCGTGGATGTCACATTCAACAAGACGACCACCGACGAAAAGGACCTGTTCGGATGCTGCTGCTACTTCGGAAACCACGGCGGCATGACCATCGCCGCCCGGGAGATCTCAGGCCATAAGGTTGAGGCTTACTACGGGGACACCAGGGATGCCGATCATGTGGAGGTGCGGACTCTGGCGGACGAGGTCAGGCGTGTCGTCCGAACAAAGCTGCTCAACCCCAAGTGGATTGAGGGCATGAAGCGGCACGGCTACAAGGGTGCGGGTGACATCTCCAAGCGCGTGGGCCGGGTTTACGGATGGGAAGCGACGACCCAGGAGGTGGACGACTGGATCTTCGATGACATCGCCAGGACCTTCGTCATGGATGAGGAAAACCGCAAGTTCTTCGAGGAGAACAACCCCTGGGCGATGGAGGAGATGAGCAGAAGGCTCCTGGAAGCTGAGCAGAGGGGCCTGTGGAAGGCCGATCCGGAGGTTCTGGATGCCCTGAAGTCCACGTACCTTGAGATCGAAGGCTGGATGGAGGAGAGGATGGGAGATGTCGAGGGCAATTTCCAGGGCGGGGCGATCGATGTAATCAATGCCGATGAGGTGAAGGCCTGGAAGGAGAGGATGGCGAAGGTATTGGGGACATAAGTACATTTGTATCATGGATTGGCAGCCAGCCTGGCCTGCGGCTGGCTATGCCAGGCTATCTCTTTTTAAACTGAAATTTTGATCCGGTTGATTGAGATCATCTGGCATATATATTCTGAGTGAGGACTATGCTGCAAGAGAGTCCTTCTTTATTGCAGGCTATTTTTTCTGATGTAGAGTCCTGAATGTTTGAACTTTATATACCCCCTCCGAAGATTTACATACTTTTTTAATCATTTAATTCAATCTCCATGCGATTCAAGAACATTCCTAGCTTGCAGCCTTCCGGCAATCTGGCCCAAAATGCGATATCAAGCGTTTGCAGATACCATTTTGTATCAAGAGACTCATGGAACCTAACCGTGTTGTACCAATCCATGAATTTTTCAAAACTATCGAACCTGGATCGATTCTTTTCGTACGTATCATTCCATTTTTCGATTTTGCCGTTAACTTGAGGGCGCTTGACGGGGGATAATATGTGAACTATTTTATTCTTCTTGAGGAAATTTTCAAATTCGCTGTTGGCATTACCGCTTTTGTCCCGAGTGTTAGCATAGAACTGCGTCCCATGATCGGTCATCACTTCGCGAATCGATGTCAGCCATCCGAACATATCCAAGGCTTCTTGAAGGAGTATGACGCTGTTTTCTGTCGTTTCAGCATCGAATTCACCTCCGGCAAGAACGCGCCGCGAGCTATCATCCAGGACTACGCAAACTTCTTTGCCATTGAACTTGCTGATGTGCCAATCGAGATGCACGAGGCTCAGGCTGTGGTCCCTCTCCCATCGGACCCATGGCTTTCTGCGCTTCGATTTGTTTGGACTTTTCTTTGCCTGACCATGAGCCATTAATACCATATGGATGGCATTATGCGGTATATGTTTTCCGTGCGTGAATTCTATGATTGTCTCTAGACGCCGTGCACCAAGATTTTGCTCTTTGTGGATTTTGAGAATTAGATCTTCTGATGCGTTGTCCAATTCTTTCTTCTTTCGTCCAAATTTGCATATGTTTAGGGGCGTCTTGGTTTTGATCCAGTGCATCCAGACTCGTTTCACGGTTGATTCGCTAATTTTGAGATCCTTTTCAATAGATTTGGTGCTGTAATCATTGGTTTTATAGCGAATTATGTATCTGATTTTTCTAGAAGTTAGCTTTACGGTTTTGTTCTTCTTTCCCATGCACCAGTGATGGGTATATAAAGTCAAGAGTTTCGGGACTCTACAGGCTATTTTTTCTGACGATAATTTCTTATATTAGCACTAAATCACATTTAATCTGATTGTAATATGAGCAGTCACTATGGGATGGGTTAAGAATGAGAGCATATGTCTTGATACTGGTGATGATGTCTTGTCTGTTGCAGGTAGCATTGCCAACAGGTACGGCAGATTCATCATTAGGAGTTTTTGGCAACGCTAATATGGATGATACAATAGACGAAAAGGATATAGAATATCTGCGAGGAATAATTGACCAAAGAAATAAGCCCACAGAATTGGCCGATGCCAACAATGACAGCAAGATTGATTCTCTGGATATAGATCAAATTAATAAGATCATAAATGGCGAAGAGAAGCAACTGACATACATAAATGTATTCGGGGAACCTGAAACGGTAAATAAGCCAATAGAGAGAATCGCCGATGTTAGTGCTGGATTTGCCACTGAGACAGTTCGGGCGCTGAATGCAACGGATAAAATAATCGCTGTTACTAAGACGATTGCAGAAAAGACTTCTTTTTTTCCTGAACTCGTTCAGTTGCCATTGATTGCAGGAAACTGGAATGAGCCGGATTTTGAGGCAATCCTCAATCAACATCCGGATACAGTTATTACATATATTCCCTGGGAGTACAATTGGGCATTGAACGTAGGCAATTGGAAGAAAAATCTCCCCGGGGTTCAGATAATCTCTCTTGGATTTATCAATCCAATAGGTGAAGAGTATACGGGCGCAGACGGCGTTGGAAAATATAACGGCTTAATAGAAAGCACAAGAAAGCTCGGATATATATTGGATAAAGAAAAAGAAGCTGAAGATTTCTGCAATTGGTATGAAGGCTGGCTTAATATAATCAAGGTGCGAACGGAAAAAACACCTGATAATGAGAAAAAAATGGTATATACTGAATGGGGAAGCAAAGAGTACTATTTCCTCAAAGGTCGACACCATCAAATATGCACCCTGGCAGGAGGAATAGATCTGCTTTCAGATCTGCCAACGACGAGCGGCCAAACGGATCCTGAATGGGTAATTAAAAAAGATCCAGATGTGATTATAAAAGCACGTAGTGCCGGATTTGGTGGGGGCTACGATACAGATAATTCATCAGGGATGAAGGCTATCAGAGATATCGTTCTAAATCGTCCTGAGCTGGCAAATGTCAAAGCTCTAAAAAATGGTAATGTGTACGCAATGGACCCCAACCTGACAAATGGTCCGCGAACTATTGTGGCGATAGCTTACACGGCAAAATGGCTCTATCCGGATCTCTTCAAAGACCTCGATCCACAGGCAATTCATCAGGAATATCTATCGCGATTCCAGCATCTGGATTTCGATTTGAATAAGATGGGGGTTTTTATCTATCCACCATTCAATGAAAGCTGAGGAGGCTTTCGTTCATCTCTTTTTTGTGATACGACTGTATTCTTAATTATATTTCTCAATTTAAATCCAAGGCGGGATCAAATATGCATATCCTTTCGGAGCCCCCAATCCGATCGTGCAGAGCAAGGTATAAGTACAATTAATTCTCATACAAAATCAACTAAATTGATGTAAAAGTATGAATATATAACAAAAAGGAGGATTGTGATTGAATAGGCCTTTGGCAACAGCGGTAGTTTTTCTGATCGCTCTGGCCACATCCTACGGAGCATGGGGCGCACCAGCCGGTGATCAGAATGGGGAGAGCTTTGCTCTTGGAATCTATGGCAATGCTAACATGGATGATTCCATCGACGATAAGGATATTGCTTATGTTGAAGGTGTGATAAACGGAACAAATGCTGCCACCAATCTAAGCGATGCCAATTTCGATGGCAAGGTAGACTCAAAAGATCTCGATCAAATCAAGCAAATCATAGGCGGCAATGAGAGTGAGCTTACACTGATCGATGATAGCGTCACAAGCGAGCATCCTGACGGAAAGCCAGTCACGATCCGCATGCCGGCCAATCGCATTATTGCTCTTCATGCAGATAGTGCCGAGGTCTTGATGCTGCTGCAATCGAAAGACAGGATCATAGGAATTGCCGATACAACTGCCAACAGCACCAAATCTCTTCCCGGAATCTGTCAATTGCCAATCGTTGGCTCCTCATCAGATCCGGATGCAGAGAAGATAATCGAGATGAAACCGGATATTGTGCTGGCATATGGGCATGATCTGTCAAAATGGACCACTGATCTTGAAAAGAAGCTAAATGGCTCAGATATCACCCTTGTGCGGCTGAGCTGCTATCAACCAGAGACAATGTCCAGTGATATTATCAAGCTAGGCTATATCGTCAATAATGTGGCCAGGGCGAGAGAGTATGTAGACTGGTATGAAGGCTATCTCTCGATTTTAAATGAAAAAATAGGGGCACTGAAAGAGGATGACAAGCCCAGAGTCTATGTCGAACGCTCCAAATACATGACCTACTCCAAAGGTTCTGCTGCGCACAAAATATGTCAAATGGCAGGCGGGGCAAACATCGCAACAGACTTGAAAGGCATGTATCCCCAAGTTGATCCGGAGTGGGTAATAACTCAGAATCCAGACATAATTCTCAAGACTGCCACATCGAACACAATAAGAGGCGGCTACGAGGATGATGATCCTGTAGAGATGAAAGCTGCATGGGAAGAGATTATGAACCGGTCCGAGCTTGCCAACGTGAAGGCGGTCAAGGACAAAAAGGTCTACCTGATTCATACCGCTGGTGTCTGGAATAATCCGGAATACTTCATCGGGATTATCTATCTTGGAAAATGGTTCCACCCGGGACTGTTTGAGGATTTGGATCCAATGGCTATTCACCAGGAGTTCGTTAGCAGATTCCTTGGACTGGATTATGATCTGAGCAAACACGGCGTGTTTATCTACCCGCCTTTGCAGAAGAGCTGAACCGGACAGTTCATCTTTTTTTCTCCATTCTCTTTGGCAAGCCTTGAAGTAACGACGAGATGTTTTTGGTGAATTGACTTTTTTACAGGCGGATTATGGCCAGTGTACTGCATGCCAGAGCCTGAGCCAAGATGGGTGCGCCAATCTCGCTCTTGCAGCTAAGCCAAGTGGTGGCATTGCGCATAGTATCCAACAAATTGACTTAAATTAAAGCAAAATTGCGTATCGTCCTGGGATAGTTATAAATACAACAATTCACATCTCATTTTTTAGTATAATTATTATGATTAGTAATACCAATTGCATAGCTGGTGAATACTTATATGAAATCAGGTTTGAAAATAGCTCTGACGGCTCTGCTTATTCTGGCCACATTTTATGCGGCATTAGGCGCTGCATCTGCGGGCCAGAACAGCGATAGCTTTTCTCTCAACGTCTTTGGAAACGCCAATATGGATAACACCATCGATGAACAGGATGTCGCCTACCTGGAAGAAGTGATAGCCAAGACAAAGCAGGCCACAAATCTCAGCGACGCCAATCTCGATGGATCAATCGATGACAAAGATGTGCAGCTGGTCAAAGAGATCATAAAAGGCGATGAAAAGCAGATATCCGTCATAGACGAGAGCGGAAAGACCCTTACTATAAAAGAACCATTAAATCGCATTGTCGTGTGCCATGCCATGTTCGCCGAGGTTATGAAATCGCTCGGGGCGGATGACAAGATCGTGGGCATTCCGACATACATGGAAAACTATACCACCTTTTATCCTGCTCTGAGCAAGCTTCCTACAGTCGGAGGGGCATCAACTCCCGATACGGAGGCTATAGTCAGCCTGAAGCCTGATCTGGTAATAGTCTACGGCAACTGGGCTGCAAACCTTGAGAAGGACCTGTCGTCAGTGTCCCCGGTGCTTCGCTTAACCTACCGGCCGTTTAGCACTACCGACCAGGATATCATGATGCTGGGCTACATCCTCGGCAAGAGCCAGCAAGCCCGCGAGCTTATCGATTTCTACCGGAAACCGCTCACGCTGATCAATGAACGGGTTTCATCCATGAAAGAAGATGAGAAGCCCCGTGTCTATCTGGAGTATTCCGATTACAGGACCAACTCAGAGGGTTCAGGCACACATGAGATGCTGCTCATGGCCGGCGGCAGAAACATCGCTTCCGGAATAAACACCGATCCCAATGGCGTCCCATTTATCGATCCGGAATGGGTGGTCGAAGAGAATCCAGAGATCATCATGAGAAGGGCACTTAAGGCCGATGCCTCCTGCGGCTACGATGAGGACAATACAACTCAGATGAAGGCACTGAGGGAGAAGATCCTCAGCCGTCCAGAGCTGGCCAATATCACCGCCGTTAAGGATGGGCAGGTTTACTGCTTCTCCAGCGATATCTCGACCGGGCTGTCATACTGGTTGGGAATCGTCTACATGGCCAAGATATTGCATCCAGACATATTCGCCGACCTGGATCCGGTGGCAATCCACCAGGAGTACTTGACCCGCTTCCAGAAGCTGGATTTCAATCTGAATGAGCATGGCGTGTTCTTCTATCCTATGAAGAATACAAGCGAGAGGTAGGCGGGAGCAAATGGATGTTTTATCGATCCATTTGAGGGAAGAAGCCGAGGGGGCCTATGCCATCCTCTGGGCGGATCTGGTTGCCCTGCGGCGAAACCTGTCTCATTACCTGATAGCGACGGTTGTCGGCCCGATTCTTTATATGGCAGCCTTCGGCTTTGGTCTTGGCGGGGGGATCAAGATGGATGGCATGAGCTATCTGGAGTTTGTGATTCCCGGAATCATTGCCATGACCGCTATGAACAGCAGCTTCAATGGCTCGGGAACCAGGCTGGTAGTGGATCAGATCCACTGGAGAAGCTTCGATGAGTCTCTCATGGCTCCCATCAGCCAGCCAGCGCTCCTCCTGGGAAAAGCCCTGATCGGAGTCTTGCGGGGTGGCGTCAGCAGCATCGCATTTCTTATCATGGCCCTGCTCATCAGGCCGCAGCTTCACATCAGCGCTTCGCTCTTCCTGAGCCTGGTATTGACCTGTCTGATATTCTCTTTTCTGGGAGTGCTCTCCGCTCTTCTGGCCCGCTCTTATGATGATATGATCATGTTCACCAGCATAATCATCACCCCGATGGCCTTTCTTGGCGGTACCTTCTTCTCCCTGAATTATGTGCCCGAGGCCCTGAAATATGCCCTTTATCTGCTGCCGCTCACCCATGCCAGCATCTGCCTGCGGGCGTCTGTCATGGGCCAGGGCGTGCCATATCAGTCGATGCTCGCATTGATCGTCTTTCTGGCGCTCTTTGCGGGTGGCGCGCTCTTCGCCCTGAAGAAAAAGGATGCCTAGCATTCTTGCATATGAATTTTTTAGAGGATAGGGCGGGACTGAGCCTGATGGATGAACGTGCGATCATTCCCCTGGCCCGCAGTAGCAGAGAGCGACATTAAAAATTTCAGTTAAATGAGCACACGACCTGGCAGCAGGGGCATTGCCAAATGGTAGATCTCTTCTCAGGCATGCAGTTGTCATACTCATGGATATAAATAGAGAATGTTTGACCGGTAGAAAGTATTTATCTATGGATGAGGATAAACCATTTGAGGATACAAGGCTCAGAATTTAGAGAAAACCCGGCACACTACCGCATCAGGCTGATTATCTTGCCCATCTTATTGGACCCTGAGCCGAGAAGGCGGCAATGAAAAGGAATAACGAGATGAAAGACAAGAAGCTCCTGGAAGAGTTCAGGAAGATCTATCCAGAGAAATTCGCAACGGAAGATCAGATCTTCTCCCATATCCATGCCGGAGACCGCATATTCATCGGCACGGGCTGCGGCGAGCCACAGTATCTGGTAATGGCTCTGGTCAACTACGTCAAGAACGACCCCAAGGCGTTCTTCGATGCCGAGCTGATCCACATCTGGACGCTGGGGGTCGCACCCTACACAGATGAGAAGCTCCAGGAGAACTTCCGGCTCGACTCCTTCTTTGTGGGCGACAGCACCCGAAATTCCGTCAATCGGGGCGCGGCAGACTACACGCCGGTCTTCCTTTCTGCCGTTCCCGACCTATTCCGGTCCGAGCTGATTCCGGTGGACGTGGCCCTCATCCAGACCTCTCTGCCGGATAAGCACGGCTACCTGAGCCTGGGGATAAGCGTAGACGTGGTTCAGTCGGCTGTCGAGATGGCCGAGATGGTAGTAGCCCAGGTCAACACGAATATGCCCTGCACCCACGGAGACGGCTTCATAGACATCAAGGACATTGATTTCCTTCTGCCCCACGACGAGCCGCTTTTGGAGTACTCAGTGAAAGCTCCCAACGACATAGTGCAGAGCATCGGCAAATATGTGGCCAGGATCATCGAAGACGGCTCGACCATCCAGGTGGGATACGGGCTGATACCGGATGCAGTGGTTCCTAATTTAATGGGAAAGAAGGATCTGGGAGTTCATACCGAGCTGCTCAGCGACGGAATCGTCAACCTCATGAAGAGGGGCGTGGTCACCAACCGCAAAAAGACCCACAATCCTGGCAAGACCATCGCTTCCTTCTGCATGGGAAGCAGGGATACCTACGATTTTATCGACGAGAATCCTGCTGTCGAGCTGAAGAGGATCGATTACACCAATCATCCTCTAATGATCGCCAGAAACCGTCTCATGACTGCCATCAACAGCGCCATGGAGGTGGACCTGACCGGCCAGGCAACGGCGGAATCGCTGGGCGGAACCTTCTACAGCGGAATCGGCGGACAGGCGGATTTCATGCGGGGAGCGGTTCTCTCGCCTGAAGGCAAGACCATTCTCGCCCTGCCCTCCACGGCATTAAACGGCAGCGTCTCTCGAATTGTTCCGACGCTTCAGGATGGAGCAGGAGCGACATTGAACCGGGGCGACGTTCGCTATGTGGTTACGGAGTATGGAATCGCCTACTTGCACGGCAAGAACATCAGGGAAAGGGCTATGGATCTCATCTCCATTGCTCACCCAAAGTTCCGGCCCTGGCTGATGGAGGCCGCCAGAAAGAGGACACTAATCTACAAAGACCAGGTCTTTATCCCCGGCGAGAAGGGAATTTATCCGGAGGAGCTGGAGATCTACAGGACCACCCGCAAAGGGCTCAATCTGCTCTTGCGGCCTGCCAAGATAACCGACGAGTCTCTGCTCAAGGACTTCTTTTACGACCTCTCAGAGGACAGCCTCTACAAGCGCTTCTTCTCGGCGCGAAAGGATATGCCCCACAAGAGGCTGCAGGATTTCGTGGCGGTGGACTAC
>JGI20214J51650_10002028_pt1 | contig 12845 bp, 6 predicted proteins | sample WetSurMetagenome_FD_51650 | JGI IMG/M metagenome (IMG submission 51650)
TTTGTTTCTCCGCTTAAGTGTTGATCCATCATAGCAAATGCACGATCAGAATCGAAACCGGAGGGATATTTTTTACCAAAAATCTCAACATATGAAGAGCTTGAATTGGTCATTTCCTGACCTGCCATAATATTTAATGTCTGATCCTTTCCAAGACCTTTTATTTCGTAACTCAGGGTATTTGCCCACCGAAGGCTCCATCCTTCAGTGGATCTTATTCTTGCATCTCCACCAAATGTTTTGTCTCCATTTGCAGTCAGATAATCATTGTACACAGCACCCGACCAGGTATATGCTTTGTTCCAGAAAGAAGTCAAACCTATTTCAGATCTCGCAGTAAGACCATTAATAATGTCCCAGCTCAAGGCACCATTTGAACGAAGTGTCCTGTTTATCGTTTCAGGCAATAAATCCTTCATACGGGCTACAGGATTATACCTGTCCTGTAAAACCTGATCATACATACCCAGCTGAGTATTCACCTGATCATTAAGTTCACCCAAAACATCAGATGTAGCNATCGGGCGAAACTGATATGACGTAGACAAAATAGAACCTTTACCGTTAATCGTTGATTCGCTTCCCATTACATCAATATTCGAATAACGCGTATCAAAAGAAAATTTTAGTCTCTCGAGCAGTTTCTGATCAAGCTTGAAAGATGCATTTGCCTTTTTCACCCATGAATTAATCTTCATACCGTCATCGTCGATATAGTTAAGTGAAAACAGGTATTTTGTTTTGTCATCTCCGTTACTGATATTAAAATTGTGGCTATGCGAGAAAGCATTGCCATAAGCATCTTTTGAGAAATTTTTAGCTNCAACACTTTTATAATGGTCTATACCATCTGCATTATTATATGTTGCAGCCTGACTTCCAATACCCCACAACATTTCCCAAGCATTTTGGTAAGCAGAACTGATCGCCTTGGCATAACCCCAGTTATAGGCAATATAGTCGTATGCATTCATAGTTTCGAGGTATTTTGTCGGCTGTTTAAACTGCATATAACCGTCGTAGGTTACCGTCAGTTTCCCGGCTTTACCGCTTCTGGTTGTTACCATAATTACACCGTTTGCCCCTCTTGCTCCATATATTGCTGTTGAGGAGGCATCTTTTAATACATCGATACTTTCAATCTGGTCGCCAGGAATGTCACTTATTGAAGATACAGGAAATCCGTCAACAATAAATAGAGGATCATTGCTCTGCGAAATAGAACCTCCCCCTCGTACACGAATTGATATCGAAGCATCGGGACGACCGTCCTGTGAAATGACGTTAACCCCCGCTAGTTTACCTGTCATCGCCTGAGCAGCATTTGAAACTGGCACAGCAGCAATCTGTGTTCCGGTAACAGATGCCACGGATCCGGTTATATCACGCTTTTTGACTGTACCATATCCTATTACAACAACTTCTGTGAGAGCTGTTGCTTCTGCTATCATGGTAACATTTATTACATTAGAGTTGCCAACCAGAAAATCCTGAGCTACAAACCCTATAAAAGAAATTGTAACAATACTTGAAGATGATGGTGCGTTGATGGTAAATTTACCATTAACATCTGTCATTGTCCCGGTTGTTGTCCCCTTGACAACAACATTTGCGCCGACAACTGGTTTCTTTTCGGTGTCAACCACCGTTCCTGTAACCGTTATCTGTGCAAACATTCCTGATGTACTCGTAATAAAGAGAAGAAGCATCAGAAAGACTTTAATAGTTTTTTTCATAGATAGATTTAGATTAATGTTAGTTATTTTTGCTTTTTTAAATATTTAGGATACAAGTACTTATTATATGGTTACATTTCAAATTCTGCTAGAAACTTATTAAAAACAATATCATCAAGGCGAACAAAAGTCCGAATGAAACTATTATTATAATCCAGTTCGCTCTTTTCAGATCAGTATACAATTTGTTCATTTCAACCAGAATTATACTATCTAAGTTAAACTATGCCTGCCAAAGGGTTCGTGAAATTCTTCCCAAAGATGAGCGGTTTGATTCCCTCAACGGGACATATTTCCCAAATAGCAGGTATGGTTTTCTCAAATGCTTCATAGAATCTTTATTGTCGTGGTATCAACTTTGTTACCGGCTATGCTCATCTTTATACTTCCGGGGTTAATGGTTCTGATTGTTATGTTTTTTGATCTCTCACCTTCAATTTCAACATTCGCATTTTGATTTTTCGGAACATCGAGCTTATCAATTGCGACATTCATGCTGTTTTTGAAGTATAGGATTGGTGGATTTTTTATGACAAGTTGAAGGCTTTTTATTGAAATCCCGTTGGCATCGATACACGACAATCCATTGTCAGCCTCAATATTGATATTCTCAAGAGTGATTTTTTCGAGATTCAGCTCAGGTAATCCCTGGAGGTATGCAGCCTGAGAGGCTCCCTTACAGGTTAAATTCTTAATTGTGATATTTCTGAAAACAGGCGTTTTAATACTTACTGCTGGAATTGGTTCGGTTTTCGTTTCTATATTTCTGTCTTCTGCTAACATTTCTGAAACAGACAAGCCACCATAATACATATTAAATGAGATTGCCTGGGTTGGGATGTTGATCATAGTTATATCGGTAAAAACAATATTCTCAACAACACCTCCCCTGCCTCGGTTGCTTTTAAATCGGAGACCCACATCTGTACCTATGAATGTGCAGCCGCTGACAAAAACGTTTTTTACTCCGCCCGACATTTCACTGCCTATCGTCACTCCGCCATGACCATGAAAGACAATACAATCCCTTATGACCAGATTTTCAGTTGGTCTTGCTCTTTTCCTGCCATCAGCGTCTTTACCCGATTTTATACAGATGGCATCATCGCCTACATCAAAACTACAGTTATATACTATACTGTTTTTACACGATTCGATATCAAGTCCATCTCCATTCTGTGAAAACCATGGATTCTTCACTGTAACATTTCTGATAGTCAGATGCTCACACATCAGAGGGTGCAGGCACCAGGCCGGTGAATTCTGGAAGACAGGCCCGTCGAAGAGTATTTTCCTGCAACTGACCAGGCTCACCATCACGGGGCGGAGAAAATCTTTGATCTTGTTAAAATCTTCCAGGTTGGTTAACTGTGCCGGCACATTCATCTCACTGATATTCTGTCCCTCTATGTATGACTCGGATGGATACCATGTTTTACCATCATTACTCACAATGCCACCTGTTTTAACCTGATCGTTCCACTGCGATTCGGTAAGCTTTTCTTTCTTAACTGCTCTCCAGGCCTCTCCCGTACCATCAAAAACTCCCTTCCCAGTAAAGGCTATGTTTTCAAGATCCTTTCCATAGATAGGCGAAGTGCATCTGACAGTATTACTCCCCTCGAAACTGGTCTTTATTAAAGGATAGAGATCCTTATCGCTACTGAAGATAACAAGTGCTCCTTCTTCGGTAAAAATGTTAATATTGCTTTTCAGAATGATTGGACCAGTCAGCCATAATCCCCTGGGTATTATCACCTTCCCGCCACCTTTTCCTGATACTTCAGCTATTGCGTCTGCGATTGCCTTTGTATTCAGGGTTTGCCCGTCGCCGACAGCTCCAAAATCAACAATAGACACAGAATTTTCGGGAATAACAGGCTCATTTATAGGTGGCATTTCAAAGCCTTCCACCGTCAGGAGACCGGCAGCCGATATATTTTTATCAACAGTCTGAAGACATGAGAGACTTGTAGCAGCTAAAACCACCAATTCAATAAACAGGATGTATTTTTTCCGGAAAGTGACTTTCATAATTATCTTTTTATTTATTCGTTTTTTTCTATTCTGAACCAGTCAATATCTGCATTCCCCGCATCATTAAGGAAACCATCACGTAGAGCAAAAAATCCGATTTTTGCGCCAATCCATATACCCGGTGATGCTTTGAATACATTACCTGCTTCGATAAATACCTTGCCATCAATGCTATAGCTGAAGCTGCACATTGCTTTATCTCGTACATTAATTTTGAAAAAGATTTTTGATTCCTTTATTTCACATGAATAAAGAGTTTTTCCGGTACCTCCTTTAGCTGCATCTATGCAATTCACTACTCTGATATTTAACTTACCGCCCGACCGATTTATTGAGATATACTGATAATCCTTTCCCATAACTATCATTCCTGTCTCTTCACCATCCGACCAGCTATTGAAAGTCAGTGCAGCAGTTGCAATAAATTCTTTTGAAGGAAACTTCTGAAGCAAAAGGTTAGGTACATCCCATAGGTTTTTACAACTATCCGGTCGTGGAATACAGTTTAACCGGAAAAAGCCAAGATTTCCGCTGGAGTATCCCCATTTTATGTTTGGATTGGCAGCCCATTGCCATTGAGGACCGGGAGCAAAACCATTGAATTCATCATTTTCAGGAGGTGTAACAGGAGGATAAGTCTTTCCTACATCAGGTTTATGGCAAGAAGCTACCGGTTCTCCAATACCATCACCATTCTGATCTATACCGATAAATGGCCAGTCATTAATCCATTTCATTGGCTCTAGATGAACTATCCGTCCGTATGCTTCTTTATCCTGAAAATGAATAAACCAATTCTCTCCTCCTGGAGTGTCAACCCATGCACCTTGGTGGGGTCCGTTAACTGTCGTGTTACCACGGTTAAGAACAACCTTTTCTTCGTATGGCCCGAAAATATTTCTTGAACGCAGAGCCAGTTGCCAGCCATTTTGAACTCCNCCTGCCGGAGCAAAAATATAATAATAGCCGTTTCTATGATATAATTTTGGCCCTTCAACTGTAGAATTTGCCTGATGACCATCAAAGATCATTGTTCCTTCATCGTACAATATTGTACCTTCAGAATTCATTCTGCTGATAATCAAAACACTTTTAATTCCAGCCCTGCTACCGGCAAATGCAAAAACCATGTAAGCATTTCCATCATCGTCCCATATTGGTGATGGATCAATGAGTCCCTTACCTGCTTTTACCAGAATAGGTTCGGACCATGGACCTTCAGGTTTCTTTGCTTTTACAAGAAATATACCCCTGTCGGGATCGGGAAAATAGATATAGAATTCATTCAGATGATATCGTATGCATGGAGCCCAAACTCCATTCCCGTGTTGTGGTCTGTTAAAAACATTGATAGGTTGAAGTTTTTGAAGAGCATATCCGACCAGATTCCAGTTAACGAGGTCCTTTGATCGAAGGACAGGAAGCCCTGGAACACAATTAAAGGAAGATGCTGTCATATAATAATCATCACCAACCCTGATAACATCCGGATCAGAATAATCTGCATATAGAATGGGATTATTATACGTACCATCGCCATTATCAGCCACCCACACTTTAGAAAGTCGCGATACAGAATCTTTCGACATTTTAAAAGAATCCTGTGCTCCTCCTGAAAGACAAAGACAGCAAAAAATAAATCCCAACAGATATTTTGAATTCAACCTATTCAGAAAATGATCAGTTTCTGCCATTCAGCTTTATTATTTTAAGGCAAGTTAGAATATGATTAATGAATGTCCGGTATAATACTTCCCAAACAGGAGTGTTCTGTTTCCCGGAACGGGATATAATTCCCAAATAGCAGTGGAAATTTTCTCAAACGTTTAGCACTATAGGATGGAAATCGTATGTCTCTGACTGAGCTTCAACAAAATAACTGGAAATGGGGTTGAAAAATCAGTTCATCGAGGTAATGGAACTCTGCCTGACATATTCAGAGGCACTCATCCCATATTCGCTCCGGAAACATTTTCTGAAATGCGAAAGATCCTTAAATCCNACCGCATATGCAATTTCAGTTATGCTCATTTTCTTCTCCTGAAGAAGNTGGGCCGCTCTTTTAAGTCTNATGCTCCTGATAAATTCCTTGACAGTCATATTAGTCAATGCATTGAATTTACGGTAAAGNTGCATCCGGCTGACACCTACCTCGGTGGCAAAATGCTCAATATCAAGATCAGAATTGGATATGTTTTTTTCAACCACCTCAATAGCTTTCCTTAGAAAACGCTCATCNGGAGATGTAATTTTAATGTCGGAAGGTTTCAGAATCATCTCTCTGGTATATTTCTCCCTGAGTGATCTTCGTGCCTGAAGAATATTTTCAATTTTAGTCTGAAGGATTGAAATATCAAATGGCTTGGTAATAAAATCATCGGCACCGCAAGATAATCCTTCCAGTTCATGTTCCTTTGAGTGGAGTGCAGTAAGTAACAATACAGGTATATGTGATGTACGCTCATCTTTCTTAATGCGCTTGCAGAATTCGTATCCGTCAACATCAGGCATTAATATATCACTTATTATAACATCAGGAATGACTTTTATTGCAAGATTCCAGCCTTCCTGTCCGTTTTTTGCTTCATAAATCTTATAAACTGAATCAAAATGGCTTCGGATAAAAAATCTGACATCAGGATTGTCTTCCACAATAAGCATTATCTGCGTGTTTAATTCATCAGGAAGCTCATTAATNAAAATGCTGTAATCTGTTTTATCTGATTTGTTTTGTACAATTTCCTCGGTGGTCCTCAGGATTTCTCCCGGAACTTCAGTTTCATAAGGCAAACGCAGGGTAAATTTTGATCCTTTCCCCGGCTTACTGATCACTGTAATGTTTCCTTTGTGCAGTTTGACCAGTTCTTTAACAAGAGATAGTCCAATACCGGTACCGGAGCTTTCGTTTTTTGAGTCAATCCTGAAAAACCTGGTGAATATTTTATCGATATTAGTCTCAGAAATTCCTTTCCCGGTATCTTTCACTGAGATTTCAATAAATTGTTTTTCAGGCTGACTGTTAAGAGAATCATCATCTTCAGGAGCAAATACAAGAGAAAGATGAACTGAAACTGTTCCTTCTTCATCAGTGTACTTTAAAGCATTTGATATGAGATTATTAAGTACAGTCTCGACCTTATCCGGATCAAATATTGCTACAAGTTTCTTCTTAAGTGTATGAAATTCCAAGGTGATTTTGTTCTCCTTTGCAAATTCTTCAAAGGATCTCACAACATTTGATACCAGACTGACCATGTCCTCCTGAGTAAGTTCAAGCTTAAGGTTTCCTGTCTCCAGCTTCCTGAAGTCGAGCAGCTGATTTATGAGTCTGTCAAGTTGTCGGGTATTACGGTAAACCACAGCCAGGTGTGCAGGTATATCTGCTTCAGGAACCTTATTAGAAATCAGTTTTTCGAGAGGGCCAAGAATTAGTGTAAGCGGNGTTCTTATTTCGTGCGAGATATTTGTGAAAAGCCTTAACTTAAGCATATCAAGTTCGTGAAGATTTCTTGCCTTAATCCTTTCAAAAACAAGTTCATTTTTAATCTTTTCCCGATTAATAATAAACCGGATAAGGAAATAACCAAGAGCACCTATTACCAGAATTATAAGAGACCTGAACCACCAGGTCATCCAGAAAGGAGGCAATATTGTTATTTTAAGTATCAGATTTTCAGAGCCAGCCGGATTACCGGGTAATATTCTTTTTATTTGTAAAGTGTAATCAGCCGGATTCAGATTCGTATATGTGGCTGTCCGTGCAGTACTTGGCTCATTCCATCCTTTATCAAATCCTTCAAGATAGTATGAGTAGAGAGTACTGCTGTTGTTAATAAAATCAAGGGCGGCAAATTCAAGTGTAAAAACATTCTGATCGTATCTTAATATCAGATGTGATGTTTCAGAAATACTTTTCGTGAGTATTGCATTTTTACCATCTGTTACAGGAACAATTCTGTTGAAAATCCTTAACTCAGTAAAAATCAGGGGAACCTGAATGTCCTCTGCCAGTATGTTTTGAGGATTGAACATATTAAATCCTGCAATTCCTCCGAAAAGTAATTCTCCGTTGTCTGCCTTAAATGCAGCTCCATATGTAAACTGATCATTGCGTAATCCATCCCTGCTTGTGAAATTGCGGAAAAGCTTCTTCGTTTTATCGAATTTCGATAAACCATTCGATGTGCTTATCCACAAGCTATGATTATTATCTTCGAGTATATCTACTGCCTGGTTGTTTGCAAGACCATTATGTTCGTCGTAATAGTTTAATGCGCCTTCAGTTTTGGAATAAAGAGCTAAACCTTTATCCAGTGTTGTGATCCAGTATTTTTTATCGGAGTCTTCGAGAAATGACCGGGAATGTTCACTGAACCTGATTATGTTTTCGTTTTCAGGATTATAAATTATTACCTCATCGAGAGTGCCAATCCAGATATTNTTATCTGAATCAATGCTGATCCAGTTAACCTGGGNGTTCCTGGCAATTTTTGGATAATGCGTGAATATTTTTGTTTCATTGTCANAACGATCAACTCCCTCACTTGTACCAATCCATATATCTCCGTCATCATCAATACACAGAGCCCATACCCTGTTATCTGAAAGACTTTGCTTTTTATCAGATGAATGCTGGTAGTGAATGATTTTTCCGGAATTCAGATTCAGAACATCAATCCCGCCCCAGAATGTTCCTATCCAAAGATTTCCTTTTCTATCATCCAGAAAAGCTTTAACACAGTTCTGCGATATGGAATTTGTGTTGCCGTCCTTTGTCATCAGGTAACTAAATGTTCCTGTAACGGGATTATAAATATTAATCCCGCCATCCTCTGTGCCTACCCAGATTCTGTTTTTCTTATCTATCCAGAAGGCATATATGATACTGCTATTGAGATAATGGTCATCATTGGGCAATGCACTGAAATTAGCGAAAACCTGCTTGCTCTTTGCAAGTAAATTTAGCCCCCCCCGGGTTCCGATCCATGTTTCTCCCTGTGAGTCATGAAAAATATCGAGGACAGAATTGTTAGTCAGGCTTCGGTTGTCTCTGTTGTCGTGTCTGAAAAACCCTGTTACTCCACGCGTCTTTGAATAAACATATAATCCCCCACGGGTTCCGATCCAGTAATCGCCAAGGGTACCTTTTGAAACAGTTCTTATCGTTTCGGTCCGTTCATAATATGGATCGAGATTTAAATGACGGACAAATTTTGTTAATGGATCCATAATTAATAAACCGCATGAATAAGTTCCTATCCACAGAAGTCCGTCATCATCCCTGTAAATATCAAATACCTCTCTTGATTGCTCATTAGTTACCTGAATAGGGATCTCTTCAATGATATTTGAATCGGGATGATACATGAAAAGCCCTACAGTAGTGCCTATCCACAGGTTACCTGAATCATCGGACTGGATTACATGGATAAAACTTCCTGTGAAACTCATTGTCTGGGTTCCAGTCAATGGTAATATCTTGGAAAGATGCCCGCCGGAGTCAATCTTCAGCAGATTTCTGTCAGTACCGATAAACAGATTTCCTTCCTTGTCCTCCTTAATAGTATTAACAGATACTTCTTTAGACTTAAACTCCGGATGATTTTTATAAGGGTGAATGAATCGTTCCTTTTCGCGGTCAAAAACATTTAAGCCGCCATTTTCTGTTCCAACAAGCAGATTACCCTTACTGTCTTCAAAGATAACTCTGACAAGAATTCCCGATAAACTGCTTGTATCTTCAGGACTATGAATAAAATTTACAAAACGGTAACCATCGAATCTGCTAAGACCCTGGCTCGTACCAAGCCAAATCCATCCTTTCTTGTCCTGATATATACATTGAATCTGGTTATTTGGCAAACCATTCATCTGTGAGAAGTAATCGAAGCTGAGAACATTGGTCTTCTCATCAGCAATGGTCACTGAAGTACAGACAAAACTGAATATCAAATAAAAGAACAGTATCAGAGTGATATTCACTTTACTTTTACTCCCGGGGAGCTGACCAGGTGAAAAATAATTCTTTTTGAGTGAGTGATATTTCATAAAACAGGTTACTTGACTACTTCATTATTTATGTTTTTAACTCTTGGCACTTCCGGTTTAATGAGAGGCAGTATCAATTAGAATCAAGGCAATTATATCATCAGTAATTAGATGTCTTTAAATTTAATTTAGGGTTCCCCATGATGAAGGATCGACCCGCCATTTTTTCAAAGTTTCTACTTCCGCTTGTCCTATATAACCTGTCGTAACAGCAGTTTCAACCAGTGTTGAATAGTTACTTAAAGTATCAAGTTTACATTTTTTACCTGCGAAGGCATCTGCAGCGTTCTGAAATTCGTAAGTAAATATTGCGACCATACCAAGTACATCGCAACCTGCTTCCCTGAGAGCATTTACAGCGCTCAGGCTGCTGCCGCCTGTTGAGATCAGATCTTCAATAACCACCACCTTTTGTCCTTTCTCGTAATACCCTTCAATCTGGTTCCCCAGTCCATGCTCTTTTGCTCCCGATCTGACATAAATAAATGGCAGACCAAGCAGGTCGGCTACCAGTACGCCGTGAGCAATAGCTCCTGTTGCTACACCGGCAATCAGCTCAGCTTGCGGATACAGATCATGTGTCAAAGCTGCAAAAGAATCGCGTATATATGACCTGACTTCCGGAAAGGACAGAGTTTTACGATTGTCACAGTAGATCGGTGATTTCCATCCCGAAGCCCATGTAAAAGGATTTGATGGTTGCAATTTTATTGCTTTAATTTGTAAAAGATATTCAGCAGTTTTTTTTTCGAAATTCCCCATTTGAGTATGTATAAAGTTCACTTTGAGAACAGATTTATAACGATAAGCTCTGAACCCGATCGTTTACAAAAATACGGCTTATTCCATAAATTCTATGATACAAAGGAACTTTATAAGATTATTGCTGAATTTCAATCTGAAAAAAGGATAACTGCAATAAATGTCTATGGACCCGACATCAAGCATATCTGGAAGATCTTCAGAATTTATTTTACAGAAGTTGGTGCAGCTGGAGGCTTAGTAAAACATACCTCAGGCAAGTACCTGTTTATTGAGAAAAAGGGGAAACTCGATCTCCCGAAAGGTCATATTGAACAAGGAGAGGAACCTGAGGCATGTGCAATAAGGGAAGTATCTGAAGAATGCGGAATAAAAGGTCATTCGATAGTGAAGCCAATTGGTCCAAGTTACCATACCTACAGCTGGGAGGGCATCTCCTACCTCAAGAAAACAAGCTGGTACCTAATGAAATATGACGGTGAGATGATAACCGAGCCTCAGAGATCGGAAGGAATAACAAAGGTTGAATGGCTTTTCCCCGATGAATTGAATTCAATTAAAAGCAGTGCCTGGCTATCACTTATGGACCTCATCAATAACTCAATACTCAGGTGAGCGTGCATTAATCTTCGATTCCGTGATAATCATTAATGTTGATTGCTGCCGGGACAAATTTTGAGGCGTCTCCTCCGCTTCTGATTATATCTCTTACAATTGTGGAATTAATAAAAGAATGCTCGGGTGCCGTAAGTAGAAAAACCGATTCTATANCTGGAGCCATAGATTTATTTACCTGGCCAATTGCTCTTTCGAACTCAAAATCAGCTGCCGTTCTCAATCCCCTCACCAGGAATCCGGCTCCGTTTTTTATACAAAAATCCACTGTTAGTCCTTCATAATGATCGACCCGAACTTTTGATTCAGATTCAAAGACTTTGATGATCATCTCTTTTCTCGTTTCAAGGGAATAGAAGTTCTTCTTAAGTGCATTGTTCCCAACAGCTATTATTATCTCGTCGAACAGATTTAATGATCTTCTGATAATCGCTTCGTGTCCGATTGTGAAAGGATCGAATGATCCGGGGAAAACGGCTACTTTCTTCATTCAAATGAGATTTTTTTGGGATTCTTAACCTTTTGTTTAAGTAAGGCCAGTTCAAGAACACCCATTATTGTTTCCACGTAGTGAAATTTTAGTCCGCTGATATATATTTCCTTAATATCTTCAACGTCTTTCCTGTTTTCTTCCGATATGATTATCTCCTTAATACTGGCACGTTTCGCAGCAAGGATCTTTTCTTTTATACCTCCAACCGGCAGAACTTTTCCTCTGAGTGTTATTTCACCAGTCATCGCCATATATTTCTTAACTTTTCTCTGGGTGAAAGCAGAAGCTATGGAAGTAGCCATTGTGATACCTGCCGATGGCCCGTCTTTTGGAATTGCACCTTCAGGAACATGAATATGGATATTCCATTTCTCAGAGAAATTGTCAGGAAGATCAAGCAATTCAGCGTTTGATTTCAGGTACTCAAGGGCGATAATTGCAGATTCTTTCATGACCTCACCAAGATTACCTGTTAGAGTCAGTTTTCCTGTACCTCTACTAAGACTGGTCTCCACGAATAAAATCTCTCCACCGGCTGCAGTCCAGGCAAGTCCGGTAACAACCCCGGCNTGTTCGTTTCCTGAATAAAGATCGCGTGTGTATTTTGGNGGACCAAGCATTTCACCCAGTACCTCCTGAGAAAGCGCAACGTNGTACTTTGTATCNGATGCAATGTTTTTTGCAGTTACCCTGATAATTTTTGCCAGCTTCTTATCGAGTTCACGAACACCAGATTCCCTGGTATATTTCTCAATAAGATATTCCATAACTGTATTGTCAATAGTAATCTGCTCCTTTTTNACTCCATGATTTTCAAGCTGNTTNGGGAACAGATGCCTTTTTGCAATTTCAAGTTTCTCTTCAACCAGGTATCCGGTTATTTCAATAAGTTCCATTCTGTCTCTCAATGCCGGACTGATTGTTGCAAGATTATTGGCAGTAGCAATAAAGAGTACTTTTGACAGATCATACTCCATTTCGAGGAAATTATCAAAGAAGGTACTGTTCTGTTCAGGATCAAGCACTTCAAGCAATGCTGACGATGGGTCACCCCTGAAATCCTGTCCTACTTTATCGATTTCGTCAAGAATAAAAACCGGATTTGATGAACCTGCTCTCTTTAGACTCTGGATTATTCTCCCCGGCATAGCACC
>JGI20214J51650_10002033_pt1 | contig 12827 bp, 10 predicted proteins | sample WetSurMetagenome_FD_51650 | JGI IMG/M metagenome (IMG submission 51650)
CGCAGCAATGCAACTGCCAGCTGGTGAGCTTTCCCTGCTTTACCGTCGTTAATGAAGGTCTGTCCCAGAAAAGTGACACTCTCAGTTCCCTCGGCATTAAATTTTACGGGATAGAATTTATTATTAAGCAAGTCAGAAATAACCGCATTTGTGAATGTTTCCTTATCCATCTTCTTGCACCATCCACACCAGTCGGTATAGGTATCAACAAATATTGGCCTTGGATTTTCTTTATTAAGTTTTTCAGCCTCCTGTATTGTGTACCATTTAACAATTGAATTATCAGTACCTGCGGAAGTCTGCGCTCTCGTTGACAAGGCTATAACTGTAAGTATTGCGATTAATATGCTTTTTTTCATTTTCATGGATTGTCGTTTGATAAAAGAACTGTGCAAATTAAGAGAAAATATTTTAATTGTGATACTGTCCGGTTCTCACACTTAAGCCCGAACAACAATTATGCCACATATAAGTTCATCATAACTGCTTTTTTTAAGGATTTTCTTAAAATTTATTTTCTACATTTACCGGGCATAAAAAATAATCTAAACTTATTATATGGAAACAGTAACAAATACCTTACGCGACTCCAAAGCTGCACGATGGACAGCGCTGGCTGTTGTAGCTTTCACTATGTTGTGCGGTTATTACCTCACCGATGTCATGGCACCTTTAAAGCCGATGCTTGAGAAGGAACTACTTTGGAATTCAGCCGATTATGGCTTTTTTACAAGTGCATACGGTTGGTTCAATGTCTTCCTGCTCATGCTCATTTTCGGAGGTATAATCCTTGACAAAATGGGTGTAAGGTTTACCGGTAAAATGGCAACAATTATTATGGTTATCGGTACTGCTATCAAATACTGGGCTATATCTACACATTCATTGGACGGTCATACGATTCTTGGATGGAAAGCGCAGGTAATGGTTGCAGGTCTTGGCTTTGCTACTTTTGGAGTAGGGGTGGAGGTAGCAGGTATCACAGTTTCCAAAATTATAGTTAAATGGTTTAAGGGAAAAGAACTTGCTCTCGCCATGGGTCTGGAAATGGCAACTGCCCGTCTGGGTACCACTCTTGCTATGGCGACTTCAATTCCAATAGCTACAGCTCTTCATGGAGTTTCCAAACCTATTCTTGTTTGCCTGATTATGCTTTGCATCGGTATGGTGGCTTTCTTCTTTTATGCTACTATGGATAAAAAGCTTGATAAATCAGTTGCTGATGAGGCTCTGAGATCAGGATCTGTTGATGACGAAGAATCGTTCAAGATAAGTCACGTCCTGCAGATATTGAAAAATAAAGGATGGTGGTATATTGCAATACTCTGCGTTCTGTTCTATTCAGCTGTTTTCCCCTTTATTAAGTATGCTACTGACCTGATGGTTAATAAATTTCATGTAGGAGAAAAAATAGCAGGCGATATTCCGGCGCTTCTTCCGTTGGGCACCATTTTGCTTACCCCACTGTTTGGTAATATTTATGACAGAAAAGGTAAGGGAGCTTCCATAATGATAATAGGTGCTGTTCTGCTTATTCTCGTACACGCTGTATATTCAATTCCATTTTTAACATCAACTCCTCTGGCTATTGCAATGATTATGCTGCTTGGAGTAGCTTTGTCACTTGTGCCTTCTGCTATGTGGCCATCCGTACCGAAAATTATTCCGGAGAAACAGCTTGGAACAGCATACGGGATGATCTTCCTCATTCAGAACATAGGCTTATCTCTCGTCCCACTTCTTATCGGATGGGTGCTTAATAAATACTGCATTACCGGAACCCGCATGCTTGATGGTGTTGCTGTTTCCAACTATAATTATACCCTGCCGATGATGATATTCACAGTATTTGGGGTACTTGCTCTTATTTTTGCTTTACTGCTTAAGGCGGAAGATAAAAAGAAGGGTTATGGCCTGGAATTGCCAAACATAAAAAAATAAATCATAATTATTATTTACTCAATCGTAAGTTAAAATGAAGAAAATTATAATAGCACTTTCATGTTTATTGCTCGCAGCCGTTGTTGTTGTAAAAGTAGCAAATGCACAGGTTTCACAACAGGAGGTTAAAAAGGCCACATCTGAGACTAAAATGACTTGCAGTAAATCATCGTCAGGTTGTTCGAAGATGTCAGACATGAGTTCATGCAGCATGAAATCAAGCGATGCTGCAAAATGCAAAGAAGCAAAATGTGACACATCCAAATGCAAAACAGCTGGTGCTGAAATGAAATGTGCAATGAAAAATTGTGAACAGGCCAAATGCTCAGGGATGACAAAAAAATAAAAGCATGCGCATAACGCTGTTATCGGGGCTGAGAAATAAATTGCTTTTGCGGGCTGTTATATTTCTCAGCCTTTTGTTATCACTTGGTATCTACTTTCTTTACAGGCCAGCCTCATGGCCATTGGGTACAGAACCGGCTAGCTGCCTTCTTTCTGTATCTTCCTTTATCATATTGTTGGTATATCTCCGAAGCACGAAGGAAAATAATTCTGAAAATATTCCGGATGGCAATATCCGGATCGGACTTTATATCGGCTTGCTCTGGACCATCGAAATTTCAATAAATAATTTTATCAGGCCGGGACTTCCGCAGCGGGATATTATCGACAATGCTTTCTGGGCAGTAATAGCGCTGATGATACTGATCCGGACTTTTCTTGAGAGCTATAAGTCAGGAAGATTTGATTCAGGTTTCAAAACAGGTTTCTGGTTGGGATTGTCAAGCGGCGCTGTTGCATGTCTCTCAGCACTCACATTGATAGTTTTCGGAATGAAGTTTATTTTGCTTGATCCTTTGAATATTAAAGAATGGGTTGATACAAGAGGTTCAATTGAAACTCCCGGAATGTATATCTATTTTGCCTATCAGACATTTGCCGGAGCCATCATGCACCTTTATGTACTAGGAATTATAATGGGTTTGCTCCTTGGCACTCTTGGAGGCTTAACCGGAAAATTTCTAAAATTAATTCTGAAGTAACAAAACCCTGCACCCTAAAGAACAGGCTAATCATCAAAATTAAGTTTTTTAAATTCAGTAAGTTCCAGTGCTTTTCTTCGATAGGTTTTACCTCCATTTTTGTCTCCTTTTATTTCACTTATTCTGCTTAATCCGAAATATCCATAAGATGAGAAGTCATTGCTATACACTCCAAAAATCAGAATATCATGCACTCCTTTGCTATAGTATTCAAAAGCCAGTTCATAATTGTGATATTTTTTTTCTTCGATAATCCCCTTGAATATAATTATTTGAAGTTTAAAAAGGCTATTAACAGTATTAGCGTCTGCAAAGTTGATAATTGCTTCTGCCTTGTCCCACTGCTTCATCAATAGCAGACATTTTATATAAAGTGTGCGGTACTGAATATTTTCTGGATATAAATGGCACAATGAGTCACAAAAGCCGAAAGCATTTTTATTGTTATTTTCAAAGTAAACATCGATACCTGACAGGAAAGAAAATGAATCAGCTTTCAGAAATATTGACCCTCTGGAAGCTTTCCCCAGTTCTCTTAACCCGATAGTCTTGCTTCCCTTTGGAAAAAGGAATGCAAATGTTTTATATATCGGGTAAGCCTCTGGGTATGCCTCACGATAATAGTTATAGAGGCCTGTAAAAAAATTAAAATCACTATAGACAGAAGTAAAATTAAAAGCCTTCCTTAAATAAGGATAAGTACTGACGGTCAGTGGAAATACTTCTGAAGTAAGATCATTATCAGAATAATACAGGAGTAACATGCATCTTGCACAAAGATTAATGAGCAGATATTCAGCTTCATCTTTCCCTGAAATTTTCTTTTCAGACAGGTTTATAGCTTTTTGCATTTCATTCTCAAACATAGCTGATAATGAGGATGATGGGAGTAGGGGATAGTTCCTCCAATATATCAGCAATCCATTTAAAAGATAATTAACGGGATGTCCGGGCGCTGACTGGCTAAGTTTGCTTAATACTTCCTCTGCATTTCTAAATTCGAAATTATAAATCTTATCAACCCCCGTTTTAATAAGATTCAGATTAATAGAATCACTGAGGATCTGGGATTTCAATTCTCCAGCTGATAAAGTAATAACAAGGGTTAAAAAAACCATAAGATATTTTTTTGTCATCGGATTTATTTATTTGAAGCGTATTTACCTCTTAAGCGGGTCGTTGCTTGAAACGAAAGCGCCATTTTCGAGAAAATCCATTATGTTATATGTTCCGTATTTTCTGGCTTTAAGGAATCCATGCCAGGCTGCTTCGGCTAGACGCCCCTTATTGATAAGATCAAAAAGCCACTGGTCGGTTAGTTCAGGATTTTGTTGTTTTAAACCTGCTCCGATTTCCCTGAGCCATCTGCGATTGCATTTTTCCTGTGGACCTATAGCAGGTGTCATTATAATCGGGATCCCCAGTGCACAATAGAGAGATAATTCACTTGGCTTTGTCCACAGGATATCAGTCGTATGAAGGCATTGATTAAACATCTCAAAGTACTCATCATGATCTTTTGCCCAAATGACACGGATATTTTCCTTGTTCTCCGATGTTTCTTCCCTGACTTTAAGAAAATAATCCCTTAATTCAGGCCTTGTCCCGGCAACAAGGTTAAGTTTTACCTGGTTTCGCTTTATTTTTTCTGCAAGGCTCCATGCGATTTGCTTTCCAATCTCTTTTTGTGCTCCCGCACCACCTACAGCAAATGTTATTGTGATGGATTTCTCGTGTGCAGGATCAGAAAACTCTTCATAATCATCAAATTGAATCAGAGCATTCATGCTGTGTTTATAGAAACCATAAAATGAATTATTTATATCCAGATTTTTTAGCCTTCTGACAAGGTTATACCTGAGAGTATCAAGATCTCTGTTTCCAAGCAATTCAAGAGGAAGAGGAAAGCCGGAAAGGATGATGTTGTTTTCTGGGACCCCGTACGAAAGAAGCCGTTGAGCCGATATAGTACCTGATGCAAAATATATTATCCTGCTCTCTGTTGCATCTTCAGGTACCCAGACTCTGTTCAGATCAGTATCACATATAATACAATATATACTCTTACGCTGAGCCATTTCAGCTGCTATTGCAGAGGAATAGAAGGATGTTATTATTGGATACTCGGGCGAAACAGTTTCCTCAAGAACCCCTTTGCAGAGTCCGTTTCTGATGCTCTTTTTCAGATATCTCACCTGAAAAGTGGAGTTTGAACGGTCCTTGACAGGATAAAAATTTGGAATATAAAGCAGGCTATTGAGAATTTTGGTTATTAGTCCACCTAAAATTGGCAAATTGCCAGCCCGGGACATGAATTCATAAGCGGCCAGCATCTCTTTCCACAACCTGCGCTCTTTTATTGAAGCTTTTGGTGAAGTATTGACATTCAGTACTTTGCCGTCCTTAGCTAAGAATTTAAGCGGGTATATAGCTCTCAGATGACCGTATCCCATATCTGCTGTAACAAGCCAGAACCTTCCTCTTAAATTTGATTGAAAAATAGTCATCGTTTCTTGTGGGTTAGTCTTTCCTGTTTGATTTTACCTTATAACTCTTTTATCCTCGTTAGCAAATTTACAGACAAGATGTTACGCGTGTGTTTTAATATTATTAAGTAAATGTTAAGTTCATTTAAGAGTGGTTCAGATTGCTTACCCGAAGATCAACTGATGTGCTATATCTTATTGAGGCTATCAATTGTAACAAAAAAGTAATATGATCCTTTGTCATAATTTGAGATTTTCATCTAATTTGGAAAATACAAGTGCAAACACATGATCATTAATATTGTTTACATAACATTAAACAACAATCAACTTAAAATTTGAAAGATATGAGGCATACAATTCTTGGAGCTGGTGGCTCCGTTGGAAATGCACTGGCATATGAGTTATTAAAATCCAGAGAAAATGTAAGACTCGTGTCAAGGAGCGGATTCGCAATACCAGGTACAGAATCATTCAAGGCAGATTTGACTGTGCGTGAAGAAATTATTGCCGGTGTTCAAAATTCTGATGTGGTATATCTCTGTGCAGGATTGCAATATGTTGCAAAAATATGGGATGAACTGTGGCCAGTAATTATGAGGAACACTATTTATGCCTGTAAAAAAGCTGATGCTAAGCTGGTTTTTTTTGACAACGTATATATGTATGGAAAAGTAGATGGGAAAATGACAGAAGCAACGCCTTTTAATCCTTGTAGCAGGAAAGGAGAGGTGAGAGCAAAAATAGCCATATTATTAGAATCAGAGATCAGAAGCAGGAACATAAGTGCGATTATTGCACGATCGGCAGATTTGTATGGGCCGTATGCTACCAAAACAAGTGTTCCATATATTCTGGTAATTGAAAAACTGATGAGAAGCAGACAGCCGCAATGGCTGCTGGATGCCAGGAGATTACATTCCCTGACATATACAATTGATGCAGCGAAGGGGATGGTATTGTTGTCAAAAACAGAAGAATGTTATGGACAGACCTGGCATCTGCCAACATATGATCCTCCGATTGACGGAGAATCATTTATAAAAATGGTTGCAGAGGAATTGGATGTCGAACCTGATTTCACTGTTTTAAAAAAGGGGATGCTTAAAATGGCCGGCATTTTTAATAAGACTATTTCGGAATCCTATGAAATGCTGTATCAGAGCGAATTCGACTATTTATTTGATTCAACTAAGTTCAACAAATTTTTTAATTATAGTCCAAAGCCTTATAGTGCAGGAATTTATGAAACTATTGAGTTTTTCAGACAGAAATGACAGGTTTCCCTGTCATTTCAATATTTCCGTATCTCAGGAAGCCATTGATATTTAACTGTATTCAAGATAAATACTCATTTCTTCATCAATTATTGTCGAGGCGATATCCTCCTCCTCTAGTGAGTTTTCTTCACTCCATAGTCCGATGAGTATTGTAATTAATCTTACAGCCTCTTCATCGCAATTTACTGTGTAAACTGCACGAATAATATTGGTTCGGTCGGTCTGGACACCAACTATGCGTTCATTGATTTTAAGAAGATAATGCCCATCCTTTCCTTCGGCACTCTCAACAATGATCAGATCCGATGTTTTACTGTCTATCCCTCTGTAGTTGAGTAAGTTGTTTACCGTGGGAGCATTGCCAAATACAAAGTGTGTTGCCATGAATGTTGATTTTATTTTCTTTAGTATTATAATTAAATAGTATCCTGATTTGGTTAATTTTTAAATGGTTCTTCCAAATTTGTAAATAATATTACCCTGTGTTCCGACAAAACAGATTTTTATACTGTCACCTTTCAGGGATACAACAGAAAAGCCCGGCTCGGATTTACTGAAGAGAGACATTTCATTTGTACTGGCTGGACGTGTTTCTCCTCCGGTTCCTGTTACTATATACTCAAGATTATGTCCTTTTTCACGAAGATGTTGAAAGTCATGATCATGACCACAGAAGTAAAACTGAGCATGGTATTTTTCAAGGAGAGGTTTCACTCTTTTTATCATTTCGGTAGTATTTCCATGCTTCTGGCTGGCAGAATATATGGGATGATGTCCAAAAGCAATTATACATTTCTCCTTTGAGGTCGCCAGAACATTGTTTAGCCATTTCATCTCTTTGGCTGTGTCCTGAAGTGCAATTTCCGGATATTCCTGCACCCTCTGATGGTATTCTGTTACCAGCGGCGGAGTATCCAGAAATATAAACCGTGCAGAAACTGAATCATTGATTTTCCTTGCGAACGTATAATAATGGTCACTCATTCTCCAGCGGCGGCTGATTTTTGAATAATCAATTTCCGCCTGCGGGCTACCTTTATAATCATGATTGCCCAGTACAGGATACCAGTCTGCCTGTAATGAGACGCCTCTGTAAACATTTTCGTAGTTTGTCATCCAAAGGGGGTCCATTGTTGAAGCCACACCGCTGGTTTGAAAATTATCACCGCATGTAACAATAAATTTTGCATCGATACTGTCAGCTGTCTTCTCCATCTGATCGGCAACCTCCTGCTGGTGTTTGTAACCACTCCAACCCCAGTCGCTGACAATCATAAAACTAAATGATCTGTCAAAGGTTTTTGAAGTAACTGTGCTGCTGTTTTCAGGACCATTTTTTGAAGCTAATGCAGACACTATAGGTTTTTTCTGTTCATTGCAGGATACAAGAATCAATGTCAATGCTGCCAGTATGAGATAGGATACGTTTTTTTCCATAAAATTTATTTTATCAAAGTTAAGATTTAAGAAAACGCCCATGCAGATTTCAAGAGCCCCGGTTGCATGGGCGTATAATAGTAATGCAGAGGTGGCTTGATTACTGTGAGAGGCTCTGTATTCTGTATATTTTAAGGATTAATTTATTCCATAAGCTCCAAAACGTGCACTTGGTAAAGGTGTTTTATATTCTGTCCCTTTAATTGTTATTCCTGTTGTTCCCCAGTATGGTGAGTAGGAACCGGTAAAGCTTGAGTAAGCACCTGTTAAGACAGCGGAGCTTGACTGAACGTGGAAGTTCCAGCTGTTATTATATGTAAAACTGTTTAGCTCAACAGAATTGAATCCGTAATTGACAAATAGTGGATCGCTGGCCACATCCCCTGCAGAAGCGCTTACAAGGCTGTGGAAATCAACCTTTGGTGTACTATTCCGACCGTCATGAAAGTAAGCTGATTGAGTTGAAACATAGCCCATATACGATGTAAGCGTAGCTGGATTATCCTGAGCAAGTGTGCTTTGCTGGGAACCTGATGCATAAAAGTTATAATCAATTACTGAATTATTGTCAGCGCCGTTAGTAGGCCCAGGCTGATCAAATTTTGGAGTCATAGCCATAAACTTGCAATTGACGAACAAATTATTAAATATACTTACCAGAGCACCCTTCTCTATATAAGCTCCACCACCTTTTACGCCATTTCTTCTCCATCCTGCATTAACTATTGTATTATTAAAAGCTCTTATCAGTGCCTGTCCTCTGCCCGCAGCATCATCCTGGCCTGATGAGGATAGCTTCAATCCATTAGTATTTGGTGAAAAAATAAGGTTATAGGCTGCATCTATTTTTGTTCCTGCCTTCATATTGATGGCTTCTCCACCAGTTTGTCCTATCGCAATGAAAATATTATTTGCAATTATTCCCTGTCCTCCTATAAAATACAATGCATCTGATCTTCCATTTCTGAAAATGCAATTGGTCACAACATACTTTCCCAGAGGATTATTTGTTGTTATGTGAGGTGTTATATCACCTCCGGCGGTATATATGCCTGCCAATGCTGAGGGAGAATCTGCAACGACATCCCCGCCGGTATATTCTATAATAACATTGTCGAATAACATTTCAGCACAATCCTTAGTGCCGACTATACCACCCCATAATCCTCCAAATGTATTTGCAGCAACTCTTTTTCCCTGGGCAACTGANAACACGACAGGATTTGNGCTTGTACCTTTGCAATAAAGATTTCCAGCTACCATAAATTCAATTCTCGTATGACTTGCGCCGACTCCATTATCATCAAATATTACCTGAACGCCCTCTTCAATTGTAAGAGACTGACCGGCCGGAACTGTGATATGACCTGTGACATTTACAGTTGAGTTTTTCTCCCAGACACCTGAGACATTGCCTGAAGTATTACTTAATGTTGTCCATGCTACCGTAACATCACATGTTGCTTTAATGGCGCCATTTAGTGTATGGACAGCTGTAATGGTAGCTGTTCCTAATCCTACGGCGGTTATTTTTCCTCCATTATCAACTGACGCAACAGCAGTATTGCTCGACGACCATGTTAACTCTTTGCTTGTAGCATTTTCAGGAAAAAATGTTACGGTCAGCTCTTCCGTATTCTCAGGCTTCAAAGTGGCTGATGTCTTTGACAGCGTAATACCTGCAAGGTCGACTGATTCATCTTTTTTACATCCGTTAAAAAAAGTTATCAGTAAGAAGGTGAAAGAAATTAAGATAAGTTTTTGTTTCATAAGACTTTAGTTTACTTAATAGTTACTATAATTTATATCTGATCCCGAATAAAATATTTAATCCGTAGTATTCCTTACGCTCTACAATTCCTCCGCGATACCTTTCAACATTGGCATAAGAAATGTTATTCTCATTTTTTTTGATATACTGAATCATAGGTGAATTGAGCAAATTTGCTGCTTTGGCAAAAAGTGTGAAGCCTGATTTAAGCCTCTTTTCGACTGATGCATCAATTGTACTATATCCGGCCTGCCAGCTGTCTTCATCAAGATACCGCGACACAATACAGAGCCTGTCGCCCGTATAGGCAAATGCAAGTTGACCATCCCAGCCATGGCGATTATCCCTGAAAAGAAATGAAAAATTAATTACGTTTGCTGCCTGCCCGAACAAAGGACGTGTCTGGTTAACATACTGTGTAATTATATTTGTCTCCCCATTAGGATCAGGATTTGGCAATACTCTCATTTTAGTTGTGGTAATATCTGAGTTAGTATAGGTATAGTTAGCTTTGATGCCTAACCAGCTGAAGTATTTTGTCATATCTACCTCAATACCCATATTATCTGCATCACCGAAATTCATTGGCATATAAAACACATCCTGACCAAATCCATTCATCATTCCGAATTCAATAGGGTTCTTTATTTTCTTATAGAATAAACCAAACATGAATTGTTCCACTGGGGTCGGGAAGTACTCATAACGCATATCAAAATTATCAGCCCTGGTATGTTTCAGGTCTGGATTTCCTCTTTCCTTATATTCCTCATATATAATGCTATATGGCACTATCTCAAAAAAACTNGGACGATTNAAGGCTTTTGCATATGAAAGCCTCANGTTTGCATCCTTATGGATCTGGTATTTAATATTTATACTTGGAAGAAAATCCGCATATTTTTGATTCCCTGCGTTTCTTGCGCCTTCCGTAGTAAATTTCAGGTTATACCCCTGGTTGGTAAATTCGGTTCTGAGACCAACTATAAACTGCAACTTCCTGAATGAAAGTTTTTCCATTATATACCCTGCGCCTATTTTTTCTGATGCATTATAGTTTAAGGGATCGCTTAGATTACCATAACTGTTTACCGAGAATTTAATCTCGTCGTAATTATTGTAATCGACACCCTTTATTATCTCGCCTGAATTGGCTTTTAATTCATCATAGAGTTTAAAATGATATTCATTGAAAAAACTTGCCCGGATCTTATCTCTGTACATTCCACCTGCATATAGATTTAAAATTGTTCCGTTGGAAAATGTAATATTGTAGGTAAGATTAGTATTTCCTGTAATATCCTTATCCGAATTGTGTTCCCACCGCCNTGATGCACCATCATTCTGGTCAATACTTGTGATTCCATTGATTATAAGAGCGTTAATTTGAATATTGTCAGGTGTTTCATTCAGAGCTTTACCGTATGATACTGACCAGTCAACATTCAATTTTGAATCAGAAAAATTATGAACCCCTTTTAGTGTCGAATTCAGGATTGTTTGCCTGTTCCACCTTAACCTTGTTGTTTGAGAATTGGCAGAAATAGCATCCCTTACCTGGGCATTGCTGAAATCCATATATGCATTATACCACATTATTTTGTGGCTTTCCGAGATCTTATAATCCAGTTTCGCATGAAGGCCCAGACGGATTTGCTGGTTGGAAAAGAAACGATGTGTGATGTTCTGCTGCAGATCATTGTTTGTAGCTGTACTGTACACATCACTCGAATTTGCCCTTGTGTTCCTTTGATAACTTCCCGCCAGAATTAAACCTAGTTTTTTCTTTAAAAAACGATCACCAATTGAGAAGCCTCCTGCAAAATTAGGAGGAGATTGACTACTCCTGAGATGAAGATTACCGGTGGTAAAATCCTTCATCTGGACAGGGTAGGCAAGTCCGTATTTTTCATTTGGCGATTTGGTGTTAATTGCTTTTGCATTAAAGTACTGGCAATCATTGTCTATGAATAGTGTATTATAACCTGTTGACAGATTTGCTGTTATAATCCTTCTTTCAGGTGCATCCTTCATTACCATGTTTGTGGCTCCACCAATACCATCTCCTTCCATATTGGCTGTGAGTGATTTGGTAATTTCAAGACGATCAAGTAGTTCCGAGGGAAAGATATCAAGTGGTACAAAGCGGTTTTTATTGTCAGGACTCGGAATCTTCATCCCGTTTACCATAGTGTAATTGAATCGTTTATCCATTCCTCTGAGAAGTGCATACTGACCATCCCCTGTGGAATTTCTTTCAAGCGTAGCGCCGGAAACCCTCTGTATAACATTAGCTACAGTAAGATCTGGTGATAATTCAATGGTTTTGGCACTGGTAACACTCACAATCTGGTTAGAAGTCCTTTCTGTGAACCTGGCGCTTATATCATTTGTTTTTTCCTGATTGGCCGTTATTACGACCTGGTTAAGTTCTTTTGTCTGTGAATTGAGGCTAAAATCAAGAACCTGATCCTGATTATTAATAATCTCAATTTTCATTTCAATAGTCTGATATCCAACGAAACTACATATAACTGAATATTTGCCCTGTGGTATGTTTCTGATTATAAATGATCCGTCCAGACCAGATACTATTCCTTTCCTGAGCTCCAGTACATAAACTGTTGCACCTACCAGTTCCTCGCCTGTCTTAGAATCATGGATATAACCTTTTATGTCAACTGCTAAAACTGATGAAGGGATACTCAGAAGAATAAAGAAAAATAGTATGAATCGAAACATCTGTCAGGTTTTCGACAAAAGTATCTTAATGATATTACAGGTTTGTTACTATGATATTAAGTAACTGCACATCCAAAATAAGAAGTTGTTGAGAAATTGTTAAATGCTGACTTAATAGAAGTAT
>JGI20214J51650_10002034_pt1 | contig 12826 bp, 13 predicted proteins | sample WetSurMetagenome_FD_51650 | JGI IMG/M metagenome (IMG submission 51650)
TCGAGCGGGTAGATCGCCCAGAACGAGCGCGCCTCGGGCCCTGCGGCGCGAAAGGAGAGCACGAGCCGCCAGTACGCGGCGTTCGCCGTGCGCTCTGCGGCCATCGAGACGTTCCACGTGGTGTCGCCGTGTTCGACGACGCGCCAGGACATGCGGACTCCGAAGGAGGGCTCCCGGCGAATATGCGGCCCGCCGGAGAGGGAGGTCAAGGGCGGCGTGTCAGCCGCGGGTGAGCGCCCGGAACCGGTCCATCAGCGCACGGGTCACCGACCCGACCGGTCCGGCCCCGATCTGGCGCCCGTCGAGCGACCGGATGGGCGCAATCTCCGCCGCCGTGCCNGTGAGAAACGCCTCGTCGGCCGTGTAGACGTCGTAGCGGCTGAGCGGCTCCTCGCGGGCCGGAATGCCCGCCTCGCCGGCGATCTCCAGCACGAGGTCGCGGGTGACGCCCCGGAGGAGGCCCGTCCAGGCAGGCGGCGTGGTGAGGACGCCGCGCTTGACGATGAACACGTTCATGCCCGACGCCTCGGCCACATACCCGCCGCGGTCGAGCATCAGGACTTCGTCCATCTGGGCGTGGATGCCCTCGAGCTTGGCCATGATGTGCGGCAGGTAGTTGAGCGACTTCACCCGCGGGGAGAGGGTCTCGCGGTCGGGCATCGGCGTCGCCGCGCTGATCACGGCCAGTCCCTTCTCGTACCGCTCCCTGGGCCAGATCTTGATCGTGTCGAAGATGATGAACACCGTCGGCTGGGGGCAGCTGCGTGGGTCGAGCCCGAGGTCGCCGACGCCCCGCGTGACGACGTGCCGGAGGTAGCCCTCCCTGATGCCCGCCCGGGCGATCCCCTCGTCCGTCACGCGGGCCATCTCGTCCCTGGTCATGGGGACGGTGATCCAGATGGACTGCGCCGAGTCGTAGAGCCGGTCGAGGTGCTCCGCCATCCGGAAACAGCGCCCCCCGTANACCCGCATCCCCTCGAAGACGCCGTCGCCGTACAGCAGCCCGTGGTCATACACCGAGATCGTGGCGGAATCGCGATCGTGCCACTGTCCGTTGATCCAGATCAGGCTCATGGCGGTACCGGAGGTGGTGAGTCGGGCGCGTGGAACNGCCTGACGGTAAGGTAACGCCCNNGGGGCGTCGGGAAAGGTCGGGCGNACCGCCGGACCTCAGAGCAGCGAATCGGCGAGGCGGGCNGTGTTTTGCGCCACCTTGCGCCAGAGCGGCCGGCGGGCCCACGCCTCGCGGGTCAGCGTGAGCGACTCCGCGATGTAGCGCTCCTGGATGGCGCGCATCGCCACGACCACCGTCGGGTCGTAGACCAGGAGCGCCACCTCGGCGTTGAGCGCGAACGACCGGATGTCCATGTTGACCGAGCCGACGATGGCGAGGTCGTCGTCGATGGTGACGTGCTTGGCGTGGAGAAAGTGCGGCCGGTACATGTGGATGCGGACGCCGGCGCGCAGCAACTCATCGAAATAGGAGCGCTGGGCGAGGGCCATTACCCACTTGTCCACGGGGTGCGCCACGACCAGGTGGACCTCGACACCGCGGCGGACCGCCGTGCGGAGCGCCTGCAGGAACGGCTCATCCGGCACGAAATACGGTGTGGTGATCACGATCCGNCGCGTGGCGTGGTGGAACAGGTAGACCAGCAGCTCCTGGGCGTTCTCACGCTCGAATCCCGGCCCGCTCGGGAGCACCTGGGCCACCGAGTCGCCTGCCGGCTCGGGGACCGGGAGTTCCTCCGGGCGCCCGGGNAGATCGCCGGTCTCGAAGTACCAATCCTGGAGGAACACNGCCTGGAGCTGGAGCACGACCGGTCCCGCCACCCGCGCGACGAGTTCCTCGTTGGGGAACCCCGGCACGAAGCCGGGGTTCACCANGTTCTGCGACCCGGTGTATCCGATCCGGCCGTCGATCACGGCCACTTTGCGGTGATTGCGGAGGTCGAACCGCGCGGCGCCGCGCCGGAAGAGGCCCGCCGGCAGCGCCTCGCGGGCGGGGATGCCGGCCGCATTCAGCCGGGCGAGGAGCGCCTTGAGCCTGAACTTCCGGGACCCGACGGCATCCACCAGCACCCGGCACTCGACGCCGCGCGCCTGCGCGCGCTGGAGTGCGGCGACNACGCGNCCGCCGAAATCATCGTCCGCGAAGATGTAGTACAGGAGGTGGACGCTTTCGCGCGCGGCGTCGATGTCNGCCNCGAGCCGCGTGATCGCCTCGNCGTAGTCCGGCAGCAGTTCGATCGCGTTCCCGCCAAGCGCGCGGAAATCGCCGAGGGCGCTCACCAGGGAGGCCACGCTGTCCGGGGGGGCGACCAGCGCGGNGGNGAGCGGGCGCTCGCGCTGGATGTCGCGGATGAGTTGGGAAATCTTNTGCTGGCGCCGCATGCGCCAGGCGGGAAACTTGATNCGCCCGATCGCGGCGTAGAGCAGGAAGCCCGGCCAGGGAAGGAGGAAGATCAGCAGCAGCCAGGTGCGGGCCGCGGCGGGGCTCCTCCGCTGGGGCACGTAGACCAGCATGACGAAGCGGACCACCCATTCGCTCGCGACGTACAGCAGGGGCCAGGAGAGGTGCATGGCGCCGGGGGTCGGGGGAGCGGGATGCGTCCGTGGGGGGATGACAGTGAGGGCGCTGGGTCTCGAACCCAGAACCTACGGGTTAAAAGCCCGTTGCTCTACCAGTTGAGCTACGCCCCCTGTCCGAGGAAAGCTTGCACCCGGCCGGACGGGATTCAAGGGCTTGCCCCGCCCGGGACCCACGCTAGGTTGGCCGGCATCCCGATCCCGGAGCGGCTCGTGACCTCCCGCCTCCCCACCCTGCTCGCGCTGTTCGCCCCCGCTTTTCTCCCTGCCGCGCTTGCGGCGCAGAGCGTCTGGCTGAGCCCGGCCCCGCCACCGGCCATTCGCATCGTCCGCGAAACGGCGCACTTCGGCACCGCCGCCGCGCACATCGCGAACGAGAGGGCCTGGGTGGCCGCCCTCCGGTCGAAGAAGGTGCCCGTCAGCTACGTCGGGACCATCGCCGCCTCGGGCGCGCCCACGTTCTGGTTCTTCGGCGGGGCGGAGACCTTTGCCGGCCTCGAGCAGATCGATCAGGCCTACCAGGAGAACAGGGGGCTGCTGAAGCAGCTCGACACCGTCATGGTGCGCGAAACGAAGTTCGTGACCGAGGCGCAGACCATCCTGGCCGCCTACCGCGCCGACATGAGCTATCGGCCAATGTTCATCGCACCCGAGACCCGGCACTTCTGGATCACGACGTTTTCGGTGCACCCGGGCCGCGAGGAGGCGTTCACGGCGGTCATGAAGGCCTATGTGGCCGCGTACGGCGCCGCGAAGGTGACGATTCCCTGGGTGACCTACCAGATGGTCGCCGGCGGATCGAATCCGACCTTCTACCTCATCGTGCCGATGCCATCCTACGGCACCATCGACGCCGACCTGGCCAATATGGCCGCGGTGGGGTCCAAGTTCCCCTCGCCGGCCAAGCTGGCGGAGCAGTTCGCCGGGGCGACCGACCGGGTGGACACCGAGGTGCTGACGATCAATCCCCAGATCAGCTACGTCCCGGAAGGCTTCGCCAACCAGGACAAGGCGTTCTGGAACGCTAAGTGAGGAAGGCCAGCTGGCTCACGGGGCGAAAACTGCGGCGGTGATGCGCGGTCGGCCCGTGGATCTGGATGGCGGCCAGGTGCTCCGCGCTGCCGTACCCCGCGTTCCGTTCCCAGCCATATCCGGCGTGCCGCTCGGCCAGCTGCCGCATGAGGCGGTCGCGCACCGTCTTGGCGATGATCCCGGCGGCAGCCACGCTCAGGCAGTGCGCGTCGCCGTCGACGAGCGCTTCGTGTTCAAAGCCGAGTTCGGGAACGGGCAGGCCGTCGACCAGCAGGCGGGGACGCGGGGACGCGGGGACGAGCGCCAGCAGGCGGCGGACGGCGCGATGCATGGCGAGCGCCGTCGCCACGCGGATGTTGAGCCGGTCGATTTCCCGCACCGAGGCGGCGGCGACGCCCACGGCGAGGGCCGCGGCGCGGATCTGGGCCGCCAGCGCCTGGCGGCGCGGCGCGCTCAGCGTCTTGCTGTCCCGCACCCCTTCCATCAGCGCCGACCCGGCGGGAAACACGACGGCCGCGGCCACCACTGGACCAGCCAGGGGACCGCGGCCTGCCTCGTCGACGCCGACCAGGAGCCGCCCCTCCACCCAGACGGCCGCCTCGCGGGCCAGCGTCGGGCGAACCGGCGGCATTCGCCTAGTTCTCGCGCTTCTCCCGGATGCGCGCAGCCTTGCCGCTGAGCGCCCGCAGGTAGAAGAGCTTGGCCCGGCGCACCCGGCCGCGCCGCACGATCTCGATCGACGCGATCGTCGGGCTCTGCAGCGGGAAGATGCGCTCGACGCCGACGCCGGCCGACACTTTCCGGACGGTGAAGGTCTCGCCGGCCCCGCCGCCACGCTTGGCGATCACCATGCCCTCGAAGGCCTGGAGCCGCTCCTTGTCACCCTCGCGCACGCGCACCATCACCTTCACGGTGTCGCCCGAGTCGAAGGCGGGGATATCGCTGCGCGGGGTCCCGCGCGTCAACGCTGCCATCCGTTCCATCGTCGTCTCCTGAGTGCGGACCCCGTGGGTCCTGTTCTGCGTCCCGCCGCTAGTCCTGCGACGCGAGATGGGCCTGCCAGAGGTCGGGCCGGCGCTCGCGGGTGAGTCGTTCCGACTGGTCCTGCCGCCACGCGGCGATCTTCGCGTGGTCCCCGGAGCGAAGCAGCTCCGGCACTGCGTGCCCCCGGTATTCCGGCGGCCTGGTGTAGCTCGGCGGGCTCAGCAGCCCGTCGTAGTGCGAGTCGGTGCTGGCCGACTCGTGGTCGCCGAGGGCGCCCGGGAGGAGCCGCACCACCGCGTCGAGCACCGCCAGCGCGGCCGGCTCGCCGCCCGTCAGCACGAAGTCCCCGAGGGAGACTTCGTCGGTGGCCAGGTGATCCGCCACCCGCTGGTCCACATCCTTGTAGTGCCCGCAGAGCAGCGTGAGCTCCCGCGCCAGCGACCAGCGGACGGCGTCCGCGTGGGCAAAGCGCCGCCCTCGCGCCGAGAGCAGCACCACCGGGCCGGCCGGCGGCCCCAGCGACTCCACCGCCTCGAAGAACGGCTCCGGCTTGAGCACCATCCCGGCGCCGCCGCCAAAGGCGTAATCGTCCACGGTGTGGTGCCGGTCGTGGGTGAAGTCCCTGAGCTGCACCAGCCGGAACTCGACCCGCCCTTCCGCCCGCGCCCGCCCGATGATCGACGCCTCGAGCCAGGGCCCGAAAACCTCGGGGAAGAGCGTGACGACGTTGATGCGCAACGGCTCAGCCATCGAGCAGTCCATCCGGCGGCGCGATGACCAGCCGCCGTGCCGCCCGGTCCACCTGCCGCACGAATTCCTTGCGGTAGGGCAGCAGGAATTCCCGCTTGGGGCCCTGCACCTCGATGACCAGCCCGTTCGGCATCTCGTAGTGCCCGCTCACCAGCCCGACCGGCGTGCCGTCCTCGAGCCGCACGGCGAAGCCGTCGAGCTCGTGGAGGTACACCTCGTCGTCGGCCAGGGGCGTCGCCTCCGACGCCGGCACCGCCAGGAACCCGCTCCGGAACGCCTCGAGGCCGTCCCGGTGATCGAGCCCCGCGAACTTCAGCAACCACTCGCGGTGGTAGGGCCGGCTCCGCTCGATCGTGAGCGCGCCGCCCGTCGCCTCGCCCGCGAGATCCACCACCTGGAGCTCCCGTCCCACCCGGAAGACCCGTTCAGGGTCGTCGGTCAGCGGGAAGATGGTGCACTCGCCCTTCAGTCCGTGCGGCCTGCGAAACCGCCCGACCACCATGTGGCGGGCGCCTTCGGTCATCAGGCCGACGGCTGCTTGAAGAGGCCGGACTTCCGGAGCAGCGAGTTGACCGTCTCCGAGGCGGTGGCCCCCTTGGCCAGCCAGGCGCGGGCCTTCTCGGCGTCGACGGTGACCTGGTCCTTCTCGTCCTTGGCCTTCGGCGAGTAGGTGCCGATCACGTCGATGAACCGGCCATCCCGCGGCGCCGTCTTCTCGGCCACCACGATCCGGTACAGCGGGAGCTTCTTCCGCCCGACGCGACGGAGACGAATGCGAGTTGCCATGGTCTTTCCCTTGGGTTACGTGCTCAGCCGGGAAACCCGCGCCCGAACGGAAGCCGGGCTCCAGGCTTGCCTGCCACCTTCATGAACTTCTGCATCTGCTTGAACTGCGCCAGCAACTGGTTCACTTCCTGGACCGTCCGGCCGCTGCCCCGCGCGATCCGCGCGCGCCGCGAGCCGTTGATCAGGTCCGGGTCCTTCCGCTCGCGCGGGGTCATCGACAGCACGATCGCCTCGACGTGCTTCAGCCGGTCCTCGCCCACGTTCGCCTGCTTGAGCATCTGCGCGTTCACGCCCGGCAGCATGCCCAGCACGTTCTTCAAGGGCCCCAGCTTCTGCATCTGCCGCATGGCCGACAGGAAATCCTGCAGGTCCATGCCCCGCTTCGACGTCGCCTTCTTCGCGAGCCGCGCCGACTCGGCCTCGTCCAGCGAGGACTGGGCCTTCTCCACCAGCGTGAGCACGTCGCCCTGCTGGAGGATCCGCCCCGCCATCCGCTCGGGGATGAAGGGCTCGAGCGCGTCCAGCTTTTCCCCGACGCCGACGAACTTGATCGGCGCCTTCGTCACCCCGTAGATCGAAAGCGCCGCACCGCCGCGGGCATCGCCGTCCATCTTGGTCAGGATCACACCGGTGATGCCCAGCGCCTCGTGAAAGCCGCCCGCGATCCGCACCGCGTCCTGGCCAGTCATCCCGTCGGCCACCAGCAGGATCTCGTGCGGACGCACCGCATCCTTGAGCCGCGTGAGCTCCGCCATCATGTCGGCGTCGATCTGCAGCCGTCCGGCGGTGTCCACCACCACCGTGCGGGCCCGCGCCTTGTTGGCCGCCTCGATGCCGCGCCGCACGATGCCGATCACGTCGGTCACGCCGGGCTCGGCGTGCACCCCGACGCCGGCCTGTCCCGCCACCGTGACCAGCTGGTCCACCGCCGCCGGCCGGTACACATCCGCGGCCACCAGGAACGGCGCCTTCTGCTCCAGCTTGAGCCGCCGCGCCAGCTTTCCCGCGGTGGTCGTCTTGCCCGACCCCTGCAGGCCGACCAGGAGGATGATCGTCGGCGGCACGGAGGCGAAGGCAAGGGGCGCCTGCTTTTCGCCCAGCAGCGCGACCAGCTCGTCGTAGACGATCTTGACGACCTGCTGGCCGGGCCGCACGGCCTTGAGCGCCTCGGTGCCGACGGCCCGGGCCTGCACGCGCTCGAGAAACTCGCGCGTCAGGTCGAAGCTGACATCGGCCTCGAGCAGCACCCGCCGGACTTCGCGGAGCCCTTCCTTGACCGCCTCCTCCGTGAGCACGCCCCGACCGGCGAGGCGCTGCAGGGTGGCCGACAGTTTGGAGGAGAGCTCGTCGAACATAAGCCCTGAAACGTAAGCGGGTTAGGGGGTTGGGGCAATGGGCGGGGAAGCGGGGAAGCAAGCTGGGCCTGAGGGCCATCTCATGCACCGCCCTTGACCGGTATGGACCTGGACAGTGAACGGCACAGGCCCCAAATCAGCCTGCCGGTGTGATCTCGAAGTGCCTCCAACTCCCCCCATTCAGCCGGGGTGATGAAGCCAAACTCTTTTGCCAGAATGAGATAGACGTGGACCTCGGCGAGAGACCCCAGGCTAATATCGAGAAACCGCCGAAATTCGCGCGGCCCGCGCCTCCCTGAGCCTTCCGCAATGTTCGCCGAGACGGAAACCGCGGCGCTCCTGGCTTGGGACACCAGTGCATACCGCTCCTGCCGTGGCCAAGCTTCGGACGCCCGGTAGATGGCCAGGACCAAGGACTGCGCCGACTGCCAGGCCGTCAGCCCCTCGTGGCGGGTACGAGGCCGTCGTGAACGAGGTTGCGTGGATTCCATGCTTGAGGATGGCGCAGTGCGGGAATGTCGAGTGGATCACTTTCGCGCAGCGTGGAGCGAATTGAAGCTTGCTGCTCAGGCCTCCGCTTCGGCCGGAGCCCACTTCCCCGCCTCCCCGCTTCCCCGCCGGTCGTCCCCCTCCCTCAGCATTCTCTCAATCCCCGCCGCCGGGAGTGCGGGCGAGAACAGGTACCCCTGGCCAAACTCGCAGCCCAGCGTGACCAGGGCGGCGCGCTGTTCGGCGACTTCCACCCCCTCGGCGATTGTCGTCAGCCGGAGCGTGTCCCCAAGGCCGATGATGGCCCGGGCGAGCGCCGACTTGTCGAGCCCGGCCCCGACCTCGTCGACGAACGGCTTGGCGATCTTGAGGATGTCGATCGGGAACCGCTGCAGGTAGCTCAGCGAGGAGTTGCCCGTCCCGAAATCGTCGATGGCCAGGCTCACGCCGAGCGCCTTCATGGCCTGCAGGTGATCCATGACGGACCGCGCCTGCTCCATCAGGACGCTTTCGGTGATCTCCAGCACCATGGCGGACGGCTCCACCCCGGTCACCGCGAGCGCGGCGCGGATCTCCTCCACCAGGGCGGCCTCCTGCAGCTGCCGGCCCGAGAGATTGACGCTCATGGTGAGCCCGGAGTCCGGATAGGCCGCCCGCCAGCGCTGCAGCTGGGCGCACGCCTCGCGCAGGACCCAGCCGCCCATCCCCACGATCTGCCCCGTCTCCTCCGCAATCGGGACGAAGTGCTGCGGCAACAGGTGGCCGAACCGCGGATGGTTCCAGCGCACCAGCGCCTCGAAGCCGAACACCACCCCGGTCCGGAGATGGACGATGGGCTGATAGTGCAGCACGAGTTCCTGGCGTTCCAACGCGCCGCGGAGCGCCACCTCCATCTCCAGGCGCTGCCGGGAGTCGGTGATCATGCGTGACTCGTAAGTGGCGAAGCGGCCCTTCCCCTCCCGCTTGGCCGTGTACATCGCAAGGTCCGCGTTCCGGAGCAGGTCATCCGCCGTCTCGTCGCCCGTGGCCGTCGCGATCCCGAAGCTTGCGCTGACATGCACCTCGTTACCTCCGAGGTGGAACGGCGACTGCATCGCGCCGGTCAGCCGGTCCATCAGCACCGGCGGTCCATCCGCCCCCATCACGTCCTCGACCAGGATGGCGAATTCGTCGCCGCCCAGCCGGGCGACGGTGTCGGTGGAACGGGCACAGGCCAGGAACCGCTCGGCGGCCTTCTTCAGGAGGATGTCCCCCACGGCGTGGCCGAGGCTGTCGTTGACCCGCTTGAAGTCGTCGAGGTCCAGAAGAGGACGCTGATCGACCGCCCCTGGCGCCTGGCCAGCGTGAGGGCGTGGCTGACGCGATCGCGGAAGAGGGCCCGGTTGGACAGGCCGGTCAGCGAATCGTGGAACGCCTGGTGGTGCAGCTGGTGCTCCAGCCGCTTGCGTTCGCTGACGTCGCGGATGTTGAGCACGACGCCGCGCACGGTGGCGTCGTCGAGCAGGTTGGTGGCGATGGTCTCCGTCTGAAGGGCGGTGCCGTCGGGCTGCCGGAACCCCCACTCGACCGGCGGCATCACGCCGGGCACCCGGCAGGCGTCCCGGAAGAACTCCTGGGCCCGCTCCCGGTCCTCCGGCGCCAGCAGCGACAGCAGCGGCAGCCCGGTGATGCGGGCCGGCTCCAGCCGGAGCACCCGCGAGGCGGAGGGACTCACGTAGCGGACGGTGGCTTCGGCGTCGATCACGATGATCACGTCGGACGAGTGCTGCACGAGCGACCGGAAGCGGGCCTCGTTCTGCCGGGCGGCGGTCTCCGCGAGGAGGCGCACGTTCTGGCGCACGGCCAGCAGCTGCCTGGCGACGACCAGCACGGTGATGACGAGCGCCGCGACCGCGAGCTGGGTGACCGGCTCCCGGCCGGGGCGGAACGCCTCGTAGAGCAGGAGACCGAACGTGACCGCCACCGCGAGGTACGGGAGCGGACTGATGGGCTGCAGCTCCGCCGCCCGCTCGTCGGTGACCTGGGTGCGGGGAACCGGCCGCCGGTAGTAGAGCTCCGCGCTCGCGATGAGGAGGAGATAGACCATCAGGTAGAACGAATCGACCAGGCTCGCCCCCGCTCACCGGTCTCGATGCGCACCAGGCCAAGGAGCAGGTCGCCGATGACGCTCATGAGCACGCCGCTCACCAGCAGCCCGAACGCCCAGCGGTTGCGGTCGATCGGGCGCCGCAGCAGGACGGTGGTGATCCCGAGGAGCACCATCATGCTGGCGAGCGGGTACGCAAACGTGAGGACTGCGGCGCCCCAGTGGCTCGGCAGGCCGGGGGCGCCCGGGCGCACCGTGAAGTACCAGATCACGACCCCGCCCCCCATCAGCACCATGGCGGCGTCGAGCACGAACTTCCACCATTCCAGGTGAATCCGGCGGGTGAGCGGAAACGCGAACAGCGCGACCAGGAGCAGGCTGCTGTCGGTCAGGTAGAAGAGGTCGGCCCAGCTGACGGCCGGGCTGTCGTGAAGCACCAGCACGTGGTAGACGGAAATGGCGTTCCCGACGAGCACCAGGAGCGAGCCGATGCCGAGCAGCCGAAGTGCGCGCCGCACGCCCGGATCGAGCACCGCGCGCTGAGAGGCCAGGAGACAGAACGCGGCCAGCAGGAGGTTCAGGGGCATGAAGCCGGCGTTGCTGACCAAGTCCCGGAGCCCCCTGCCACCAAACCCCGACCGCTCCCAGAACAGGTAGGTGAGGCCGTAGACGGCCGTCAGCAACGCCGCGGGCCCGACGGGCGGGAGGGTGGACCTCCAATCCCCTCGGGGAACGGAAACGGGCGCAGCGTTGGCAGTCGTCATTGCGTAAACGGGCACCAATCGTTCGGGAATCGTGCGTTGCCCAGGACCTGCCCAGAGACCCCGTTTCCCCCTCCTCGGGGAGGGTGAAGGAGCCGGAGTGCCACGTCTCACTCTGCAAGACTGAAGCCGGGCCCGGGTGCCCGCCCTGCCGGATCAGACACCCACCCCCCTATACTCCGGTATGGACTCCCAACTCCTGATCTCAAGCGCGCTTACCGTGATCGTGGGCGCCATTTCCGGCGGCATCACCAATGCCGTCGCCATCTGGATGCTCTTCCACCCGTATGAGCGCCGAGGGGTGTGGCCCCTCCGTTTGCAGGGCGCGATTCCAAAGAACAAGGCCCGACTGGCCAAGAGCATCGGGAAGACGGTCGGCGAGAAGCTCCTGACGCCGGCCGACCTCTCGCACCGGCTCTCGGCGCCCGAAGTCAGGGCCGCCTTCAACGGCGCNCTGNCCGGGTTTCTCGACGAGGTGCTCGAACNTGAACGCGGTCCGATCATCGACCTGATTCCGCCGGCGCTCGCCTCGGAGCTCGACGGATGGCTCGACCGCATCGGCCAGCGCGCCGCCGCCGACCTGGCTGCCTACACCGCCGGACCCGCCTTCGCCGCCCAGGCCGAGCGATTGATCACGCAACTGCGCGCCGAGTACGGGGACCGGCCGATCGGTGACGTCCTGACCCCGGAGCGCCGGGAGCACCTCCGGGCCAAGGCCGACCAGTGGCTCCGGCAGTTCACCGAGGGCCATGAACTCGAAGGGGCGCTGCGTCACTTCGTGGACGTGCAGATGGAGCGGCTCGGCCAGGACGGACAACCGCTGGTGGACCGCCTGCCCCCCGGCCTGGTCGGGACGGTGCAGGCCTCGATCAACGACTACCTGCCGGTGGCCATCGAGCGCATCGGGGCCGTGCTCTCGGACCCCGAGGCCAAGGGGCGAATCCACCTGGCGCTCCGCACCGCCTTCGATCGCGCCGTGCGCGATCTGCTCCTGCATGAGCGCCTGCTGGCCAAGCTCGTGGTGACGGACCAGACCTTCACCCGACTGCTCGACGGGCTCGAGCGGGACGGGTTCGAGCGTTTCGCAGAATCGCTCGCCGCCCCTGAAATGCGGCTCCAACTCACGCGCGCGGTAAACGAGGGACTGGCCAGCTTCCTCCGCATCCCCCTCAAGGTCCGATTGGAGAGCATGGGACCGGAAAAGCGATCGGCCCTCGCGGGCACGCTGGGCGATTGGCTCGTCACGGTGGCACGGGACGAGGCGACCCGCACGGTGGCGGCCCGCGCGGTCGACCGCCTGCTCGACGCCAGCCAGCGCCGCACCTGGAACGATCTCCTCGGATCGGCGCGGCCCGAGGAGGTCTCGCGCGTCGTCGCCCGGGCGCTGACCGGCGACGAGGGGCGCCGCTGGGTGGCCGACGCCACGCGGGCCGCGCTGCGCGGGCTCCTCCAACGGCCGCTCGGCCGCCCCTCCGCGTGGCTCGGCCCCGAGGTCACCGCCCAGACGCGGGAGGCGATCCTGAACGCGGCCTGGGGGTGGACCGAGCGGCAGGTGCCCCGGGTCGTGGCGCAGTTCAACGTGCAGGAGATGGTGGAGCAGAAGGTGCTGGGGTTTTCGACGCAGCGGATGGAGGAGATCATCCGCAACGTGACCCAGCGGGAGCTCACGCTGATCGTGCAGCTGGGCTACGTGCTGGGGGCGTTCGTCGGCCTGGTCGCCTCGGGCATCAACATCCTGTTTCACTAGCCGGGTTCCGCGCCCGGCTGCGGCCGCAGGATGACGGACGCATCGGTCAGGTCCCTAGCGTGTGAGCACCCGGGCGGAATGACCCGCCCGGTGCACCACGACGGGAGGTCCTGATGGGAGTGTCGCCGAAGCCGGAGGGATTGGACGCCGACATCGAGCACGCGGCGCGGGTGGCCGACGGGCTCGCGGAGGCGGTCGGACGGGGACCGGCTCACGCCACCCTGGCGGCGCGCCGCCTGACGGAAGA
>JGI20214J51650_10002035_pt1 | contig 12825 bp, 12 predicted proteins | sample WetSurMetagenome_FD_51650 | JGI IMG/M metagenome (IMG submission 51650)
TCAACATAACATGAGGCGATAATATTGTCGAAAGTTGTAGAGATTTCCCCAACCACAAGACATGAGGGACACTCCAAGCTCGTCCTGAAGGTTAACGACGCCGGCATCATCGAGACGGGTAACTGGTGTTCCATTACCCCGGTGAGGGGAGTTGAAAAACTCGCCGTCGGAAAGACACCCGAACAGGTGCCCAAGATTGCATCACGTGTCTGTGGTATCTGTCCGATTGCCCACACGATTGCCGCAACTGAGGCGATGGAAGCATCCATCAAGTGCGAGATCCCGAAGGACGCACTGATGCTCCGTCATATCCTCCAGCTGGCTAACCGTTGTCACAGCATTGCACTGCATGACATCCTGATCCTGCCCGACTTCTATATTCCGGGCACTGAGACCAAGATCAATCCGTTCACACCGGAAGAGCCGGTGCGCAGCGTTGCCAAACGCATCCAGCGGCTCCGCGAGATCGCGCAGACCATCGGCCAGATCTCCGGTGGAGAATGTATCCACCCGAGCAACACCCGTGTCGGCGGTATGTACCGGAACTGCTCCCAGCAGGCAAAGACCAAGATGTACGACCTTGCCAAGGAAGGACTTGTCCTTGCCCATCAGCAGGCAGAGTTCATGATCGCGGTCATCCGAAACTACCACAAGAGGGATTTCGTAGATGTCGGCGGCATGAAAGTCGCGCTGCCCAAGACCCTCGGTTTCCACGACCAGGGCTACCTTGCAACTCATGCATTCTACGGTAGTTCAAGCCTGGAAGAATGCCCCAGCTGGGATCCCAAACGGTTCAAGGAAGTCCGGCCATGGGACTGGTATATGGGTGAAATGACTGTTGATCTCGAAGAGCCAAAATACCCGATAGGCGGTACAACCAAGGTTGGGACCAAGGTCAACCCCCAGATGGAGGCATGCACCGGCATTCCGATGTACGATGGCCAGCCTGTTGAAGTTGGCCCACGTGCACGTCTCGTCACCTACAAGAACTTTGACGAGAAGGGCACCCAGGGCCAGAACATTGCCCGTGAGATGGAATACCAGGACTGCTTCTACGAGATGCAGGATTGCATCGATCTGCTGGATCCCAATGGAAAGGTCGTTGCAGACTACATCCCTGACGGCGATGGCTCACTGGGCTGGGCAACCAACGAAGCCCCCCGTGGCTGCGATGCCCACCTGGCACGGGTCAAGGACTGGAAGGTTCAGTACTTCTCCATGCTCGTCCCGACCACCTGGAACTTTGCAACCTGCAGCAAGGCACTTGAGGGTGCTCCCTGGCAGCTTGCAGAGGTTATCATGCGCGGGTACGACCCCTGTGTATCATGTGCTACCCACATGATCGTACTGGATGAGGACAACAAACTGGTAGCTCAGAAGCTCATCCAGTGAGCGTAACCCCGATGCTGTATCCGGAGATCGTTATTGCGGGGTGCGGAAATCCCCTGTTTGCCGATGATGGCTTTGGCCCGGCTGTAATTGAAGAGATGCAGAAGCTCTCACTTCCCGACAATGTAGCAATAGTGGATGCTGGCCTTGGAGGCCCGCACTTTATTTTTACGTTGCTCGACCCGGAAGTGACAAAAAAACTCGTCATTGTTGACCTAGCCGATTTCGGTGCGGAGCCTGGATCAATAACCAAGCTCAGACCAGAGGATCTTCCACCGGGAGCGTATCGCGATGCCCACTCATGGGATCTCGCTGAACCGCTCCAGCGTATCAAGGATCAGATTGAAGTGACGATTATCGGATGTCAGCCAGCGAAGGTTACATTCCCGGAATTTGAACTCGGGCTTTCTGAAGAAGTTCAGCAAGCGATCCCGAAAACAATCCGGTTCATACTGGAAATAATAGGAGTGAATTATGGGACTACTATCAAGTGTCTTCAAGAAGAGCGCCAGCGAGGAACCGCCAAAACCTGCGGCTCCACAGAAACCCGCTGACGTGGGAACAAAAACGGAAACAACAAAAAAGGAGGTTAAGCCTGTGGCAGATAAGATTACAGTAGGTTACACGCACCTGAGTGGGTGTACCGGTTGTACTGTAGCATTAGCAGATAACTACGGTGGATTGTTAACACTCCTCGACAGGTATGTTGACCTTAAGTACATGCCAACTCTTGCAGATGCAAGGCACGTCCAGAAGGTTGATGTTTCATTCGTCGAGGGTTCATGCTGTATTAGCGACAAACTCGCAGTGCAGGAGCTTAAGGAAACACGGGAAAAATCAGCAGTCGTAGTAGCGCTGGGTGGATGCGCCTGTTACGGCAACATCACCCGGTTCTCCCGCGGTGGTCAGCAGAACCAGCCGGCACATGAGGCATTCCTGCCGATTGGTGATGTCATTAAAGTCGATGTGTATATTCCCGGATGTGCACCGACTCCCCAGATGATCAGGAACGTAGCCGTTATGGCATACCTGCTTCTCAAGGGTACAAAGGAACAGAAGGATCTTGCAACTGCATTCCTCAAGCCGCTGATGATGGCCGCCCAGAGGGGAACATCCGCATGCTTCTGCGACCTGATGACCGAAGTCATCAACCAGGAGCTCTGTATGGGATGCGGCAGCTGTGCAGCAGCCTGCCCGGTCCGTGCGATCACCCACGAATATGGGAAACCCCAGGGTGTGCGTGACCTGTGCATCAAGTGCGGAGCCTGCTACAACCAGTGCCCGCGGAGCTGGTTCAGCTTCGACGTTGTTGAGAATTATGAAGCGATCAACGAGGCCATAATGGCGGCACTCCAGTGAGGTGATTGAAATGGGAGCAGAACTCGGTAAATACAAATCATGCGTCTCAGCACGGAGCACCGATAAGGAGATTCTCAAGCACGCCCAGGATGGCGGTATTGTCACCCAGCTGTTTGGATTCGCGCTCGATGAGGGCATTATTGATGGCGCGATTGTCGCGGCAACCAAGGAATTTGCGCACAAGCACCCGGAAAAAGCCATGATGGACAACTCAAACATGGAGTTTCATGAGCCATGGAGACCAATTCCGGTCGTTGTTACTACAAAAGCTGATATGCTTGCTGCAGCTGGTACCAAATATAACATCAGCCCAAACGTCTCTTTGATCAAGGAAGCGACCCGCAGCTTTGGTCTGGACAAAGTCGGTATTGTTGGCACGCCCTGCCAGATGCAGGCAGTTCGTAAAGGCCAGCTCTATCCGATTGGACTTCGTGATGTAGGCTCCAGTATCGCTCTTGCGGTCGGTATCTTCTGTATGGAGAACTTCCCATACCAGAGCATTCTCCAGCTTGTCGAAGACCATGCAGCCATGAAAATGGAAGCGGTCAAGAAGATGGAGATCGGCAAGGGCAAGTTCTGGGTCTATGGCAAGCGCGGACAGGTTGTCCAATTGCCACTGAAGGTCACCCACAAGTACGAGCAGCCCGGCTGCCACGTCTGCCTGGACTATGTTGCAAACCTCGGTGATATCTCTACCGGTTCCGTCGGAAGCCCTGATGGATGGAGCACCGTTTTTGTCAGGTCAAAGATCGGGGACTCGGTCTGGGGCAAGGCAATGGCTGCAGGATGCTTTGAGACACAACCGATCGAAAAGGTCAAACCAGGTCTCGAGCTCGTTTCCAAACTGGCAAATGAGAAGATCACCAAGAACAAAGCAACAGTTGAAGCTCGCAAGACCTTCGGCGTTGGCAAGGGACTCCGGAACCCTTACATCTAATTTTTTTTTATCAGATAGTGTGTGTTTTCGAATATGACACTGATATTACTCCGTATTTTCGTAATCTGATTGATGAATTCAAGGTTTAATCGCGTTTTCCTGAATTAAATAAAAAAATAGAGAAGTACTCCTGGATTCTTTTCTTAACACGTTGACAGGGTCGATCGTCACATCGATCATACAGTCAAACGAGATCGTATCGAACCATCTGCCTTTTCAAACAAGCTCATGACACACCTATAAAAAACACCTCTCCATTTCCATGCTGTCGAATGAGACCCTTTAACGTCTCCCTTTGTCAGAAATTATATTATTCATGGCATGCCTGGTGATCATCGATTATCTGATTGATTTATTTAATTCACACCAGAATCCAGTAATGAAAGATGGATTAGTAGTATTTTTTTAAAATAATTATTAATCAGAGATTTTTTAAAATTAGATATCTTTATTAATTATTAATATTAATAAACATTTTACCAAAATCGGGTGAATGACTATGGTTAGTGTAGATCAAAAAAATAGAGAGGGATTTCATGTGCGGTGATGGCAAGGAAGCTTATCGCATCTCGGCTGTTTTGTATAGTGAGGAATTGCTGAGTTCCATTGAATCGGTATGCAGCTCGTGTTCATCCTATTGCACCTGCGCAATTGCCAAAAATGTTTCCGCTCCAGAGCGTTGTAGTGTGTTCAGGTCCCGGGGTTTACCGTCATAAAACATGATCCTCTTAGAAGAGGAATGATCCCCGGGTTATATCGTTCAATCCGGAAGTGCTGAAAAATAACCCGGGGTATCATCGCAATATTATTTACCACGATATCTACCAGAACAACAACGAGCGATCCATTCAGATATAACAGAATAGTTTGCAGGACGTGTGAACCTTGAACCTGCTGAGAATTTTTTCAACAGGGTTGATTCTTTTGTTCCTGAGTATGGTATTTATTCCAATTGCTTCTGCAGAAACCCCCGACTTCAGCCAATCAGACTCCCCAAGTTATCTCATCCAGGATAGTGCCCAACAGATATCACCGCTCAAGATGCATATTGCCTATATAGGGAAAACCCAGCAGGTAAGGATGGACGGTGTAATCACCTACATCGACCGGATAAGCGGGGGCACCGGAACTGCAAGTCTTCGCCAGATACAGGAAAATTACCTGATGGCCGCATTTCCCGTTCCCGTGATGCGTACGGTTGATGAGATTAACGAGGCCCGCGAAGAGATGAAGCGGCAGAGTATTTTTTTTGTAGATGAAACCAATGCGCAGCTGGCAATGTTTAACGGAAGTCGGGCTGACATGCAATCAAGTGCTGAAGCGGCAGTACACCCTGTCGAAGAATCCTACAATTGTGTGAAGTATGCCTCATGGCTTGCAAGCCAGACTACGAGGTCTCAGGTATTCACCCAGAGCTCTGAACGGCGTACTGCGATTCTCAAAGATCTGACCCTTCAAGGAATGGATGTCACGTATCCGGAATCCCTTTCAGCTCAGATCGATGCACAACACGCTGAAATGGAAAATGCACTACTCAGGAACCAGGACGGAACTTTGCTTTCGATAAACAGCGGGTTGAGATTGATGAAAGAGCAATTCCGAACTACGATCGACAGATACCGTATGGATCTGCATGCACAGTTGGAAGCTGCAGACANTACGCTTTAATCATAACACCCATTTTTTGGTATTCAAATTCTATGTTAACAATTCTTATTGGGTAATGCTGATGAACGAATTTTCCGATGTAGCAGATCCTGTTTAAGAGGTGTCAATCACCATTAAGACCTTGTATTTTTTCCAGGTGTCAGATTTTTTTCTCTAAGCGTAATGATTTACCAGAGAATAACGAAGGAGTACACAAAGGTGTAGTGTGGNAAAAGGTTTCTTTTTTAATGACGGTCAGACNTGCATCATCAATGACGACATTTTCACAACAAAAAAAATTTTATCCGAAAGTATTGATTTGATCGTTACATCCCCACCGTATAATGTGGACATCCAGTATACTTCCCATGATGACCTGCTTACCTACGATGATTACCTGGATTTTTCACGGCGTTGGATAAAACGGTGCTTCAGATGGCTTAAGGATGACGGGAGGTTCTGTCTCAACATTCCTCTGGACAAGAATAAAGGGGGCCAGCAGAGTGTCGGTGCGGACCTCACGACAATTGCAAAAAAGATCGGTTTCTCATACCATTCCACAATTGTCTGGAATGAAGGGAATATTTCGCGACGGACTGCATGGGGATCCTGGGCNAGCGCATCAGCACCATACGTGATTGCCCCCGTGGAACTCATTCTGATATTGTATAAAAATACATGGAAGAAAACNAGTGGATCAAAAAAGTCCGATATCTCCCGGAAAGAGTTTATGGATTGGACAAACGGGTTGTGGACATTTAATGGCGAGAGAAGAAAGAGAACCTGTCATCCTGCACCATTTCCGGTCGAACTACCGCTTCGTTGCATGAAACTTTTCTCTTTTATTGGAGATACTGTGCTTGATCCATTCATGGGTAGCGGATCTACCCCAATCGCGGCGTTGCAATGCCATCGGAAATGCATTGGTATTGAGATCGATCCGGGATACTGCGAATGTGCGGTTTCCCGGATCGAAAAAGAAGGGAAAAAAGAATAAACGTTTTTTCAACTCTTCTAAAATTCGGAAAGGAGTGTTGCACCGTACGAGCTTTGATATTCCGTGAAGAAGTATCGATACACGTTGGATTCCTATGGGTGGAGTTGCGGAGATATTCATTGCCAATGCATCGGATCGCAGGACTGGCGTTCAGCGTGTCCTCAAGGAGGTAATTGATATATCGGATTTTGCAGGGCATGAGATCGCCCTGAAGGCAAATTTCAACAGTGCGGACCCACCCCCGGCGTCCACATCTATCGATACGCTGGATGCCCTTTGTACTGCAATCCTTGCAGAAAAACCCATAAAACTCACCCTTGCCGAGCGCAGCGGCATGGGCAACACCCGTGACGTGCTGGGAGACTGTGGAGTCATCAGCCTTTCGAAAAATCTGGGTTTTTCCGCAATTATTCTCGATGAACTTGACCGCACAGGCTGGAGAGAGATCCAGGCTCCCGGACTGCACTGGTCCCGCGGTTTTTTTATTTCGGCTATTTTTTCTCAGGCGGATAGAGTAATACAAACCTGTTGCCTCAAGACGCACCGGTACGGAGGTCATTTCACGATGTCTCTGAAAAATTCTGTCGGCCTTATTGCAAAACGTTTCCCCGGGGTCAACTATGATTTTATGGGTGAATTACACAGCTCTCCAAACCAGCGACTGATGATCGCTGAGATTAACAAATTCTACCGGACGGATCTGGTTATCATGGATGCAACAAACGGGTTTGCGACTGGTGGGCCGGACAAGGGAAAACTCATTCTCCCAGGCGTGATCATTGCCGGGACCGACCGGGTCGCCATTGACGCAGTAGGAGTTGCCCTGCTTCGCTCGTATGGGACGATGCGTGAGGTAATGGAAGGAAAAATCTTTGGACAGGAGCAGATCGCCAGGGCTGCCCAGCTGGGGATTGGTATTGGATCAGCAACTGATATTCAGGTTTTCCCTCTCGATAAGACTGCCGAATCAGTCGCTGAAAGGATACAGGTGCAACTGGACGCAGACCGATGACATTCACAAAAGGGTATATTTTTTCGACGCAACGGATCATTTCACGTGCATGAAACCCGATCAGGAAAATTTATCGAATGCGCTCACAGATGCCGCAAAGAACTGGCTTGCCATAGATGGCCTGTGGTTCCAGGTAGTCGAACAGGCTTATGGAATGGATGCGGCCCTTATGATGGACAGGGAGGTCTGGAGGCAGTTTGCTGGTATTGAAGCTCTGCGGATAAAGAAACGACTTAGTCTGCCGGAGAGAGGGGGTCTGGATGCTCTTGAGGCCGCGTTTAAGAACCGGCTTGTTACGCTTCTCAATGAACTGGAGATCAAGCGCCCGGATAAACACACGCTTATCGTTACTACTACAACCTGCCGGGTGCAGGCTGCCCGAAAAAGAAAGCAGCTGCCGGAGTTTCCCTGCCGTTCTGTTGGTCTCATTGAATTTCCGATCTTTGCCCGGACAATCGACGCCCGCATAGTAACTGAATGCCTGTCATGTCCGCCGTATACGGTGACCGGGATCCCATACTGTTCATGGAAATTCACCCTTGATGGGACAGCGTGAATAACTACATTTCCAGAATATCACGAAGTGCAGGAAAGGTAAAAAAGCCGAAGAAGTACCACGAGCAGAAATATGACCCATAGGAACGTTTCCTGCCAAACCCCAGATGTGATACCACTTTCATATGGTTCGTGAGTTCAGAACTGCGTAACATGTGTTTTCTTAAAGAGACGCTTTTCTGTTCTCGTCATTCTGTAGGGAAATCTTCTATGAAAATTTGCAGATTGTTCAGAAAAAGATACGGCACCGTAATTGAGCTCGAACCATTTTCCGGTCTTCATCCGAGAAAATAACCCGCATAGTGGTGTTCAGGCAGGGTTTATTGATCCGGATGAGCTAAACTGCATGGTGAGATCAGCCTCTATTCCGGGAGCTTTGGCGGCTTCAGAATGGGTGCAATTCTGCCGTATTTTTATAAACAGAGTAATAATTGTTCGTATTTTCCACACGAATGGAGAACAACGGTTATACGGGATTTTCCTGAGAACAGCACGGCCCGGAAAAAAATTCTGAGCTCTGATTGGGCTTATTTTGCTTATTTTGAGCATGAGAGGTTGATATGGATGCAGCATTGAGGTGATCATCAACAGAGTCGTAAGAGGACATATCCAAAAAAGGTGGACACCCCCCTTTGAAGTCTGCAGGTCTTATGTACTGAATGGCGTTCTAAATCCAGTGTGTGGTATTTGTTCACGGAATGGTTTAGTTTCTTGCTGGAATAATTTCTGGGAGTAAATGTCATATCACCCCAGAGAGAATTCCTCCTGAAATCTTTATTTTCTTTCCCCACTAACATAGATGAACAATGTCACCTTTGCGTACCTACATCCTGTCAGGCATCCTTATTGCAGGTTTTATTTTCTGTGCAGGGTGCACACAGTCCGCTCCAGCGACAAATCAGGCTACCATAACGGCCGGGACAGTATCTATGACACTATCTGCTGAATCTCAAAAACTGGTGAAGCTCGAAACAAACATGGGAGACATCACCATTGCTCTCGATCCTGCAATGCCTGTTACTGCAGGCAACTTTGAAACGCTCGTGAATAAAGGATATTACAACGGTGTAATCTTCCACCGGGTCATTGATGGCTTTATGATCCAGGGAGGGGATCCTACCGGCACGGGGGGAGGCGGCCCCGGCTACGTGATCAAAGATGAGTTTACGAAGAATAACCGCAATGATCGCGGAACGATCTCTATGGCAAATGCCGGCCCGAACACCGGAGGCAGCCAGTTCTTCATCAATCTTGTCAACAACAATTTCTTAGATGCTAAACACCCGGTCTTCGGAAAAGTTGTCGGTGGCATGGAGGTTGTTGACAAGATCGCCCAAACAAAAACCGGTCCCGGAGACCGCCCTGTTCAGAACGTCACTATTATCCGTGCCGTAATGATCTGAAGATATTTTTTTTATTACAAAAGGCAATCTTTTTTCTATTCATAAGCCCTCCCATTTTTTTGGTTGTTGATATAAATGACCATGCATATAAGATCAGAATTTGGCTGGATTGAGATTGACAAAAAACGGTATGAGTATGATGTTATTATTCACAAAGACAGCTCAGTTACAAAACGATCCAAAAAAAAATCCAAACCCCTTAAGAGTGCTTACGGTCACACCCCGCTGTCAGATCTTGAACTGGGTTTTTTAAGAACGGAAAAACCTGAAATAGTCTACATCGGATCCGGGCAGTATGGCGATCTACCGATAACACCGGAAGCAGAAAAGGAACTCAGCCGGTTTAAAACGGTGATCCGGCCAACTCCGGATATCTTGGATATTTTAAAAAAAGAACGCCGGTCATTTATTGCAATGATACATGTCACCTGCTGAACCGGATTACAAAAACTTAATGACTCGACACATGTTCACGCAGGTAAGGTTGTAGTTTCTGAGTAAATGTACACACTGCCTCAAGAGATTGTTTGCGGTCTTTTGCCGAGACTTTCCTGATTATTTCATTATGGAATTCGCGTTCAATTAATTCCGGTCGGGCCCCGATACAGTCGCATTTGTTTATAAAAATTTCCATCGGAATCCTTGCAGTAACAAGCGAATTATAGAGGTGATGGATGAAATCGTCCACCGGGCATGTTGCATCGAGAAGGAGGATTGCGCCATCCATACCTTTGCTGATAATTTCCCGCGCAAACTCGAACCTTTCCTGACCAGGGGTTCCAAATATATGGATATGACACCCATTCATCTGAACCCGGCCAAAATCGAGGGCAACAGTCGTTGTGCCCCCCGCGCAGTCTGCTTCTACGTGATGGGAATCCGGGTCAAGTGTCCTAATCAGCGTTGTTTTACCCACCCCGAATGCGCCGAAAATAACAATTTTGCACCTTTGTTCAGCCATCATAATGAAATTTGGCAGGGGCCAATTTTACCATTTCGGTATGATGTAAAAATGGGATGGAAAAAGTTCCTTTTAAAAAATATCCAAGAAAACACACCAGTCCGTCGGGAATTTATTCCACGAATGTTTGGTATATTCAGCTGATAATTCACTATGCAGCTATTAAAAAAAAAACTTGAAGAAAAAAAAAGTTATCCGGCGAGATAATCTGACGGTGTCGGAAGGACTTCTTTGAGCCCCTTTCGCTTGCGTATCGAAACTACAACCTCTTTGAGCATACTGTTGGGCACAAGTTCGAACCCTGAAAACTCAGTATTCCACATGGCACGGCCCTCAGTTGCTGAACGGATATCACCAGCAAACCCAAAGAGCTCAGCAACCGGTGCCTTACCTATGACGGTGATCGTGTCACCTTCACTCTGCATGTCAAAAACCTGACCCCGCCGGCCCTGTATCTGGGAGGTTGCAGCTCCCATCTGGTCCATTGGAACGGTGATCTGGATCTTCTGAACGGGCTCCAACAGGGAATCACCCGCGACGAGCATACCACCCTTGATTGCACCACGGACTGCAGGAATCACCTGTGCAGGGCCACGGTGGATCGCATCCTCGTGCAGCTTTACATCGACAAGGGTCATCTTAAGGTTCTGGACGGGCTCATCGGCAAGAGGACCACCAGCAAGTGCTTCGTGGATACCTTCGATGATCAATTCCATGGTCTCATTCAGGTACTGGACACCTTTGGTTTTGTCGATGAGCATATTGGTGCCCTTGATGTCCTTGATATTTTTCGCCTCGTCCTTTTCCATGCCAGCCTTGATGAGAACGTCACGGCGTTCGAGCATCTGCTGGTTCATGGAGACTTCACCTTTCTTGATCAGGTCAACAATCTCGTCGGGGAGTGGCTGGAGGTCGAAGTAGAAGCGGTTGTGGCGGTTCGGGGACTTGCCTTCCACAGACTCAATCTTCTGGACAACAGTCTCACGGTAGACCACAATCGGTTCTGAAGTAACGATCTCCACACCCTTGTCGCGCTTGATACGACCGGTGATGATCTCAAGGTGCAGTTCACCCATACCCGAAATCAGGTGTTCGCCGGTCTCTTCATTGATGGTAATGACCAGCGTTGGGTCTTCCTTTGCAACCTGTCGGAGCACTTCAACGAGCTTGGGCAGGTCCTTCATGTTCTTTGCCTCAACGGCAACCGTCATGACCGGTTCAGAATAGTGCTTGAGCGATTCAAACGGGGTCATTTCCAAGAGGGAGGTAACTGTTGATCCGACTACCGCGTCCTTAAGACCGGTGACTGCGGCAATATTCCCCGCAACGATCTCTTCGACTTCGACGCGCTTCGGGCCCATAAATATACCGACCTGCTGAAGACGGTTCTCCTTCTTTGCGGAGCCCATTACATAGAGCCCGTCACCGCGTTTGAGACTGCCGGAGAAGAGACGTCCGGTAGCAACTTCGCCTGCATGGGGATCAAACGAGATGTCAGTTACCATCATTGCAACCGGGCCTTTTGAATCGCATGAAAGCATTGCCTTTCCTTCAGGGGTCGTTTTGTCACCGTGCCAGATCACATTGACCCGGCGGGGCTGGGCTTCCAGAGGATTTGGCAGCTGGCGGACTACGATATCCAGCAGGACATCGGAGAGCGGGCTGTTTTTTGCAAGATATTTCATGTCTCCGGCGCGACACTTTTCATAAACGTCCTTGAATGAGATCCCGCTCTTCTTCATAAATGGAGCAGACACTGCCCAGTTATAGAGCGCGGAGCCAAAAGCAACCGTACCCTTTGCTGCATCAAGTTTCCAGCCATTATTATAAGCCTCCTCATTCATCCCTTTGATCAGTTTGTTGACTTTGTCGATCACTTTGCCGAGCCGGATCTGCATCTCCATCTCATCCACTTTCAGTTCGTTGATGAGACGGTCCACCTTGTTAATGAAGAGGACTGGACGTACCTGCTCTTTCAGTGCCTGGCGCAGTACGGTTTCGGTCTGGGGCATAGTTCCTTCAACTGCGTCAACAAGAACCACTGCACCATCGACAGCACGCATAGCACGTGTCACATCGCCACCAAAATCAACATGACCCGGGGTATCTATCATGTTGATCAGGTAATCCTGCCCTTCATACTCGTGCACCATCGAGACATTCGAAGCATCTATGGTAATACCACGTGCCTGCTCTTCGGCATCGGAATCCATGAAGAGCTGCTTGCCAGCCAGTTCTTCCGAAATAATGCCGGCACCCGCAAGCAGGTTATCGGACAGAGTCGTCTTACCGTGATCGATGTGCGCTACAATACCGATATTCCGAATGTGTTTCGGATCCTTCATGAGCTCAGTTGCTCGCTCAACAGATTTTTTGCCGCGGACCATGAAATAACCTCAAAAAAAGATATTAACGGGCGGATTTTGCAATGCGCTCGCGTTCTTCCTTTTTCCCTACCGAATAACATTTCATATCGCCCTTTGATGCGGCGATCAGTTCATCGGCAAGGATTGCGCTCGCTTTCTTCTTGCTTGAACGCGATCCCTTCAGGGTTGCTTCAGCAAT
>JGI20214J51650_10002036_pt1 | contig 12821 bp, 10 predicted proteins | sample WetSurMetagenome_FD_51650 | JGI IMG/M metagenome (IMG submission 51650)
TCGACAGCTGCATATATTACAACACGAAGTTTTGAAAAACATTCAATCTATCATGTTCAGCTGGCAAAAACAGGAGACCTCATTACTCATGATAAAGACAAAGCCGCACTTACACTGATGAACTGGAAGAATGAGATTGAAACAGATCTGCTAAAGGTTAAACCCTCAGATAACCTTGGTGAGTTGGTTAAAGTAATTGCACGATCAAAAAGAAATCTTTTTCCTGTGGTTGATGAATATAATATACTGGAAGGCGTGGTGTCTCTTGATGATGTCAGGGAAATTATGTTCCAGCAGGATTTGTATGGGACNACATTAGTACGCGACCTGATGTCTATTCCTCCATCNTATATTGATAAGAAAGAGAACATNGACACGGTAATGGAGGCTTTTAGAAAAACAGGTGCATGGAACCTGCCGGTGCTCGATGATGGATACTACGNAGGATTTATTTCCAAATCGAGGATTTACTCAAAATACCGCGATATGCTTGTTGAATTTTCAGAAGAATAATAGTTTTTAAATTANATAATATGAAAAGAGATACTTTGATTTTTGACCTTATTGAAAGAGAACGACANCGCCAGATAAATGGTATTGAACTAATTGCCTCCGAGAATTTTGTAAGTCCCCAGGTACTTGAAGCTATGGGATCGGTTATGACGAACAAATATGCAGAAGGCTACCCCGGAAACAGATATTATGGCGGGTGCGAAATTGTTGACCAAACGGAATTAATTGCTATTGAAAGGCTTAAAAAACTTTTTGGAGCAGAATATGCAAATGTCCAGCCTCATTCAGGTGCCCAGGCTAACATGGCAGTTTTTATGACAGTTCTTAAACCAGGTGATACTTTTATGGGTTTAAATCTTGCCCATGGTGGACATTTATCACATGGATCTCCGGTTAATTCTTCGGGTCTCTTTTACAAACCAATTGCTTACAGTGTAAGGGAAGATGATGGGTTGATCGACTATGATATGATGGAGAAGATCGCCCTGAAAGAAAGGCCGAAGATGATTGTAGGAGGAGCATCGGCTTATTCGCGTGAGTGGGATTATAAGCGGATGAGAAAAATTGCTGATATGATAGGAGCAATCCTGATAGTTGATATGGCTCATCCGGCTGGATTAATAGCTGCCGGACTGCTAAAAAACCCATTAGAATTTGCACATATTGTTACTTCCACAACTCATAAGACGCTTCGCGGACCAAGAGGAGGAATTATACTGATGGGTAAGGATTTTGTCAATCCATGGGGTTTAACCACGCCAAAAGGTGAAATAAAAATGATGTCTTCTCTTCTGAACTCAGCAGTTTTTCCAGGGGTTCAGGGTGGTCCTCTCGAGCATGTTATTGCTTCAAAAGCTGTATCTTTTTGTGAAGCGCTGACTCCGGAGTTCAATGAGTACCAGGTAAGAGTTAAAAAGAATGCCCTTGTAATGGCAAAAGCGTTTATGGATAAAGGTTACAAAGTAATATCAGATGGAACCGATAATCATCTGATGTTAATTGATCTCAGAACCAAATTCCCTGAAATATCGGGGAAAAAAGTTGAAAACACTCTGGTACTTTCTCATATTACTGTGAATAAGAACATGGTTCCTTTTGACAGCAGATCGCCATTCCTGACATCGGGGTTAAGGGTCGGAACGCCGGCTGTTACCACCAGAGGATTAAAAGAAGAACATATGGGGATGATCGTTGAGATGATTGATGAGGTTATATCGAACATTGAAAATGAAGCAGTTATCGCAAGAGTAGGGGAAAAGGTAATAAAATTAATGAAATCATTTCCTCTTTTTTCAATGTGATATCATTCAAAAAAGCTGAATTTTTTATATCTTAAGGCGTTTTTAATTTTATTTTAACTTTGTATACCTATTATTCATAAATGAGTGACCAGAAATTAATTTTTATCGTTGACGACGATCCTTTCATAAACATGTTGGTTGTTAAACGATTTACATCTGAAGGATACAGACTGGAAGCCTTCAGTTATGGTGAAGATTGTCTGAATGCGTTAAATAAGAATCCTGACCTGATAATACTCGATTACTATTTCGTAAATAACGATCACAAGGTAATGAATGGGATGGAGGTTTTTGACAAAATCAAGGAGATTAAACCTGAGACACCTGTTATAATGTTATCGGGCCAGGAAAAAGGAGAGATAGTTCTTGAGCTTGCAAGAAAAGGGATAAATGATTATATCATAAAAGACAATAACCTCATTGATAATCTTAATATTGCTATCGACGAATTATTTGTAAGAAAACAATAATCAAATTTAGGAACGAATGGATATATGTAGGGACGTTGCATGCAACGTCCCTACCATGATTTATGTCAGATTATGTCAGATTATGTCAGATTATTTCAGTTTAAAATTATAAGTAATGAATCCCTTCTGAATTGCAGGAGCATCCTGTTTGACTTCGAACCGGGCCTCTAAAGCTGCTTCTTTAGCTACTTTCAGTAAGTATTCATCAAGTGTTGTTGATCCCTTCGTTCCGGGAGTTGCCTGTACAACTTTGCCAGATCTGTCTACACTTACTTCAACAACAACTCTTCCCTCACCCTGGTAATCGTATTTCGGTGAAGGCAGAGCCTGAAAGCCACGTCCCTGAAGACTATAGGAAATACCTCCTGTGCCTCCAGGGCCTCCTGTTCCGGTACCCTGTGTTCCTAGTCCGCTTCCGGTGCCCCTAACTTTTGAATAAATTGAACCATTTGGGTCACCCTGGTTTCCAGGACCTCCGGCGACACCTTCACCTGTAGAACTGGTACCCCTGTTCTGTGAATTGGCGAGGGCATTTTTGGTCCGGTTCATAATATCAGATTCACGCTTCTGTTCAGCAGCAATCTTTTTCTCTTCAGCTTCCTTTCTGTTTCTTTCGACTCTTTCGGCTTCAAGCTGCTCTTTTATTTTTTTATCAGCCTCNATTCTCTCGAGTTTTTTCTTTACAGCTTCAGGATCAGGCTTTTTTACCGNCGGTGCTTCCTCAGTATTTTGAGTAAGAAGCGGGTCCTCTTTAGTTTTTGAAACAGATTTAGATGAAGAAGGAGTTATTATTTCTTTAACAGGGGGTGCCTGACTCTCTTCCCTGAAGGCCGGCGGAGAAGGTTCAATATCTCCAATTCCGGTTTCTCCCGTGCCAAAATTGACAAGAATACCTTCCTCAGATTCTGGTGCAGGAGGAGTTGAAAAACCTACCAGGATAAGCATGCCGAAGAGCAATGTATGAATTAACACTGTTCCCAGCATCCCCTTTCTTTTTCCTGATTTGGAGTACCTGAGTTCGCTATTTAACCTGGGTTGCAATTATCTATTTATATTAATTTGATAATTAAACAATTGAAATCTCATTATTATANTGTAGTCTTTCACAAAATTTCTCATCGTAAAGTTATTAATAAACGAAGAGATATCGTGTTCTATTATGCAGCGTTAATAACAATGCTAAAATAATTATTAACTTAAGGGCAGGGCAGAAGGAATAAAAATTGAATTATTTGTTTTTTAATTTTAGCTCCTCCTCTTTCTTCATATCCGGCTTTGCTTTTTTTCTGAACAGATCAGAGAACTTATTAAAGTCCTGATTGTAGAAAATACCAACTCCCTGAGTGTATGGGCTTAGGCCGCCGGTATTGTACACATCATTGAAACGGTTGAATACTTTGAACCGGAGTTTTTCAGTAAGCTTTAATTCTGCATCAAAATCACCTGTCAGCTGATTAGTATTACTTGGTGTACCAGTATTAGCAGTACCCCCTATTCCTCTTACATCGAAGTTGCCATTTAGAACGACTTTATTACCGAGAATTTGTGTAGAAAGGGCAAGTTCCGCTTCCTGCGGACTTATTGCATTTGATCCTGGCCTGATGTTTATACCAATATCAACATCTTTGGTTAATTTCGATAACCAGTTGCTGATTTGATTTGATACCATCTCAAAAGTAGTGGCTGCCACGGCAGATGTCCCTCTGTTTGTTGTAGAGACCGATGGAGAAGCTGATGCAACATTTGAAACTGAACCCATTGAAATAAACTGGTTCATCAGCAAAAGTGAAAAGACCTGCTTTGTTAATTCTTCTTCCGTAGATATTGCGTTTTTCAAATAGGCCCTGGTTTGTTCGTCCGCATCAGGAAGGTAAATATCGAATCCGACAATGGGATTAAAGAGCTTCCCTGATAGCTTCATCTGAGGTTCAACAGATATGCGTTCAGTATATCTCTCACCAAGTATAGGAGAAAGAGAAGCTTTTAGTTTTAAATAGTTTGCCTTAAGGTCAATTTCAGCATTCTTGAGATTGCCATTAAATGTTATCTTGCCACCGTTTTCAACATCAAAGCTTTTATTTAACAAAAAATTGCCAAGAGTGAAAGTATATGTACCACGTTCAATAGTATAATCGCCAAATATCTCAAAATCCCCCTTTTTATTGAGCGTGATGTTCAGATTAGGGCTGGAACCGTTGCCTTCCATAATGTCTCCAACCTTGGAATCAAAAATAATCTGAATTTTTGCATCGGGAGTAACTTCCAGATTCATTTTAATATCCATAGCTATCTGTTTTGACACAGAAGAATTATTAGCAGGATCTTCTTTGTCTGCTACTTTTTTTCTGCTTGTTGAATCTTCAAACGAGATATATGAATATTCTGAAACTGATAAGCCTTTGTTTAGCGGGATTGACAGATTCGAGTTTTTCCCTGTCTTGACAGATTTACTCGTTTTCGCAGATATATCAAAGGAAAGGGTGTTCGGATCAATTTTAATTTTAGCGACACTCTTTTCTACATACGCAGTTCCATAGAACATCGGATTATCTTTAGGCTGCGTATTTAATACAAGAAATCCCTTTGATGCGATATTGATAGTCAGATCGGCACTGTATTCGTGAAGATTTTTATGGTAAACAGCTCCCGATAATGTAGCTATATTCCCTTCCTGGTCTTTAATCTTCACATCATTGAATTTAATTCCCTGCTTATCAAATCTGATAGTGTCATTCAGAGAGTATTTGGTTTGAAGGAAATTGACTTTCATTGAGGCGTTTTCAACCAAAGCAGCACCCTCAAGAAAAATATTTTCTGACTGGCTTGTTAGTCTTAACCTGCCTGATGCAAAACCGCTTATGTCGGAGGCAAAAACTTTAAGTAAGGGGTTAAGAAAATCAATAGGAAGTTTTGTGGCTTTTGCATTCAGATCAATTTTTTTCAATGCCGGATCGTAGAATCCGGCTATATCAAACATTTTTACGGAATTGAGATTATTTGAGGCTTTAATATTTACTATTTTTTTTGCATTATCCAAATCAGAGTTTATGAAAATATTGCCAAACTCATGACCAAGTACAGAGAATTTCTCTACAACAATATTTCCGGCAAGAAGAATACTTTTGTAAACATTTGTCAGAAGTATTTTCCCGTTCAAATGACCCTTAAAATCAAGAGAAAGCATATTGGGATCATTATTCTTTTTATGGTTTAACAGTATGTTAAGAGGTGAAATATCTATCCCTTTTAATTCGAGATGAAGTGTGTCGGAGGGATTTTCAGAAACAGTTCCGTCGACAAGGTAATAACTCTCTTTGCCCGTGATATAGAACTTGTTAACTTTAAAGGAGTTTGAATCAACCAGAATCGAAGAGCTGGTCAGTTTCCAGAGGTTATTGTCTGAGTAAATATGTGATGAATCTACATCGATTCTAAGAAGAGCATTAGGTTTGCCTTCAACATTTTTTGTGACTGTCCCATGTGCAAAAATATTGCCACTGTTAAGGATTTTATCCTTATTATCCCAATTTAGAGTAAATGTAAAACTATCGGGTTTTGTCCTGAAACCTACCGAGAAATTTTTAAGTTCAGATTGTCCCATCAGATTAACATAAGGACTGGTGATACCAATAGTTAATTCAGATCCTGAAATGTCAGCATCGAATGATAAATCCTCTAAAACATTACCTTTTATGGTTAGCAGATCTGATCTCCCAACAATGTTCATTATACTATCAGCAAAAATAGCTCCTTTTATATAGCTTTTATCGGCTATTAACATCCCTGTTTTGAAGAATTCATTGATTTTATCGGTGTTCTTAAAATTAATATTGAAAGTGAACTTATTTTTTTTGAAGTCATTCTTTTTACCACTGACTTTGAACTGAGATGGCATAAGGGAAGCCATCGTAGATTTTACCAGTTCTCCCAAACCTGCAAAATTATAATAACCTTTTATTTCGGCATCCACAAAGTCTGTTCGCAGACTTAGAACCGGAGAATTGTATTCCTTAAAAGTCTTTATGGAAAAATCATGAAGTTCAAAGTTATTTCCAAATTTTCTGAACTTTGAATTAAGCAGCTTTATTTCACCATCCAGGTTGTCAATACTGTTTCCTTTAAAGTTCGATGTCAGAAGCAGGGTAACTTTTGAGGTAGAGTCAGGCTTGTCAATATTTAATTTATGAAGATTTGCATCAGTTACATTCAGGGTAAAATTAAATTCAGGCAGTTTATTATTAAAATTGAGCAATCCCAGAAGGTTAAGTTTAATGTTTCTGTCAACAATATCTATACTTCCGTCCCATGTTTTTTCAGTAAAAGATCCGTTTAGGGTTATGTTGCGGTATAAATATCTGTTAATTTCAATACTGTCAATCTTGCCAGTAATATTACATGCAAATTTTTTCATTGAATTGGCATAGCCGTCAACATTTGCCTTCATGCTGACATTACCTAAAAGATCAGATTTACCCGTAAGTGTCCCCAGATTTATATTACTGCCTGTAAGCAATCCTTTTACTCTGTATCTTTTGTCTTTTTCAGGCCTTAGTGAAATATCAGTACGGATATTTCCCTGACTGGTTCTTATTTCTCCATATGTTACAAAGTCAGTTGAGAATCCGGTAAAACTTCCATTAAATGAAATGTTTCCAAGTTTTTTTACAGCATCAGGAATTATTAATAATCCTGTTCGTGGAAGACTGAACTTCTCAAGATCTTTTGCATTGGTTCTTAGACTGTTAACTCCTATATACAGGAAAGTATTTTCAATTTTAGGCAGTCCTGAAAAATCAAAATCACAATCAAGCGATGTATAATTCCTGTACTTAAGTTTGATATTCCGGCCTCTAAGTTCTGATATTGTTCCGGATATTTTCCCTGATACTGATACAGATTCATTCATGCTATCGGCAAGTGGTAAGAAATACTTGATGTCTGATGTATTTATCAGTGATTTATCAAGCAGCAAATCAAGCTTTACCTTTTCGGTGAATTTTTTAAAATAACTTGATGAATCCGCAACAAGACTAAACCGGGAAATATTTATAATACTGCTATCGCAGTTTATTGAGGCTGATTTCAGGAAAATGTTCTGTTTGGCAATAATAACCGAGCTGTTGATCTTCTTTACAGTGAAACCACTGGATTCCTTAAATCCAAGATCGTATATGTTGAACGAAGCAGTATCATTAAGAATTTTAATATCTTCTATAATACCGTTTATTCCGGATGTATGCAGATTATTTGGATCCAGCAGGGATTTCCCTTTCGGACTGTTTCGGTTTATCAGTGAAAAACGTGCATTATTAATATCAATCTGATCAATATGTAACCTCATNGGGGTTTTCTTAACCGTGTCGGCAGGATTACTAAGAAGCTTAAGATACCATGTAAGGTTCATAACACCTTTAGTGTCGGTAATAAGGGCAATTACAGGTTTTATGAGGCTTATTTTTCCCAGTCGGAATGATTTATTTTTAAAATCCATCCGTCTGACTCCTGCAACAATTTCTTTGGAATAGAGCAATGTATCATTATTCTGGTCCTTAATTAACAGGTCATTTATGGATAATCTATTGAAGAACTTAAAATCTATAGATCCTACAGATATAGTTGATTTAAGCTGAGCCGAAAAATGATTTGTTATTCTTTTTACCAGGAATGTCTGTATTTCTGCAGTTTGTAATAACAGGTAAAGCACAGTAGGGAGCAATATAATTACTCCAAAAAAGATAACAAGATACTTAAGTGATTTTTTAATTTTTTTGAGCATACAAATGCTAAAGATCTTATAACGCCTGTTTTAAATCAAATTAAGTTTAAAAGCCTAAAGATAATGAAACTCAGATTAATTGAGAGAATTACATCTTGCAAATTGATATGGAAAGGGAATAATTTTTTCATCAGAAGAATTAACAAACTGAAGANTGGATTATATTATTGTGGTGGTTTGTACTTTTCAGGCTGTTTCACTTATAGTTTTTACCAAGACGTTAAGAGTAAAGCAATGTAAATACCTAAGAGAAATATTTATTATATTTACATAACAAGGTATGAAAAAGCATAGATTCAGAATAATAAGTTACAATAAAGGCGATACCTCTTTTTACGAAACAAAAGTAAAAACCTGGCTGGGCTGGGTTTCATTCACTGTATTTTATAAGACGGATATTCTCCATATCCATTCAGTCCCTTCGGTTCAGAAATCGATGGCCTACGAACGCATTAGTCAGTATTGCGAGATAAAAGGATATAAAAAGAAAAACATTGAAATATCCGAGATAAATAAGGCTGAAAACAAAAAATGGATATTATTTCAACGAATTTATTCTGATTGAATCGTATAAATCACTGTAATCCGAAGGTGTGGGATCTCCTTACTAAACAATAGGAATATTATTTAAATAGAAAGTTCAGGTGCTTAGCACCGTAATATTTTCTTATTAGTCTGTTTTTACCACATTTTTTTGTGAAATTTGGGATTTGAAAATTTTACTGATGTCAGTCACAATATTAGCAATAGAATCCTCCTGCGATGATACCTCGGTTGCAATCATAAGGGATGGGTACGTACTGTCAAACCTTATCGCAAACCAGGATATTCATATGTTGTATGGCGGAGTAGTTCCTGAACTTGCTTCCAGAGCTCACCAGGCCAATATAGTTCCAGTTACACATCAGGCATTGAGCAAAGCAGGAATAGGTCCCACAGAAGTGGATGCGGTTGCTTTTACACGTGGACCAGGTCTTCTTGGATCACTGCTTGTTGGAACATCATTTGCAAAAGGTTTTGCACTGGTACAAGACATTCCTTTAATAGAGGTGAATCATCTTCAGGCACATGTTCTGGCTCATTTTATTTTGGAGAAGGATAAGGAGAACCGGGTGCCATCTTTTCCTTTTTTGTGTCTGCTTGTGTCGGGCGGGCATACCCGTATCATTGTAATGAAAAGCCAGATGGAAATGGAGGTAATTGGAAATACTATTGATGATGCTGCCGGAGAAGCATTTGACAAATGTGGAAAAGTTATGGGTTTTACATATCCTGCTGGACCACTGATAGATAAACTGGCGATCGAAGGAAATATCAATGCTTTCAGTTTTTCAAAACCTTATGTAAGGGGACTTGACTTTAGTTTTAGCGGTTTGAAAACAAGTTTCCTCTATTTTCTTCGCGACAGGTTAAAGGAAGATCCTGAATTTATAGATCATAACAAAGCTGATTTATGCGCCTCTCTTCAGCACACTATAATTACAATTCTGATAAGAAAAATAGTAATGGCTTCCCAGCAAACCGGAATAACTGAGATAGGTATCGCAGGAGGTGTATCAGCAAACTCAGGTTTAAGGAATGAGATGAAAAAGGAGGCTGAAAGAAGAAACTGGAATCTGTTTATTCCTGAATTCAGATTTACTACTGATAATGCAGCGATGATAGGTATTACAGGGTATTATAAATTNCTCAGGGGTGAGTTTTGCGGACACGATGTAACTCCTCTGGCCAGGTATTAACTGATATCTTAATTTAGATGAAAAAAACTGATTTGAAATTTCTTGTTGTCGGAGCAGGTGCCGTTGGAGGAATAACTGCAGCTTTACTTAAGAAAGATGGACTGGATGTTCAAATAGTCTGTAAATATGATGATTATGCCTCACTTATTTCAGATTCAGGTATCGAAGTATCAGGTGTTAAGGGAAGGTTTAGAGTTAAAATGGATGCGTTTGCATCTCTTTCNCAGGTAAAAGAAAAAAAAGACATTATCCTTCTTGCTACAAAGGCTACAGATATGATGGAAATTGCAGAGGAGTTAAAATCCGTTCTTAAGGCGGATGGATTTCTCATATCTCTTCAAAATGGTATTTGTGAAGATGATCTTGCCTCGGTAATAGGCAAAGAAAGGATAATTGGATGTGTAACAGGATGGGGAGCGACAATGGAATCGATGGGAAAGCTTGTGATGACTTCCAAAGGAGATTTTATCCTTGGATATCCCGGTAGAAAACCCGATGATTTTCTGCTGCATATAGGTGAAATAATCTCGATTGCGGCACCTGTCAGGACAACTGATAATATTATCGGCCACCTCTATTCCAAGCTTATTATTAATTCATGTATTACATCACTTGGGGCTATTTGTGGATTATACCTTGGAAAGATGCTGATGATTGGTAAAATTCGCAGAATATTCATTGAAATTATCAGAGAAGCTATTGTAGTTGCTGAAAAAATGGACATAAAAATTGAAGTATTCGGAAGCAGCCTGGATTTTAAGAAATTTGTGCAAGGCAATAATATATTTTCACATTTACAACGACATCTTCTTTTAATGATAATTGGATTTAAATTCAGGAGACTAAAATCATCTGCTCTGCAATCACTTGAACGCGGTAAGCCAACTGAAGTTGACTTTTTAAATGGTTACATTGTCAGAAATGCAGCTAAATTCGGAGTTCTGGTACCGGTCAATGATATTATTGTAAGTATGATACACCAGATTGAAAATAACAAAAGGGAGATATCAATAACTAATTTTGATGATACATTTTTTGATAGTTTCGATTAATGGCTTGTGTTTTTTGAGATATAATTTGTAATTTAGGGACAAATTAGATACGATGGAGGAGTTGAGGATTTCGCCAACAAAGAATACCCCTGAGATAATTTTAAATCCGGAGGGAATAATTCGTATTAAAGGNAGGTCAATACACGAGAATGTAACTGATTTTTTTGAACCTGTCGAAGATTGGATCAGCGAGTATATAAAAGTTCCGGCAGAAATAACGAGCGTTGATTTAAATCTCGAGTATTTTAACAGCGCAAGTGCGAAGGTATTTATTCATATTATGCAGAAGATAACGTATGTCACTCTCAAACATAAAAAATTTATATTCAACTGGTATTATGAGGAGGGTGATGAGGATATTCTTGAACGTGGTGAGTACTTCGCATCTATACTCGACGTAAAGTTTAATTTTATTAAACTTAAGTGAGTATCCCGATCCTGCAATTTGACTATGAATTCTTCTTGTGCTTCCTGTTCGTTTCCTGATAAGCTTTAAGATAAATGAATGATACAATAAAAAAGATCATTCCAATGATCAGNAGCATTATAAAAGCAAAAACAGAAGGTTTTTCCATTCCCGGAATCGGGTGTTTCAGACGAAAGTTATAACCATATATGGTATAAATAAGGACAATGACCGATACTGCGAAGCTGAAAACTAATGTAGTCCCGTCAAATATCCTTGTTGTTTTGTAAAACTTTGTGTTTTTAAATGTTCCATAGGAGCTTTTGGCAAATACTGTAGCCCTTTTTCTTGATCTGTCCTGCCTGTATTTTCTCCAGTCTTCCATAGCCTGCTGGTACAATTCATCGTCCGATTTGATCTTCTCATGGTACGACATTAAAAACTCATAGGCCTCAGTTATACAGATGAAGTGATCTTTTGCATCAGGGGCAGGATTAATATCGGGGTGGTAAAGACGAGCTTTCTTCCTGTACGCTTTTTTTATCTCATCAATGGAAGAGTTTACCGGCAATCCCAGTATTTCATAATAATCCGTGAGTGTCATTTTTAAGGATCTCTTATTTTACGATTCCCGTAAATCCCATAAATGCCATTGCGAGGATGCCGGCGATGACCAGAGATATCGATACACCTCTCATTCCCTTTGGAATGTCAACCAGTTCTAATTGTTCTCTTATACCTGCCAGAATGACAAGTGCAAGCCCGAATCCTATCGCTGTTGATGCACCAAAGATAACACCTTCAATTAGGTTATAGTTTTTCTTAATCACAAGAATGGCAACACCTAAGACTGCACAATTTGTTGTGATCAACGGAAGGAATATTCCAAGTGCCTGATACAAAGGCTGGCTAATTTTCTTGAGAATAATCTCTACCATCTGAACCAGTGCNGCTATAACCAGAATAAATGTTATTGTCTGCATGAATTCAATTCCAAGTTTATTCAAAACATANGTCTGAATAAGATAAGTTACCATCGTTGCCAGGACAATTACAAAAGTAACTGCACCTGCCATCCCCAGCGCAGTATTTACTTTGTTCGATACACCAAGAAAAGGACAGATTCCAAGGAACTGAGCCAATACCACATTATTAATAAAGACAGCAGATATTATTATCAATATGTATTCCATTTCAATCTGATTTAAGTTTTCTTAATCCTGTTTATNACAGCTATCAGGTAGCCAAGAGCGATAAAAGCACCCGGAGCCAGAACAAATATCAGTATTCCATCACCAGCAATAAGTTTATGACCAAAAATTGCGCCACTCCCTGCTATCTCACGCATTGCTCCAAGAATACCAAGGGCCAGAGTAAATCCCAGTCCCATTCCCAGTCCATCGATTAAAGAGGAGAATACAGAATTTTTACAGGCAAATGCTTCGGCCCGGCCAAGAACTATACAGTTTACAACAATCAAAGGAATAAATATACCCAGTTTTTCATATAATCCCGGAACATACGCCTGCATGAGAAGGTCAACAATTGTAACAAATGAAGCAAT
>JGI20214J51650_10002037_pt1 | contig 12820 bp, 8 predicted proteins | sample WetSurMetagenome_FD_51650 | JGI IMG/M metagenome (IMG submission 51650)
TACTCCGTGAAGAGTGGGCAATGCCAGTCATAGTTATTAGTCGTTACCACTCGTAAAGAACGAGAATGCCTCCCCGTCTCGTGGACGAAGAGGCATCCGCTGTTTCAATCTCACCTCCCCGAAACCAGTCAAATCTACTGCGAGATTTCGGCATTGTCAATCTACATTCCATGGGAAACCGCCGTGAAGAGAGTCCTCCCCCAACGCGAAACCCGCCGGCCGCAAGGCACAGCGGGTTTCGAATCCTTTCCGCCTATCACCACCGGATTACTTCACTCCGGCGGGATCCATATGCTCATATCCCTTGACACCCATTTCAGGAAGATCCAGGCCTTCCACTTCATCATCGGCTGCGACGCGCAAAGGGACAAACCTGTTTGACAGCTTGAAGAACGCATACATCACGGGGAACACAAACGCGATTGCGGCCAGCAGACCGATGAGTTCCGCCAGAAGCTGGCCGGGATCGCCGTAGAACAGCCCGCGCACCGTACCCGGAACGCCATTCCATCCGTCACCATACGAACCATCGGCGAAGAGGCCAAGGGCAATGATCCCCCACGCACCATTGACACCGTGCACGGCAACTGCGCCCACCGGATCGTCAACGTGGAGTTTGTGATCGATGAAAAACACCGCGGCCACGACAAGGAACCCTGCTACACCGCCGATGAGGATGGCAATCGGAGCATTCACGAATGCGCAGGGCGCAGTGATGGCAACGAGGCCGGCGAGCATGCCGTTGGCCATCATGCTTGGATCGGGTTTCCCAAAGCGTTTCCACATATACAGCGTGGCCACGAACGCGCCGCTTGCTGACGCGAGCAACGTGTTCGTTGCCGCCATGCCGATCCTCAGATCATTGCCGGAAAGCGATGAGCCTGCATTGAAGCCAAACCATCCGAAGGCCAGGATGAATGTACCGATGATCGCCATCGGGATGTTGTGGCCGGGGATCGCGTTCGAGGATCCGTCTTTGTTGTACTTGCCAATCCGTGGGCCGAGCACGATGGCGCCGGCAAGAGCTGACAGCCCACCCACGAAGTGCACCACCGATGACCCGGCAAAATCAACATGCCCATGACCGAGCCCGAAATTGACGCCGAGTGTCGCCAACCAGCCGCCTCCCCACACCCAGTTGCCGTAGATGGGATACACGAACATCGAGATGAACAGTGCATACACCATGAATGAGCTGAACTTCCATCGTTCGGCCATAGCACCGGTTGGAATGGTGGCCGTCGTGTCCATGAAGACCATCTGGAAGAGGAACAGTGTGTAGATACCCACATCATAGACGGCATTGTTCAGGAAAAAGCCCTGGAGACCAAAGAGCCCGAACGTCTTGCCAAAGATCGTCACCGTCAGTTCGTGCGTCAACCCCGGCGTTCCGCCAAGCGCGGCGACGCCCCCGACTCCTCCAAACATCAGGGCAAAGCCGCACATCCAGAAGCCGAGGACACCCAGGGCATACACCAGGAAATTCATGCCCATCGTATGTGCAACGTTCTTCGCCCTGGTGAAGCCCGTCTCCACCATCGCGAACCCCGTTTGCATGAACATGACGAGGAATCCGGCGATGAGCGTCCAGACGAAATTCAATGAAATGCGCGTGTGCCCGATTGCATCAGCGACTTCGGTGAGTGTCGGTTCGCCGGGTTTCGCAGCCGGAACATCAGCAACGCTGCCGGTCTTTGCTCCTGTGGGATCCCCGTCCGCCAATGATATGTGCGGCATGCTGAGAAACAGCACCACGATAAGAGCGACCAACATCGCCAACCTCCCTACAGGTTTGGATCGCATCATGACAAAACCTCCTGAGCTTGTGACGAGTTCTTAGTTTGGATTTCAAAACGTTACGATGCAGGCAAGGCCCAGACGGTTTTGCGAATCCTTCGTTCCATCGCCACCATCGTCGTCAAACGAACTTGCTGTCGACTTGTCGTGCCTGTATTCAGCGCGGAGAATGAAGTTGCCGGCAATGCGCTGTTCGTACGTCACAGTGATTTCTTTCAGGTCCTGGACCACACCTGTAGTGAATCCTGACGGATCGCTGTAGATCTCTCCTCTGAGGCTGAGCGCCGAACTCCCGGTAATCGCATAGCGGGCATACGCGGCACCACCCTTCCAGAGTGCAGTGACGCCTGGCAGCTTTTCGGTCCCGTACACAAGATCGGCTGCTACAGTCAGATTCTCAGTGGCCTGCAGGCTGATGATTCCTTCGACGACGTGCCTGAATTCATTGCCGACGGAATCGGCCTGTTCCGGCCCGCCAAGCCAGTTGGCTATGAGCGACAGCGAGGAGACAGGCGTGTAGGCAATCGACGTCCCGAAGGTTTTACCGCTGTTGGCGGTGACGTTGTTCCATCCGTTGCTCAGATGGGCGGTGACCGAGAGGTTCTCGAGGAGCGGATACGTTGCCCGGATACCGGTGTGATAGTATGGAATCGGCCAGGCAAAGAGGTACGAACGGCTATAGTTGAAGTTGTCTTTGGCCTTCACAACCTCAAAGCCCATGTGCGTATAAAACTTTCCGACATCGACTGTCAGGCCGGATCCCACTGGAATAACTGCCGTCAGATACGCCTGCTGAAACAACTGTGTCGTCTCGTTCAAATCACCATGGATCATGTTTGGCGTGACGCCGCCTGCGATCTCGATCCGGAATCCGACAGGACTCGGGGCTTTGTACACGTCAACTTCTGCCGCTGCAAGCGCGATCTGGTTCTCGTACAGATCGAAATTCGTGAGCTCGTTCTTATGGCTCGACGGCCGATTGAGATTGTAGCTGAAATAGGTATCGACGAATCCTCCNATNACNACAGGAGCGCTTGAATCGCTGGGAGCAGTCTGCGCCTGCATAAGGCCGAATGCNATCGTGACCAACACCAGTGTGCGANCGGCAGCCCGGATCGCTGTCCTTGTAGCCCTCTTGTCACTCTTCATGCNCGCAACTCCTTTGGATGTAAGTTCGTTGGGACGGCTCNGATGTCCTACAATGCCGTGTCACCGGATTCGGCTGTACGTACCCGGATTGCTTCATCGATGGTGGACACAAAAATCTTTCCATCACCGATCTGCCCGGTCGCCGCAGACTTCAGGATGGTCTGTATCGCGNCATCAAGAAGNCGATCCGGTACGACAACTTCGATCTTCATTTTGGGGACGAAGCCGATGTTGTACTCCGATCCGCGGTACATTTCCTTGTGGCCTTTCTGCCGCCCGACTCCGCGGACTTCGACAATGGTCATCCCCTGGATTCCGGCTTCGAACAGTGCCTCCCGGATGTCATCCATTTTATGGGGCCGGACAATGGCTTCGATCTTCTTCATGGCGCTCCCTGTTATGATTGGATGAATGCTTTAGCGGGCGGAGAAGCCTCCGCCGATGGTTGTTTACATTTCTTAAGTGNATTTGTNCCTGACCAAACATTACTACTGCCGTACCGAACTGCTGCTTAATATATTAATGCATTTTGGGAAAAAGTCAAGCATAAAGTAAAGGCNGGAGGCAANTTTCTTTTGGTATCCGGGGAACTTATGGCGAGGGCCTGTGTGGAAGGATTCCGACAGTGCTGACCAACATAATCTGGGATGTCGTAGAGATTTCTGCTTTTGACGCCGTCCTGGTTGGTTTTTGCCGTCACGTTGGAACCACCCAGTACCATGGCTGTATCCTGAAAACCGAAACCTGCCTTCTGGCCCCCTAATTCACAAGCATCATCTTCTTGCACATTGTTGCCCCCCCTGCCGTTAGCCTGTACACGTAGACCCCAGTGGCAAGCTTTGACCCGTCGAACTTGACTTCATAGCTTCCGGGCGCCTTCTTCTCGTCCATTAGCACTGCCACCTCGCGACCGAGAATGTCATACACGGCAAACCTGACCACACTGGCTACTGGCGACTGACTACGTGCCTGTCCGGCCTGCGTGCCGGCAGGCAGGGCAAGCAGGCTGACTACCCCCACGTTGTACTTTATACTCGTCTCCGGATTAAACGGATTTGGATAGTTCTGTTCGAGAGAGAACGTCTGCCCTCTACNNTNAGTCTCCTCTGCGACTTCGGCCGCGGGGAGTTTGATGTACCATCGCCGTGTCCTCTTGAGCGCTCCCAGCGTGTCATGGCGAACGAAGGCCGTTGTGTCCGCGACAACGACCTCCACAGCCTGCATCTGACCTGCGCTCGCCGAGGGGACGAACGACAGCGAGTCGCCATGCTCCGCCATGAGGACACCGTTGACATACCAGTCGACCTTGAGCGTATTGGGGACTGGAGCGATGAGAGAGAGCGCAAGGCGGATCGCACCTCCACCCCCCCACACCACGGTATCAGTTTCCGGATTTGCCGCATCAATCACATCGTTCCAGGTGCACACCTGTTTGATCATCGCTTCTGAGCACACCTCACAGAACTGATAGTTGAGCGATTTCATCCTGCATTCGGTCCTGGGTCTATAGATCCCCGTCTGGTAATACTGCCCTCCTTCAAACAGGCCGAGGCCTCCAGTACCTGCGGGCGTGGGAATCGGCGTCTCCGGCTGTATCCAGCGGTTCCATTTAACGCGAGATCGCTCCGTCGCTGTTGTGACATTTGGTTCCAAGGGCTCGCCGCCGCCATAGTGGGTATACTCGGATGTCGTATAATAGTACTCATCGGCAAGTTCGCCGAATGTGTGGCCCATCTCGTGGACCAACACCTCCGCATCGAGGGAACCATTATAGGATACAGAGATCGATCCGCCGGATCCCCCATACACGAGGCTGTTCACCAGAACCATCGCCGTGTAGCGTCCATCCAACTCCGGAACTGATGTTCGTATGATTGAATCGACACGATAAAAACTTGTCACGAGCAATCGCGCAATGCTTGAAGAGTAATATGAGTCCAGGAACGTGTTGCGAAGTATATGTGGCGCGGTGTACAGATGATCGGCTCCTGATTGCGGTGACACCAGGGAATCGATGCGATAGATGTTGACATGGTGGGAGTAACCGCCAAATATGGACCTCCCAAGAATTGCCTGGACCAGCGCATCAACATTCTGCGCATAGAGTGACTGCTCATCGGCATTGTACGTCCCGTCGCCATTGACGTCCTGGAAAGGTTCTCCGGCGTCAAAAACTCCATCGTTGTCCCTATCGGTAAACGGTTCACCGGAATCCCAGTGTCCGTTACTATTGAGGTCCACAAACGGATCCCCATCCCACCTGCCATTGCCATTCGTGTCGGTGAACGGTTCAACGATGCCGGTGTAGCCATCGGCGAGGAACACAATATTGATCCGGTTGGAGGGATCGCCGGAATACTGCAAGACCGTTACAGGCTTTGCGTTTGCCTCTCCCGTCTTTTCAGGAGAACGGGTCGCTACTTGCAGATGGTCCGCTATGCGGCCGGCAGCCATCAGTTCGCGACCGGAGTTGTCGCACAGATGCAGGCTCCCCGGGGCACACCACGAAGGGAGATCAAACTCGAAGGGGACATCAGGACGGATGACCATTCCACCACGGAGTTGTCCGGCTTCAGGATAGTCGTAGTAAAGTCTGTTGGGGATGTGAACGGCGCTGGAGAACATCACCGACCCATCGTCGGCAACAACTGTGCATGTGTACTGTCCATATTCCCGTGGACGCACAGTCCGATGAGCGTCAGGTTCAACGGCCATTGCGAGGACACGGACACCGTCATGCTCGTTGATGAAGACACAACGAACGTTGATCCGTTCATTGGGTCCGTTGCCCTGCACGTGTGGGATGGCCATCAGATCCAGGCAAAACAGGAGGAGCACACTGAAGACCCCTGCGAAGCGTTTCCTGTTGCGTTGCATCATTGGCGGCCTCCGTTCCTCGTGAGCGCTGGCAGTATGGTCACCCGACATGCGGGATCCCTATTCATGGGCCAATATACGCCATCCTGCGAGGATTCTCAATGCTTGTATATGAAGCTGAGATTCCATAGCTTTTTGAGACGCCAAACATCCAATCCATTACGCGCAAAGGAGTGATCTCATGCTTGGACGTATGCAGTGGACAGTCATATTGGGTATCATTGCCATGCTGTTGCTGGCTCCTCTCAGTGATAGTGCTCTNGCCGGGCAAGGAGGAAAAGACAAAGGNAAGACCTCCGANACCAAGTCCCAGAAGAGTAGAGGAGAAGGAAAAGACGAACATATCAAGAACAACTCCGCCGCAAACGACCCGAAGACCACGATGGANCCACCCGTGGAGAAGGGCGGNAAGAAGACGCGCGGAGCATATGCCCAGGTCGTGTTCGACAACTACACCTCCTACAAGATCCAGATCTATGCCAATGGCGACTACCTCGGCATGGTTTCCGGCTATGGCAAAGGCTCATCCTATTCCACGCCAGGCACTGCGGAGCTTTACGGCCGTGCCGACTTCACGGATGGTTCGACGCTGACGTGGGGACCACTGACGGTTTCGCTTGACCCAGGTGATACCTTTACCTGGAAGCTGCGCTAATTGTCCGTCTGATTCCTCGATTGAGTTCCATGACACTCCGTCCGGTACACCTCAGTGTGCGGACGGAGTTTTCTTTTGCATAGAGGACTACTCTCCAATGAAATGCGTCGTCGTGTGTTTCCTTCTCATGCTCCCGGGGGTCCACGTCCTGTGGAATTGCGATGCTCAGGCACAGACAAAACGCGCCCTGCTCGTCGGCATCAATCACTACAAGCCCGCTGAAGCGGACAACCAATCACAGTCCGCGCCCGCAACTGGAGCGGTCGTGACGGCAACGGCGACACGCACTCCGCCGAAAGGCCGCGGAACCTGGATGAACCTCGACGGCTGCGTCAACGACGTGGAAGTCGTACGGAACCTGTTGATCGGCCGGTTTGGTTTTGCCCCCGGCAACATCACACTACTCAGCGACTCCCTTGCCACACGTGAGGGGATCCTTGCAGCGATCAGACAGATCTTCATTGATAGCGCCGCTGCCGGTGACGAGCTCTTCTTTATGTACGCCGGTCATGGCTCACAAGTGGTCAACAGCAAGTCACCCGAGCCCGACAAAAAGGACGAGACTCTTGTCCCCTCGGATGCCTGCAAGGGCACGCCTGACATCCGCGACAAGGAGATCAAAAAGATTTTCAACGAGGTGCTCAACAAGCCCGTTGTGTTAACGCTGGTCTTCGATTGCTGCCACAGCGGATCGATCGCCCGGGGCATGCCAAAACCTGAGAAGACCCGCTTCCTCGAGCCTGATACGCGGGACATCGCCGATCCTGATGTCAGCGAACCCGGTCCTGAAGAACGCGGCGCCCTTATCCTCTCCGCAGCCCAGGATATGCAGCTTGCCGCCGAGGCCTCTGACGAGAACGATCTCCCGCACGGCGCGTTCAGCCTGGCGTTGATCAAAGCACTCCGGACCGCAAACGTCCGCGAGCCTGTCGAACAGCTGTTCGCCCGGGTCAAAGCCATTATGCAATCGGAAGGCCGGACTCAGGAGCCTGTGCTCGCAGGTCCGGCGGAACGCCGGCGCAAACCGCTGATCGGAGGGGAGACCGGCACCGTCTCCGGAACAACCCGGCTGCCTGTCCTTCGCACCGATGACAGGGGCCGCGTCACGCTTCTGGGCGGGCTTGCACTTGGTCTGGCACCAGGGTGTGAACTCAAGAAAATGGACGGCGGGGCCGGTGAGAAGACGATCCGCCTCACCGTGACTAACGTGCCCGCCCTGAACAGGAGCGAAGCGAACGTCAAGCAAGGATCCCTCTCGCGCATTGCACCAGGCGACATGTTTGAAGTTGACCGTTGGGCGTCTTCTCCTTCCTCCGGCCTGCGAGTCTGGATTCCACCCCAACCACCCGGAGAACAGGAGATCAGCAAATTTGCAGGCATGCTCGCGGGACTCGGATCAGCCTGCGCCGTTATTGACGACCCGACACATTCAACCCCCACGTGCATGATCGAATGGGATGGGAAAGGATGGACGATCACCGGTCAGGCCGGTCGCTCACGGCCCCTCGGACGAACACCCGCTGCACGGGCGATCACGGAGTTCGTGAAGGAGAACGGCGGGTCATTGTTCGTCAACCTCCCACCCCTCCCTGAGGTGAAGCGGGAGATGGAGAAGACCATTGGCACGCCGGCAAGTACGATTCGTATCGCGACACGATCACAGGATGCGCACTATCTACTCGTTGGTCGGCGGGCCGATGGCGTGATGTCGTACGCATGGATCCTCCCCAATGTCAGTCGTGAGGATTCTGCGAAGTTTCCTCTCCCGGTCCGCACAGACTGGATTGCAGCGGGGAACACGAAGGACGAATCCGCCCGGACCGCCAGGCGGCTCTGTGAATTTGCGCAGAGAATCGAAAAGCTGCGCGGATGGTTGTTGATTGATCCGCCGCCGGACGAAGGTCGATTCCCGTATGCCCTCGCACTCAAGAATAGCCGCACTGGTGAGATGAAGGCCGCAGGAACCATCTATGAACGGGAAAGCTATGGACTTGTCTTGCGCACCGATTCATTGCTTGCCCGCGGGCCGGTGGAGCGGCGGTACGTTTATGTATTTGCCATGGACAGTTACGGAAACAGCACATTGCTGTTCCCGCGTGCCGGAGCGGGGAACATCGAGAATAGAATCCCCTACGACAATTCCGGGAGCACGCCGATCGAGATTCCGATCGGCCGACCGGCGCTCTTCACCGTCGGACCTCCGTTCGGCCTTGATACGTATCTGCTCCTGACCAGTGAACAGGCACTCCCCGATCCCGACGGGCTCGCGTTTGAGGGAGTCCGAACTCGCGGGAACGAATCGACGTCAGGCCTGTCATCGCTGCTGACATCCCTGGGCAGTGCAACTCGTGGCCCGCATCTGATAGCGCCGGCGGATTGGTCGCTGCAACGCATGTTCGTTCGAAGTTCACGGTGAAACCGGGCCGGCCCAGAGAGAGGAACCTCACCACTCCCCCTCATGAGGGGAGCGGTGGTGTGCCCGAAAAGAATCTGACGACCAATGACTTCGTGATTTCGACACCTATGACATACCACTCTTGAAGAAAGCCCCTGCACATGAAAACTCTTACGATTCTTCTGGCGGCTTCCATAGCACTGCTGGAAATCCCTTCACATGCAGCCGCCCAGGAAATCCGCTCGGCCGCGCCGATGCTGGAACGTGTTCTCCCTTCTGTTGTCACTGTGGCTGTGTATAAGTCACAGACTGCAAAGCGCGCATTCGGTTTCGCCGGAAGCGGGACCGACGCAGCGTATCAGCGTGTCCTGGATCTTGGTGGCGCCCAGAGCAGTGGCTCCGGCTTCATCGTTGAACGCGGTGGAAGGAAGTACATCATCACCAATGCGCACGTCATCGAGTCACTGGGCGGAGAGGATGCACTCGCAGTCTACAGCGTGAACCAGACGAAGTACCCCGTACGCGTGATCGGCGGCGATTCATTCTACGACCTCGCCGTGCTTGAATTCACAACAAAGCAGCCTGGCAGTGAGCTGCTGACACTTGCATTCGCCGACCGGGAACCCCGCATTGGCGATCCAGTCTTTGCTGTCGGCAATCCCCTTGGAGAATACCCGTACACGGTGACACAAGGCATCGTCGGCGGCAAGAACCGCTCCTTTGGCGGCGTGACCGGGAAGTTCGGCTATCTACAGAGCACGGCAACGATCATCTGGGGCAACAGCGGCGGCCCGCTCGTTGATGCCGAGGGAAAGGTGGTGGGGGTAAACTCACGGATTGAAATCCGACAGAGGGGCGAACAGCTGTTCGTTCAACCGCAGATCAATTTTGCGCTGGAGACACCGCTGGCCAGACGCATTTTCGAGGATGTGTTGACAAATCAGGGACGTATGCGCAGACCATTCTTCGGACTCGAGATCGTCCAGCGCTACCGCCTGGAGGGTGAGGAGCACAACCGCGAAGTCATGATGGATGAGGGTCCGATGATCGCCTCTGTCATGCCTGACGGTCCCGCAGCGCGATCGATGTCTGGAAGCGAAGGTGCACGCGTCCTCCGTATCAACGGCGCACCGGTCCGGAATGTTGAAGAAGCGCTTGGGGCTCTCGAGGCTGTCGCAGCAAACACCAACGTGACGTTCACACTGGAGAATGCCGGCAGGACTGGTGACGTTACTTTCAGGGCCTCGTCACTTACACCGCAGAATCTTGCTTCGCTGACACGTCACACGTTGGAAGCGCATGCGAGCGCGCGCATTGCCGAGGGGAACAACGTCATCACGCTCGAATTCGCAGGCCAGCAGCGACAGAAGCCCGCCGGNGAGGATGACCGTCTGAATATTTTGAACTCACGCAGCGGCAACTATACGTACGAACCGCGGGAGCGCAGGTTCAAGAAATCCCAGGAACCGTCGACAACCTCCGTGGAGGTTGTGGCCGCAGGCATCGTCGTCGAAGGCGGCGAGTCGAACGTCTGGCGCACGCGCACATTGACTGACCTCGGGGTTGCCCTCCGGTTGAGCGCCCTGTCGGGAGTCGTGGATTTCGTTCGGAACTCCGGCGACGAGATTTCTGCTCAACGTTTGTGGCTCTCGGGTGACACATCGATTCTGGCGAAGACGCTGGTGTTCTAGAGCTCACCCCCTGCCCATGGAGGACGGGGGATGGGAAAGAGTCCTCACTCAAGCCGAAGTGATATCAATGATCAACATCGATCACACGGTCAATCGACTCCGGCCGCCATTCCTCCTCATTCTCATTTCGGGGTTTTGCTGCATGCTGTCAACAACACAGGGCGGCCAGCTGAATTCCAAAGAGAAGGTCGTACGCGAGGTCTATGGTCGGATCGTCCGGGCAATCGGCGACGCCCGCCCCGCTCCTACACTGCAGTTTCTTCCTGACAGCACCGCGCCGGCAAATCGCGTTGCGTGGTTTGACCCGACAGCAAAGACGATCTCACTCGAAGAGAGAGCATACGACATTTGCCGGACGACAGGCGCAGACTCGCTGGCTGCTCTGGCATTTCTTCTTGGCCACGAGCTCGCCCACTATTATAAGGACCACGCCTGGGGAGGAGATTTCGGGAGCGAAAACGCTGATCTCACCAGCGGACGGGCAATCGAAAAGACCTCCGGTACTGTCGATGAGATTCTCACCATGGAGACGCAAGCCGATGAGTTTGGCGGCTTCTTCGGACATCTCGCCGGCTACCGATCACTGGCAACAGCACCGGCATTGCTTCCTGCAATCTACGAAGGTTTCCATCTTTCCCACAGGCTCAACGGCTACCCTACCCTGGCCGAACGAAAGACCATCGCCGAACGATCGGCTGCGAGACTCGAATCATTCATTCCCCTCTATGACGCGGCAGAACGGTTGCTCGTCATCGGGTCGTACAGACAGGCAGGGGTATTATTCGACATGGTGGCAAGGACATTTCCGAGTCGTGAAGTGCTCGCAAATGCGGGTGTGGCCCGGGCCCTTGAGGCTTCCCGCCTTCTGGACACCCGCGACTGGCCATGGATTCTGCCGTTCGAGATCGATGGAACAACCAGGTTGCAGGCCCGTCCCTCACGCGGTGAATCAGAACAAGAGCGGACTCAACGACGCACGCAGCTCCTCGAGGAAGCAACCGCGCTCCTCGAGCAGGCAAGAGACAGAGATCCGGAGTACGTTCCTGTGCTCGCCAACCTCGCTCTGGTCAACTTGCTGACTGGCGATGAGGCATTCGCTCATGCCTACGCAACCAAGTCTGTCTCGACGGCACGAAAAGCCGGCACGAATCCCGATATCGTCGCAGCTCTTCAGGCGCGGGCTCTTGTCGCAGAAAAGAGCGGGAACCATGCCGCTGCACTCGGCGACATGCGGGAGGCAGCGCGTCTGGGATCATCCTCGGCCATCTTCAATGCCGGCATCCTTGAACACGGCGTCACGTCCCGGGCACCTGCGCATCCGCATCCCCGGAAAGCCGACGCTGAAACCGTCGGCGGCATACCGGCGCGACATGCGTCCTTCAATCGGTACCCCGATGTCGACATCTGCCTGCCGGTTGCCGACTGCAGAGACGCGGGCTACCGGACCGGCTCGGTTGTGCGCGCAGGCCGGGTGTCCCTCTGGCACAACAAGAGCTGGGATCTCATGTCCATTCAGTTGGGCGATACCGTCCTGCCCCTCCTGAGGACCACCGTCGGATACCAGGAGCGAACCACGCGCGGGATTGCACTACACGACAAGGCTGAGACCGTGCACAAGAAGTACGGTCAACCCGATGTCATTGTCCTTGCACGGGAGGGCGAATTCGCATTGTACAACGACGCGAACATCGTTTTCCTCATCGATGACAGGCAAACCGTGGCGGAGTGGTTTATCTTTGATACAGGAGTTGAACAATGATCAAGCGCATCATCCTCCTCGCGGGAGTGCTCATCGCACTGTGGAAAGCAGCAGATGCCCAGACGCACTCGCCAGAAGTTACGGCAGAGCTTCAGCGCGCCCGCGCGCTCTACGCCCAGGCAAAGAGCGCCGAGGATTCCATGAAGGTCAAAGCCGCGCTCGAGATGTACCGCGAGTCGTTGCGGCTCTCACGGGAATCGCATGCCCCCCAGTCTGAAATCTCCGTGGCCATCATCGCCGTCGGCCGGATGCATGCGGCAATCAAGGAACACGGCGTGACGATCGACCTCTGCGGCAAGGNAAAAACCGTCGATGCGATCATCAGCTTTCGCATCGCGAGACTGCTGGAGCATCACGGGAAAACGCACATTGTTACCATTGACGGCGGGAGTGTTGACGGGATCTTCAAAGGCGGCAAAGGAGAAGCCCTGGGCACGTACTCCGACAAGATGCCAAATCGAGGCGGGAACTCGCTCGGGAAGGCGGACGTGATCTCT
>JGI20214J51650_10002039_pt1 | contig 12811 bp, 10 predicted proteins | sample WetSurMetagenome_FD_51650 | JGI IMG/M metagenome (IMG submission 51650)
CGGCGCGAAATTCTAATTTATCTATTTTATTGTCTGCCGGCGAATATTTTTTGATTATTTTTTCGGCGGTTTCATTAGGAAAATCCTTTATTTTATCGCTGACGCTGAATCTTTTTGGCAAAGCATCCATTATTTCCGAAAGAGACTTGTTTTTTTCAATCGCCGAAAGCATGACGCAAAGCAAGGGCAAAACAGCGTCTCTGGTTGGCAGGGCCGTAAGTTTTTTGCCGTGAATTTTAAAATCAGTATAAGTCAAGAAACCGCCGTTAACCTCCCAGCCAGCGATTTTTTTAAACCCCTTCTGGGCCGCGTCCATCATGCTTTTTATCACATAGGGCGAGCCAATTTTCGTTCTGACTAATTTTGCTTTTAATTCTAAAATTTTATCAACCGCATCGCTGCAAGTTAAAGGAACCGCTCCGTAATCAGCCCCTAAGTATGAGAGTGTCAGTCCGCCGAGCAAGTCGCCATTCAAAAATTCCCCTTTTTCATTAGACAACCACGGTCGGTCGCAGTCGCCGTCAAAAGAAATTAAAGCGAACGGCTGATATTTTTCCGCCCATTCTTTCATTAATTTTAAATCCTCTTCTTTTAACGCCTCGGTATCGACAGCAACAAATTTATCCGTCCGGCCTTCAATAATTATTTCCGCGCCCAGTCTTTTAAAAATTTCCGTCACAATATCTCGCCCGACTGACGAATGCTGGTAAACCACGATTTTTTTGCCCTGTAAACAGTTGGCTGGAAAAACATCCGTGTATCTTTTAATATAAATTTCGGTTTGATTTTTGTCGACTTCGGGCAAAGAAAAATCATTAATAAACATGCCATCGGCGTTAAACAAACAATCAGCCGCGCCTAAGGTTGCATAAATTTTTTCGCGGGCGCTGGCTACGCATTGAAGAATATTCGTCTCGTCGGATTTTAAAATTTCGCCGTTGGCTTTGTTCGGTTTTATGCCGTTTCGATCTTCTGGGATATGGCTGCCGGTAATCATGATACTTGCGCAATTATTTTTTATGCCGCAATAAACAACCGCCGGTGTCGGCATGTTACCGCAATTTTTTACCTTACAGCCGGAATCTTCTATGGCCTTGGCGACCGCCTTCATGATGCGCGGCGTGCTTGGTCTGAAATCTCCGGCCAAAAAAATTTCCGCGCCATTTTTAATCCCACCATCTTCGACGCTGATATTTTTCAGATATTCAACAAATCCTTGAATATTAATATAGCATTCAAGATCAGTAAGCTCCGTGGCCAGCGCCCTTAAGCCACTAGTGCCAAATCTAAGCGGCGAAGGAGCTTGTTTTAAAAATTTAATTTCAGTTTGATTCATTTTTTCTCTTGTTTAAAGACGAATTAACTTGCTTTACGCATGTTAAACTTAACGTTATTTATCTCCTCCAATAATTTTAAAGTCTCTTCAACCGATTTATTTTCCGTATTCATTAATATTAGTTTACTGTCATATTTTTTAAACAAAGAAAAAATAACTTCGTCGCCCCAAGAAGGGGAAAAAGTGTTAACGCCGGAGAAATTTATGATCAATTCTTCTCCATCGGCCATTTCCTTCAACCCGGGCTGAATGGCCTGAAAGGACTCTCGACCATCATTTCTTGATGATAAAGTTGTGCCAAATTTTTTTAATTCTATTATCATATAGTTTGCTTAGTTTAATAACTTAAAATCGCGAAACAGCCTCGCATTTCTTTTTCAGAATTTTTAATATTTATTTCTTTACTGCTGTTTATTTCAACTTCACTTTTCCCGGAATAAAATTCAAGCTTCAGACCAATCTTTTGCACTATTTTTTTAACATATTTTAATCCGTTTCCCCTGTTTTCCGGAGCCCGTCCGGAAATAATTTCCGTGAAAGCCGCACGCAAAGCCTCGGCGTCATTTGCCAGCTCCGGCCGCGCCCGTCTTAACGTGGTCAAGACTCCTTGTCCCCGATCGGAAATAATAATTTTTCTTTTTGCCAGATTATAGCCAAAAAATATTCCCGGAATATCCGGCCACCCGCCAATATTATGATCAAAAGAATTATTACCAATCTCGCCGACCGAAGAAGTGACTAATGAAAAATTTTCCGCCAAAGCATGATCATTCCGTAAAATAACCTCTAATTTATATAATCTTGACTTAAACACATAAGCGTCTCGGCAATAAAATCTTGAGGGAACAAAAGAAGCTTCACGAGCAAAAGACCATCTCACGGCTAAGGCCTGCAAATATTTATAATTTTTTGATAAAAAATCTGCTAAATCATCTTCGTAATAATAACGATGCCCTCTTTCGCCATCCCTTCTGGCTGAAAAAATTTTATCATCATCCCATCTCCGTAAGGTTTGCGGATTAACATTTAATATTCCGGCGGCCTCATGAATATTGTATTTTTTAATCATATCTTTAACTATATCAAATTATACAAAAACAAGCAAGTAACCATACTGTAAACTATACATTTTATAACAATATTTTAGCTTATTTTAAATAAAATATTTTTAAAATTATACATTTTATATAAAAAACTATTATGTCAAATTATACATTTATCACACACAAAAACAGCCCTTTCAGGCTGTCTCTGTATGTGAGCGGGTAACGGGAATTGGACCCGTTTCTCCACCATGGCAAGGTGGCATAATACCGGTATACGATACCCGCCTTTCGATTTACGATTTTCGATTTATTGATTTTTCTTTGCTTTCTTGATAATAACAAATATTATTTAAATAATCAAGGCTAATTTTAAACTAGGTTCTATTAAACAAAATCGGCAATCCCTGCCTGCCGTCAGGCAGGGAAAATCTCAAATCGTAAATCTTTTTGTGGTCCAGGTGGGACTCGAACCCACATGCCCTCGCGGACACAGCATTTTAAGTGCTGCGCGTATACCAGTTCCGCCACTAGACCATTCTGATTTTCGATTTGAGATTTACGATTTTCGATTTATTTTTTCAAATTTTTGTTTTCAAATTTTGACTTATTGTCTTTTGTCGTCTTTTTAGACGAAACAATTATTGCCACTATTTCATCAGCTTCGTTCAATAAAGATTCAACCAATTCTTTCGCCATCAAATTACTTTCAATAATAATTTCCAGCCAAAACATGCTTTCATCACCTTCTTCTTCGACTATGCCAAGTTTGGATATAAAATCAGATGTTGATTTTGCTCGGCAAGCGGCGCGATAATTTGCGGCGACCGAAGTCCCGCATCTTAACAACTGTTTCCCGACCACATCGCCTGTTTTTGTTTTAGGCAAAGCTTCGACAAGCTTAATTATCCGCAAAGCAAATTTTTTTGTTCTATTTTTTAATTCCTCCTTTGTCATGGTAATATTCTACAATAAAATTGCCAAATCGACAAAATCGCAAATCGAAAATCTCAAATCGCAAATCGGCGCGTGGAGATGGCGGGAATTGAACCCGCGTCTGGCAAGTCATGGTTAATACTGCTACAAGATTAGCCCGGCTTGAGTTTAACCATTATCTAAAAGTTGGGCGAAAAAATAATGGCGAGCCCTATTTGGTTTTAGCTGGCAGTCTAAGAGCCGACACTGACAGCCTGATCCTCTTGAATGACACTCCAACCTGCTTAGAGGAGTTGGCAGGCGAAATGGCTGCCGGTTTTAAGCGGCAACAAAAGCGAAAGCCGGGACCTTCATAGTGAAGCCTTTGGCTACGCCTGCGATTTTGTTCGCAATTGTGTTTTTGGACTTTTTTATGTGACGTCCGGCACACCTTGAGTATTAACGATAATTCTCGTCATCGATCCCTGGCATCCCCAATAATCAATTACAAATTATTTAATTGTCAAGGTTCACTGGATAATCCCCTCTATTAAGAGGGGTGGCCGCGCCGCGCGGACGGGGTGTGTTAAAATTTTTAACGTCTTTTCATCATCGCCCTACCTTCGCGTTCCAAATCTTTTTTCTTCAAATCTTCGCGCTTGTCGTATTTTTTCTTGCCGCGCGCTAGGGCGAATTCCAGCTTTAAAAATCTGCTCTTAGTATAGATAGACAAGGGCACAATAGTCAAGCCTTGCTCTTTACTTTTGCCCATTAAGTGCTTTACTTCCTTAGCTTTCAGCAAAATCTTCCGCGGCCGGGTCGGGTCATAATCTTTTACAGTGCTGGCGTATTTATATAAAGAAATATGGGCGTTGGTCAAATACGGCACAGGCATTCCGGCTTTTTCCGAATGAAAAGTGATATACGAGCCTTTCAAATTAACATTGCCGGCTCTAACCGCCTTAACTTCATACCCAGCCAAAACCAGCCCGGCTTCATATTTATCCAGAACTTCATAATCAAACCCTGCTCGTTTGTTAATCGATAGTATTGACATTTTTTAAATAATATGATAATAATAAAATATTATCATCCACTTCTTTTGGGCCTTGGATTATTAAATCCTCGGCCCTTTTATTTTTGAAAACCACTTTACGGCAGCAGTCCGCTACGCGAGACTGCTGCATGGCGGAAAAATAATTTGTAATTTTTCTTTTGTAATTTTTAATTGTTTTTGACGTTCCACCCCTTCAACTTTTCAATAACCTGTTGTGAAGCCAAAGAATTTTTCAGGTAGGCGCGATAATTCGGGTCTTTGACGCGCTCCTCAACTTTTGCATAACCTTTATATTGTTCCAGTAAAGATTTTATTTTTTCTTCAATATCATTTTCGGTCGGCTCGATTTTTTCCAGTTCGCCGACTTCGCGAATGATCAACGCGGTCTTCACACGCTTCACGGCTTCGGGCAATAAATCCAGAGCTAATTGATTGCGAGTTTTTTTAAGACTCGCCAAATAATCTTCCATCTTGCCGCCTTGCCGCGAAACATTCTCTTCCAATTCTACGAGCATTTTTTCCGTCTCGTTGGTGATAAGCATATCGGGTAAATCTTCGAATTTTGTTTTGGCCAAAATCTTTTCCAGCATATCCAATTCGGTCTTGCGCTCGGCTTCAAAACTTTTTTGGCCAAGAATGTCTTTCTCAATCATCGCTTTCAGGTCCGCCAGATCTTTGCCGCCGAAATTTTTGGCAAACTCATCATTCATCTCGGGAATTTCGCGCGCAAAAATATCTTTGATCTCAACTTTAAATTCTACGTTTTTGCCAGCCAAATTTTTCTGATGAAAATCTTTCGGATAGGGGAGAGTGAATTCTTTCACCTCGCCTTTTTTGACGCCGGTTATTTTTCCATCAAAACCCGGCACAAAATATTCCTTGCCAATAATAATATTAGCCGCTTGCGTTTGTCCGCCTTCAATCGGCACATTATCCAAAAACATTTGAATATTAACCACAACTTTGTCGCCATCCTTTGCTTCGCGATCCGCAACAACTTCCTTAACGCGGGTTTCGCGCAGATAATCAATCACGCGTTCAACTTCCTTATCATCAATTTTCGGTTTAATGGCCGGCACATTTAAATCTTTATATTCTCCTAAAGTGACTTTTGGCAAAACCGAAAAAACAATTTTAAATTCCAGCGGATTTTCCGGCGCCAGTTTTGTAATATCAACTTGCGGCTGGCCGACGATTTTATCTTCCTCGGCATTTTCCTCTAAAATTTTGCCAAAAGATTTGTTAATCGCGATGTTGGCAGCTTTTTCCAAAATGCTCATCTCGCCGACTTTTTTCTTCACCATATCCAAAGGCGCTTTGCCCGGACGGAAGCCGTCAATTTTTACATCTTGCGAAATTTGCGCCGCCGCCTGCTCAATGCTCGGCTTGAATTCTTCGGCGGATAATTCAACTGTAAATTCTATTTGTGATTTGGGTAAAACTTTTTTTTCAACTTTCATGTTTAAAATATAATCCGAATCTACGAATATCAATCCAAATCTACGGATGTCATCCGAATTATCCGAATGCGCTTATTATCCATTCGGATGTTATCCGTAGATTCGTCCAAAAATCTGTAGATTTGAATTAAATACCTAATTTATTATTTATCAAAAACCTCTGTCATCATCGGCACAACTTGCTTCTTGCGCGACAAAATGCCCGGGATATAAATTTTATTATCAACCAATTTTCCGTTTAAAGCTTTTTCCATTGCATCGGCATCCGAGGTGGCGACCAAAAATTTCGAGCCTTCGTTTATAATATCGGTGATGAACAAAATCACGCTATGATAACCGCCTTCGGCTTGCATTTTGGCCAGTTCAGCCGTTAACGATTCTTCCTTGGCGGAAAAATCATTCAAGTCAACGGTTTCAATTTGGCCGATGCCGAATTTTCCCGCCTTGAAAGCAAAATCTTTAAAATCATTTTTAATGATTTGCTCGGCGCTCATTTCTGCAACCGCGCCGCGGACTTTAAAAATTTCCATGCCCATTGCTTTCCAATCATCAACTACGGCTATCTTGGCCAATTTTTCAATAACTTCTTTATCAATATCCGTGCAAGTTGGGGACTTAGTAATAACCGTGTCCACCAAGATTGCCGAGAGTATCAGGCCGGCCAAATTTTTATTTAACTCGATATTTTTGTTTAAATATTGCCTAGCTAAAATTGTGCAGGTTGCGCCCCAAGGAAGATTCTTAAATTCAATCGGCTTCTCGCACTTGAAATTTATTTTGTGATGATCGATCACGCCGACAATTTCCGCTTCCGCAAAACCGTCCTGGATTTGCGACTCTTCGTTATGATCGACTAAAAAAACTTTCTTTCCTTTTAAGGTTTCTAATTTTTCCGGCATCTTGAATCCGAATTTACCAACACAGCAATCCGTTTCCTTGTTCGGCTCTCCGGCGATTGCCGGAATATACTCATCCGTTTTTTCAAGTTTATTTTTCAAGTCCGCCAAAACAATAGCCGCGGCGACTGAATCCAAGTCCGGTGATTTGTGGCCGATAACGTATATCATAAATTTTAAATTATAAATTTTAAATTTTCAAATAATTTTCAATGCTCAAATTTTAAATTGTTTGCTCTTACGCTTTTAAGAAAAATTTGAAAATTAAAAAATTTAAAATTATTTTAAAATTGTAAATTGAAAATTTTAAAAATAATTATTCTCCTTTTTTACTTTTCTTTGCTTTAGCCTTTTTGGGCTTCTCTTCTTCCGCCTCTTTCTCAACCGGTGCTGGTTCGGCGGCAACTAATTTCTCTGCCAAGCTGGCAACATCTTCTTTTATCGCTTCGGCATTTTCCGAAGACACTTTAACAGAAGTGCTATCGCCTTCTTCCATAATATCAATCTTCCAGCCGGTCAAACGCGCAGCCAAGCGGACATTCTGGCCTTTTTTGCCGATTGCCAAAGACAATTGATCAGGCAGAACTTTTACCAAAGCTTTCCGTTCTTCCGGTTGCAAACTAACACTTAAAATTTTGGCTGGCGATAAAGCATTGGCCACAAATTTAGCTGGATCATCGTCATATTTTACCATGTCGATGCGCTCGCCGCCGAGTTCAGAGATAATAGTTTGTATGCGGCTGCCACGCTGGCCGACGCAGGAACCGATCGGGTCGACATTTTCCGCATCCGACCAGATCGCAACTTTAGAACGATTGCCAGCTTCGCGAGCGACGGCTTTGATTTCGATCAAGCCGTTGGAAATTTCGGGTATTTCAAAATAGAAAATCTTTTTTAAAATTTCGTCCGAGGTGCGGGACAAAACAACTTCCGGACCTTTGGAGCCGGAGCGAACTTCTTTAATATATACTTTTACCTTGTCGCCGGTTTCATAATGCTCGCCGAAAATTTGTTCTTCAAGCGGCAAACGGCCAATCACCTTGCCTAAATCAACCAAAACATTGCGGCCTTCATGGCGCTGAACAACGCCGGTGACCACTTCGTGTTCTTTATCTTTGAATTCGCTCAAAACCATTTCCCGTTCGGCTTCACGTAATTTTTGAATAATCACTTGCTTAGCGGTTTGCGCGGCCATGCGTCCATATTCTTTCGGCGGTTCCAATTCAGTAATTATTTCTTCGCCCAATTCAGCATCTTTTTTAATTAACAAGGCATCGTTCAATTGAATTTCGGTTTTAGGATTGAACTTAATCAAATCCTCCTCACCCTCGAATGAAGCGCTTAATGTTTCCTCGGCCGGAATTTGTCCAGGGGTTCGCAGGCCACCATCAATCGGCGCGGTGATGATAATTTCTTCGCGCTTGGGGCGATATTTTTCGTTAACTTTGCCTTCTTCGTCAAAATAATCTTCCGGTAAATTGGCTACCACGGTTTTAATGTCCATGATTTCCGAAGCGCCGGTTTCCGGATTGAATTTTACTTTGATGTTTTGGTTTTTTTGGCCAAAATCTTTGCGGTAAGCCGCCGCCAAAGACAGCTCGATAGTTTCCACCACAGCTTCATAGCTTAAATTTTTTTCTTCACAAACCGCGCGAATCGCGCTGGATAATTCGGACATAAAATTATAATTTTAAATTTAGAATTTAGAATTTTGAAATAATGCTTAAATTTTTCAATTTTAAAAAATTTAGAAATTGAAAAATTATTTGAAAATTCAAAATTGAAAATTAAGTATTTTTAATAAAAGAGGCTACTTGTCCAAAGAACAACTAGCCTGAAAACACATGATAACATGGAAAAAAATGTCTGTCAAATTAAAAAGCCCCTGCCAACGGCGGAGCTTTATTGAGAGTGATAATAAAAAATTTTACGGTTTTGCCACGATTAAAGTGAAATTTTGAATTTTTTTGTCTTTGTCATATTCAACATCTAGTATTTCCAAAAAAGCCTTATAACGAGACCAAAAAAGTTTTTTTGCGAATTCACCGCCAACCTCAATGTTTCCTAAAAAAACATGGTCAAAAGCCTTGGTCGCATCTTTGAAGTTTTCAAAACCGAGAAGGCCGCCAAGATTGGCGTCAAAGACAAAAATTTTTCCTTTTGAGTCTTTACTCGGATTAGAAACAAATATTTGGTCGCCAATTTTCATGTTATAAAAATCAGCGACCCTGGTTACCGTGACAACATCTTCCCCGGCAAGAGAATTTTTCATATCAACCCTCCTTAATTTAAGCGTTAAAAAGAACGATAACAATTTTGTATGATAACTAAAAAAAGTTATTTTGTCAATACAAAGTAGTAATTAAACTGGTCTTTGAATTTTTTTTCAATCTTTAATCCTGCTTTTTTGGCTAGTTTTACAAGTTCGTGTTGATAAAAAATATGGTAGTAGCGCTTGCTCATTAGGCCGCCCGGGGCGCGCCAGTCAAACAAAACATCGCCAAAATCCATTCTATTTTTGCCGACAATTTTTAAAAGCGAAAATTTCCAAAACATCCGCCGATATTTTTCCTGCGGCCACATATTCCAAACGGTTAAAATTATTTTTCCGCCCGGCTTGATTTTATTTTTTAATTGCCGCAAGGCCTGCAAGCGCAAATCTGCGCCGGGCAGATGATGCAAGACCGCGATGCAAAAAACATAATCAAAATCGTATTCCGGCAATTCCCCCAAATTCAAAATGTCGCCAACCGCGAATTTATTTTCCGGATATTTTTCTTGGCAGATTCTGATTAGCGATTCGCTTTGGTCAACGCCTAGATATTTGACGTGGCGTTCGGTCAAAACTTTGAGCAAGCGGCCATTGCCGCAACCGACATCCAGAACTCGCGCCATAAAATCTACGCTTTCAAGTAAAGCCAAAAGCGGCGGCCAGATTCGTTTTTCCCGCGTTTCGTCAAAAGTCCGCGCCTCATCCTCGTAATTGCGTTTGACGATTCTTAGTAATTCTTTCTCCATGTCTTTATTCATAATATAGAGATTATCAAACCTTCGCCGTTATAGCAATTCGCCTTGCCAAAATCGCTTTGGTTTGATAATCTTATATTATAAAATCAAGGAAATATTAGCATTTATCTATGGCGGAAGAAATGGAAAAACAATATAATCCGGCTGATTATGAGGAGGCGATCAATAAGGAATGGGAAGATTCCGGGTTTTTTAATCCGGATAATTTGCCGGAAGAGCTTTTGGCTGATAATGGCAAACCTCACACCATTGTTTTGCCGCCGCCAAATGTGACTGATAAATTGCATGTTGGGCATGCCTCGATGATTGCCATTGAAGATTTACTGACTCGCTATAAAAGGATGAATGGTTTTCGCGCGCTTTGGATTCCGGGCACGGATCACGCGGCGATTGCGACGCAGAATGTGGTGGAAAAAAGATTGTTCAAGGAAACCGGCCAGACGCGGCATGATTTGGGTCGGGAAAAATTTTTGGCTCGCGTCAATGAATTTGCCGGTGAAACGCAAAAAACTATTTTGAATCAAATAAAAAAAATGGGCGCCTCGCTTGATTGGTCGCGCTTGGCTTTTACACTGGACGATACTCGCGGCAAGGCGGTGAAGAAAATGTTTGTTGATATGTATAATGACGGCGTGATCTATCGCGGTGAGCGGGTGATCAATTGGTGTCCGCGCTGCAAATCGACTTTGGCTGATGATGAAGTGGAACACAAAGAACAAAATGCGAAATTATATACTTTCAAATATTCATCCGATTTTCCCTTTGCAATTTCCACCACTCGGCCGGAAACAAAATTGGGCGATACGGCCGTGGCGGTCAATCCTTCTGACGAACGCTACAAAAAATATATCGGTTCGACTTTTGAATTAAATTTCGTCGGCGTGCCGTTGAAAATAAAAATTATCGCTGACCGCAATGTTGATCCGGCTTTTGGCACCGGCGCTTTAGGTGTGACACCGGCGCATTCGATAGTTGATTATCAAATGTCCCAGAAATATGATTTGGAAATGATAAAAGTGATAGATGAGTCGGCTAAAATTCACGAGGGTTTTGGCGAGTATTCTGGCTTGTCAGCGGCACAAGCGCGCGAGAAAATCGTGGAAAAATTACGCGAAGCTGGCTTAATGGAAAAAGAAGACGAGATGCAAAATAATTTATCAGTCTGCTATCGCTGTGATACCGGAGTCGAGCCTTTGCCTTCTAAACAATGGTTTATTGATGTTGATAAAAAATTAGCGCGACTTGGCGGAAAATCTTTGAAAGAAATTTCTCTGGAAGCCTCGACTAGGGGTGAAATTAAATTTACGCCCGAGAGATTTAAAGATCAGTATGAAAATTGGATGAATAATCTGCATGACTGGTGCATCTCGCGGCAGATCTGGTTCGGCCACCGTATTCCTGCTTATTATAAGGAGACGAAAATTTTTGTCGGTGAAGAAAAACCTGAAGGAGAGGGCTGGGTTCAGGATGAAGATACGCTTGATACTTGGTTTTCTTCGGGGATGTGGACTTTCTCCACGCTTGGTTGGCCAGATAATTATAAAAACGGCGTAAAATCTGGCGATTTAGCCAAATTCCATCCGACCGCTGTTTTGGAAACCGGCTTTGAAATTTTAACGCTTTGGGTTTCCCGCATGATCTTGATGTCGTATTACGCTTTGGGCGAAAAACCTTTTTCCAATGTTTATTTGCATGGCATGATTCTTGATGACAAGGGTAAAAAAATGTCCAAGTCTAAGGGCAACGGCATTGATCCTTTAGATGTGATCGCCAAATACGGCAACGATGCTTTGCGTCTGGCTCTGTTAATCGGCTCAACGCCGGGCAATAATGCGCGCATGTCCTGGGAGAAAATCGAAGCGCAGAGAAATTTTGTGAATAAGCTTTGGAATATCGCGCGCTATATAATTACGAATTACGAATTACAAATTACGGACGAAGAAAAAGATGTAAGCATAGATGCCACTGCCGCGGATGAATGGATTATTTATCAATTAAATAATTTAAAAGCCAATGTTATCAAAGATATTGATAGTTTTTCTTTTTCTCAGGCTGGAGAAAAATTAATTGACTTTGTTTGGAATGATTTCGCCGATTGGTATTTAGAGATATGCAAATTTGAAAAGAGTGAAAGCAAAAAATATATTTTGAAATTAGTTTTGTCGGATATTTTGAAGCTTTTACATCCTTTCGCCCCGTTTGTAACGGAAGTAATTTGGAAGAAATTTAATAGTTCTATGCTTATGGTTGAAAAATATCCAAAAGCTGGCGCTGGGGCGGGAAATATTTGGAGCAGTTTTTATTTGATTAAAGATATTATAAGTGCCATCCGCAATGCTAGGGCGGAAAATAAAGTCGAGCCGGCCAAGAAGGTTGAGGCGATTATTTATGCCGGCAAAGATTTGGAAGTAATAAAGCAGAACGAAATTTTAATAAAAAGTTTGAAGACCGGCATTAGTGATTTGAAAATATCAGAAAAGGGCGAAAAAATTTCCAATGCGATTTACGCGGCCGTTGGTGAAATTGAAATATATTTGATCGGCGCGGTTGATGCGGCCAAAGAAAAAGCGCGTTTGGAAAAAGAAATCGCCAACTTGGAAAAATTCGTTGCGGCGTTGAACGGAAAATTGTCTAATCAAGAATTCGTCGGCAAGGCGCCGGAAAAGGTTGTTTTAGTTGAGAAAGAAAAATTGTCTAAAGCTGAAATGGAGTTGGGAAAATTAAAAGAGCAGTTGGAAAATTTATAATAATCCCCGCTTCGTAGTCCGAACTAATTTTAGCGGCGAGACCAAATTTTAGAATAACAAAGGCTCGCAAGATTTGCGAGCCATGAATGTTGTTAAAACTTACTTTTTTAAAATTTTTACGACGCCAATTAAAATTCCTACGGTTAATCCAGCAGCAGCTAGCCAGAAATTTAATAAAGAAACAATTATTGTTGCAAATAGTAAAAGAACTGCTAATGGGATTCCGTATTCATTTTCGTCGTGAAAACATTTAATCGTAACTAAACTGGTAAATACTGGGATGATAAAAATGATAAGTAGTGGAATGAAATTTTTGAAATGTATTAATAG
>JGI20214J51650_10002040_pt1 | contig 12809 bp, 12 predicted proteins | sample WetSurMetagenome_FD_51650 | JGI IMG/M metagenome (IMG submission 51650)
GTAATGCTGAGGCATTAAAAGCCGGTGACAGCCGGGCTTTAAATACATATATGTTAGGCTGTGCTTCGTGCTTTCTTCCTATCGAAACCAGAATATGGGAAAACATGATCACACAGCGGGTACCTGCCAGGTTTAGAGAAATCAATATGACGGCTTTTGAAGCTGGTAGAAAGGAAATGAATCATGTCAGTCGCCGATAAGATTAAAACCGGGATATCCGAGGGTTCCTGGATAAGGAAGATGTTCGAAGAAGGCAACACCCTGAAACAGAAATACGGGGCGGCTAATGTTTTTGACCTTTCTCTCGGAAACCCCATCGTCGAGCCACCCGCCGAATTCCAACAGGAATTGAAACGATTAGCGGAAAATCCCATCCCAGGGATGCACCGGTACATGGAAAATGCCGGGTATGCCGAAACACGGACGGCTGTTGCCGAACATATGGCAGTAGAGACCGGGCTGAAACTGACCGCCGGCGACATCGTGATGACGAGCGGAGCGGCAGGGGCTCTTAACGTAGTACTAAAGACAATCCTAAATCCCGGTGACGAAGTCATCGTCCTTTCTCCTTTCTTCGTCGAATACCTGAATTACATCGACAACCACGGCGGAGTGGGTAAAATAGTCGCCACCGGTCTTGATTTTATGCCCGACATCAACCGCATCGAAGCGGTAGTAACAAAAAAAACCAGGGCTATTATCCTGAATTCACCTAATAATCCCACCGGTGTCGTTTACAACAAAGAAGTACTGAAAAAGTTAGGGGAATCAATCCGCAAGAAAGAATCTCATCTGGGTACTGAGATATATATCATCAGTGATGAACCGTACCGTAAAATCATCTACGACGGACTGGTATACCCCCACATCCTTCCCATCCATCCCCGGTCCATCGTGGTCACATCTCACTCCAAAGACCTGGCTTTACCCGGGGAACGTATCGGCTACATCGCGGTCAATCCCGGTTGTAACGATAAAGAGGAACTTATCAGTGGTTTTATTTATAGCAACCGCGTCCTGGGTTTCGTCAACGCTCCGGCCCTGATGCAGCAAATCGTACGGCGCCTGCAATCAGTCACCGTATCCATCTCCGACTACCAGCGAAAACGGGACTATATCTACCAACACCTGACATCCATGGGTTATATGGTAAATAAGCCGCAAGGAGCATTTTACTTTTTCCCGAAGTCGCCGGTAGAGGATGAAATAGAATTTGTCCGCGAATTACAGCAGTACAAAGTGCTGACTGTTCCCGGACGCGGTTTCGGTATGTCCGGATATATTCGCCTCACCTACTGCGTAGACGACCACACCATTGAAGGGGCAATGGAAGGATTTCACAAGGCAGCAAAAAAGTATAAGTTGAGTAAATGATTTTTACTCCGGATATTCACTAACAATCACCCACCGGTTATCATTTTTCTAGATTACCTGCTGTTATTGAGAGCCCGGGGAAGTGATATAATCACTTTCTCTTTTTGTTAAGTGGGAGGAGTATACTGCTGCGGGACGAGGATTAAGCAACGATCTATGAAAGACTATGTTTCTGAATTGAGGACCAAATCACTAAACGAACCGGTAGGCCGGTTTTTACAAACGACACTCGTTGAACTCGAGCCGGGATATGCAAAAGTCAAGATAAAGATAAAGCCGGAGTATGTTAATTTCAACGGCCTCGTCTTCGGCGGCATCATTTCGTCGGTGATCGACGAAGCATTTGCTTACGCTACCAATTCACTGATTAAACCCAGTTACGCTTCCCAATTGAATGTGCACTTTATCAATGCGCCGGTGGTGGGTGACGAATTAACCGCAGAATGCTGGTTATTGAAATCCGGAAAACGGGTGGGCATCTCCGAAATGGTAGTAACCAACCAGGATGATAAACTGATCGCCAAGGCCACTGGTACTACCATTCCTGTCATTCGGGAGTCTGGTGTATAATGACAGATAACTACCTCAAGATTCTAAAAGCGGACCCCCGCCCATGGCTGCTCGAAGAGGATAATCCTTCCGTTCGTTTTTTCGCCTTGATTGAGTTGATGGGGAAGTCAACAAAACACCCCTCCGTGAAAAAAGCCAAACGTGATATTATGAAGACCGGGCCTGTGCCGACGATATTATTTAAACAAGCCGACGGCGGTTACTGGGATACGGCGGAAAATTTCTATGTGCGGGCGAAATACCGGGGGACAGTCTGGCAACTTCTTATCCTGGCGAAACTGGGTGTCGATTATGATGACCTTCAGGTAAAACAAGCCGGTGAATTTATCCTGGAGTGGTCACAGGATAGGGAGAGCGGTGGTTTTGCTGCTCGTGGTAATGGTAAAGGCGGTTTACCTGCCGCGGTATTGCCCTGTCTTACCGGTAACATGCTTTTCAGCCTGATTCGGCTGGGTTTCCTGGATGACCCGAGAGTACAACACGGGCTGAGATGGATCGAACGTTATTTCCGGGCAGATGACGGAGACGGAAAGCCGCCGGCGGTTTGGCCTTACGACCGATATGAGCAATGTTGGGGGAGTCACACCTGCCACATGGGTCTTGTCAAGATAATAAAAGCTATAGCGGAAATCCCGGAAGAAAAGCGTACTCCTCAACTTCGCCAGGCGACCGCAGCCGGGGTAGAACACTTGTTAAGACANCACCTTTATAAAAAAAGCCATGACCTTAATAGTATCGCTAAACCTGATTGGTTGAAATTCGGCTTCCCGCTTATGTGGAATACTGATGCCCTGGAAATGCTTGGTGTATTGACCAGGNTGGGTTACCGTGATGAAAGAATGCGTGAAGCCATCGAACTGGTAAAAGCCAAACAAGACGAACAGGGGCGGTGGAACCTGGAAACCACATTTAACGGCCGCTTCCAGGTTAACATCGAACGAAAAGGTAAACCCAGCAAATGGGTTACCTTGAATGCCCTGAGAGTCCTTAAGGGTTACTTCGGTTGACACACCTTTTATATCATGATAAGCTATCTTTTCGTAAAATGTTGAACATATCAGTCCAGACTTACTATTTTAACTTCACCTTTATCGGGCGCACCTTGGGTGCGCTCAGGAGGTTATGATATCCGGCCTGGACGAATCGTAATATAGTTTTGAGTCTATAGCAGGGTACCTCCTGAATTCGAGGTACCCTGCTTCCGTTATATGGGCTTATGAACAAAACAAGAGAATTATTGTCAATTCCCGAACCGGTCACCATACCGCAGTTGATCAAGGCCAACCGCGACAACTGGGGCACGCGTACTGCTATGTCCATGAAAAAATTCGGCATCTGGCAACGTTACAGTTGGGATGACTACTACAACAACATCAAGTTGTTTTCCCTGGGTCTGATCAACTTAGGCATGAAACCCGGTGATGTCACCTGTATTATCGGCGATAATGAACCGGAATGGTTCTGGGGAGAATTCGCCGTACAAGCGGCCGGTGGCATTGCTACCGGGATTTTTGTTGACGCCATCCCGTCGGAAGTAAAATACGTGGCCGAACATTCCGGGGCGGTTTTCGCCATCGTCAACGACCAGGAACAGACAGATAAGTTTCTGCAGATAAGAGATGAATTACCGCAGTTAAAGAAGGTGATCTACTGGGACCCGAAGGGGTTGAAAAACTACGGCGATGCGATGCTTATCAGCTTCAATGAAGTTATACGGCTGGGGCAAGAATATGAAAAAGCCCATCCCGGATTATTCGAACGGAATATAGATACCGGTAAACCTGATGATACGGCTTTTATCTATTACACTTCGGGTACTACCGGATTACCCAAGGGAGCGGTACTTACCCACCGGGCACTGATCACGACTGCACACGGTTTTGTTGACCGTTATCCTTTGACTGCAAAAGATAACCTGATTTCCAATTTCCCGGCAGCCTGGGTGGGAGACAGTTTTTTCGCCACCATCCCCCACTTACTGACCGGGGCAATCTTGAATTTTCCCGAAGAACCGGAGACGATCGCCGAGGATACGCGTGAGATAGGGCCTAACTTCGTCATTTACGGCCCGCGGCAATGGGAAAGCCTCGTCAGTGAGATACAGGTCAAGATCGTTGATACCAGCCCCATCAAACGGTTTGTATACAATTTATTCTTGCCTGTTGGCCACAAAATAGCTGACTTCAAGTTTAAAGGGGTAAAACCCAATACATTCTGGCGGTCGCTATATTTTCTGGCATATTATTTGCTGTTCCGGCCGCTGAAAGACCGCCTCGGCCTTAGCCGGGTCCGCTTTGCCGTTACCGGCAGCTCGGTTTTAAGCCTGGATACTTTCCGTCTTATCCATGCTATCGGCGTCGAGTTGCGGCAGAACTACGCCAGTACGGAAGCCGGCTTGATTTCCTGTCATGGCCCCGGAGAAATCGCTTTTGAAAGCGTCGGCCGTCCCGCCCTCGGCACGGAAGTCCGGGTGACCGGCCAGGGGGAATTACTCGTCAGAAGCAACTGTATGTTTAACGGATATCTGAAAGACCCGGGGAAAACCAAAACCGCCCTGATCGACGGCTGGCTGCATACCGGTGATGCGGTAAATATCAACGAAAGAGCACATCTTATATTCATCGACCGTCTCGTAGACATGGGAGAACTAAAATCCGGCGCCAGGTATGCCCCGCAGTATATAGAGGGCCGGCTCCGGTTCAGTCCTTATATCAAAGACGCTATTGTGATCGGTGGAAAAGACCGGGATTATGTTTCCGCTATCATCAATATCGATTTCAGTATGGTCGGCAAATGGGCGGAACGGCACCGCATCGCCTATACCACCTTCGTGGACCTGTCACAGAAGAGTGAAGTCGCAGATCTAGTTCGAAAGGACCTCGAGCGTGTCAACGGCTACCTTCCGGAAACCTCACACGTCCACAAGTTCGTGCTGCTGCACAAGGAATTCGACCCGGATGAAGCGGAATTGACCAGGACCAGAAAAATCCGCCGTGAATTCGTAGAACAGCGCTACAAGAACCTGATCGATGCTATGTACAGTGATTTACAAAAGGTCGATGTCGAGGCATCCGTCACCTACCGCGACGGACGCAGCGGTACTGTGACCACCAGTATCCAGGTAAGGAGCCTTTAGAGGAACAACTATGGCTGAATTTCTCCAGTTCACTATTACCGGTATCTCCGTAGGGGTAGTTTATGCCCTGATCGGACTTGGTTTTGCCCTTATCTGGAAATCATCCAGCGTCGCCAACCTGGCACTCGGCCAAATCGTCTTGATTTCAGCCTGGTTCAATTACTCCATGCTGGTGGATGCCGGGCTGCCGCCGTTTCTCGGCTTGCCGCTCGTCATCGTTTTCGCCATATTTCTTGGTTGGGTTATCGAACGGGTGGCACTCCGGCCGCTCATTACCCAGCCGATACTTTCACTGATAGCCGTCACCCTGGGCATCGGCTATTTTCTGGAAGGCTTGATCACTTTCATCTGGCCGTTAAGCACTGCCGGCCTGGGAGAGGCTGCCTTTTTCCCTAAATCCGCAATAAATATCGGGCCGGCCGTAATATCCCAGGAATACCTGTGGATAATCGGCATCTGTTTACTGGTCTTTATCCTGTTGACCCTTTTCTTTCAGTATCACAAGATGGGCATTGCTATGCGGGCGACGGCAGACGACCAGATGGCAGTTCAGGCTTGCGGCATCCCCGTGACCAGGGTCTTTTCGACTTCCTGGATGTTTGCCTGTGTCGTCGCCGCTATCGGCGGAGTACTGATTTCCAGCATCGGCAGTATTTCCCACGGCCTGGTCGATACCGGTTTAAAAGCCTTCTCCGTCGTCATTCTGGGCGGCCTGGACTCTTTTATCGGCGCCATTATCGCCGGCCCGGTTATCGGCCTGGCGGAAAGCTATGGCGGCGGATACCTGACCCGGTACCTGTGGGCCGGCGTCAGGGACATCATTCCCTTTGTTATCATCATTATCGTCATGGTAATCAAGCCATATGGATTATTCGGTGAGAAGCGTATCGAGAGGATATAGCGGATGAGTTTGCCTTGTGGAGTCAGAAATCATACTTATGCTGAAGATACCGCCATCGTACGTACGCGTACTCAGTGGGTCCTACTCCTGGCATTGCTGGTTTTTCTGTTCACCATGCCGGCTTACCTCAATAACTACTGGTTGGGGGTATTTAACCTCATCGGCATCACCCTCATCGCTGCCACCGGCCTGAATATCCTCATCGGCTACTGCGGCCAGCTTTCCATCGGCCATGCCGGGTTTATCGCCGTGGGTGCATATACCAGTGCCATTATCACGACAAGGTTCGATATGCCATTCCTCGTCGGGCTGATCGCCGGAGGCATAATGTCCGGCGTCATCGGTATCATTTTCGGCTTGCCGTCCATCCGTGTCAAAGGTTTTTACCTGGCTATCAGTACCATCGCCGCTCAGTTTATTATCATGTGGGTTATCAGCCAGTGGAGCTGGACCGGCGGCCAGATGGGGATGCAGGTGCCCTTTGCCTCGATCGGCAATTTCGTTTTTAAAAGCGGCCAGAGTCAATTCTATCTCATCATCGGGATCACCGTGATATGTATCTTCCTGGCTAAAAACCTGGCCCGGACCCGGGTCGGCCGGGCTTTTATCGCTATCCGGGATAATGATCTGGCTGCTGAAGTGATGGGCATCAACCTGATTTACTACAAATTACTGGCTTTTTTTATCGGTTGTTTCTTTGCCGGCATCGCCGGCAGCCTGTTCGCTCATTGGAGCCTGCAGTTAACTCCGGAGCAGTTCAGCTTCACCGATTCCATCCTCTATGTAGGGATGATCATTATCGGCGGATTGGGAACCAGTGTCGGCCCTATCTTCGGTGTTGTCTTGATTCGTCTACTGCGGGAAACCCTGACCAACAACGTTGTTCCATATCTCGAAAAATCGTTAACATTTCTTCCTTCTGGATTCGCCAGCGGTATTACGCCCATGGTCTTCGGCCTGGTTATCGTCCTGTTCCTGGTACTCGAACCGCGGGGAATTGCCCACCGGTGGAATCTCTTTAAATCATCTTACCGGCTATGGCCGTTTTCATATTGAGTAAACCTGAATTCAGGATAAAAATAAGGAGCAGCAAGATGAAAGGAAAGACAAAAATCATTGCCTTTATCGGCCTGGCACTACTCGTGATGGTAATGCCCTTCTTGAGCGCGTGCAACGATGGTGGCTCAGGCGATAAAACCGGAAAAACCCTGAAAATCGGTATTACCACTCCATCCACCGGCAAGGCCGCTGAAAAAGGCCGGCCGCTGGAACACGGGCAAAAAGATGCTATTGAATATGTTAATACCGAACTCGGCGGCGTCGACGGCTACCAGATCGAGTATGTCTGGCGAGATGATGGCTACGATGCCTCTACCATGAATAACCTTGTCAGGAACTTTATCGATTCCAAGTGCCTTATGTTCTCTACCTCGTCGTCGGCCATGATGACCGCGGCGATGGGCATCGCCAACCAATACAGTTTCCCCGGCCTGGTAGCTTTCTCTTCGCCAAACCTTTACCGGCCGCCCCAGCATATCTACGGCCAGTTGCCGGACTACGGCGATGACTTTTTGGCTTTCATGAAATATTACCTGGAAAATATCTGGGAAGGCAGCGGAAAGCCTAAAGTAGCGATTCATGCCCTGAATAATTCAACAGGAAAAGGTGCCATCGACGCTGCTCGTGCCTATGCCGATGAATTAGGGATCGAGATCCTCTGGGATGGTGCTGTCGGTAAGGCCTTTGAACATAAAGCCGATACTATCTCGGAAATTGAATCGTTGACCCGTATCAAAGCTTTGTCACCTGATGTTTTATATATTTCCAGCACCCCTGCCCCCACCGGCCTTATCATTAAGAATGCCCGTACCCTCGGCCTTGATGTTACTATCGCCTCCGGCCACGCTGGTTATACCTCCGCCCTGGTTGGTATCGCCGGGACTGATGCGGAAGGTGTATACGGCGTATTCCCCACCGTTAGTTGGAACGAAGATGTCCCCGGTATGGCCAAGGTAATAGAATACTGCCAGAAAAATAATCCCAGTGACGTCGGCAATGGCGACTATATCACAGGCTGGGCGCAGAGCATGATCATGATCGAAATCGTAAGGACTGCCCTGAAGAATTCCAGCTACGATGCCCTGGCCAAGGGCGATGAATCCGCCTGGAAGATCATCGAAGAAAAGGGCATCCAGAAACTTGATTATGATGTCGAAGGCCTACATGGTCCGGTAAAATACACCGCGGGTGACAACCGGTTGTGTAAGTCCGTGCGCATCCTGAAAATCGAAAATAGTAAACTTAATGCCCTGACCGGCTGGATCGACGCCCCTGTCGTCCAATACGAAAAATTCGACTGGTTCGGTAAATAATCATGGTTATAAGGCGGGGGCTGTGAATACAGTCCCCGCCCTGATCAGGCAGAGATTGGAATAAAGATGCTCACATTGAACAATATCGAGGTCACCTACCTTGACGTCATCCGGGTGCTGCACGGTGTCTCAATGTCCGTCGAAGACGGGCGCATCGTGGCTTTGCTTGGGGCTAACGGCGCCGGCAAAAGTACCACGCTCAAAGCCATCTCCAATCTCTTAAAGGCAGAAGAAGGCGAAGTAACCGACGGCAGCATCATGTGGAACGGCGAACGCATCGATAAACTGAATGCCGAAGCCGTCGGCCGTCTCGGCATTATCCAGGCGCTGGAAGGCCGCCACGTCTTCGAGCATCTCAACGCTGAAGAAAACCTGCTCGTCGGCGCTCATAACCGACGCAACCGGCATGAGGTTAAAAATGACCTGGAAATGGTCTACAACTATTTCCCGCGTTTGAAAGATCTGCGGAAAAATACCGCCGGTTATTTATCAGGCGGCGAGCAGCAGATGGTGGTCATCGGACGGGCGATGATGGCGGCGCCGAAGCTGATGATGCTCGATGAACCATCCCTCGGCCTGGCACCGCTCATGGTCGAGGAAATCTACAATATCATCCACCGCTTCAACGCTGAGCAGAAAACCTCGGTGCTGCTGGTCGAACAGAATGTTCGCATCGCCCTCAGCATCGCCCATTACGGCTATGTTATGGAAAACGGGCGGGTCGTTCTTGACGGCACGGCTGAATTTCTGAAGAATAATGAGGACGTCAAGGAATTCTACATGGGCCTCTCGGCACTGGGCACTAAGAAAAGCTACCGGGAAGTGAAACACTATAAGCGGCGTAAGCGCTGGCTGTAATTTTTTTTAAGGTGAATAGGATGGCTGCTGGTGAATATTTCGACGAACTGGAAACGATGTCTGTCTCCCAACGGGAAATTTATCTAAACCGTAAACTGGCGAAGCTGTCGCACACGCCTACCATAATGCCCCGGCGGCACGAGAAATCCTTGACCGTGCCGGTCTTAAACCTCAAGACATCAATAGCACGAAAGACCTGGAAAAACTACCCATCACCCGCAAGACCGGCTTGATCGAGAAACAAAAACAAAATCCTCCTTACGGTGGTTTCCTGGCGGTACCTCCGGAAGAAGTGGAACGTATTTTTATCTCCCCGGGCCCGATTTATGAACCCATCCAGCACTCCGGTATCAAATGGTTCGCCAAGTCCTTCTGGGCCGCCGGTTTCCGCAAAGGAGACATCGCCGTCAATACCTTCACCTATCACCTGTCCCCCGCCGGCCTCCTCTTCCACGAAGCCCTTAAGGACTGTGGTACGACCGTGGTGGTCACCGGAACCGGTAATACCGATATCCAGGTCCAGGCAATGCGCGACCTCAAGGTTACCGGATTCGTCGGTACGCCTTCCTTCCTCATGACTGTCATCAAGCGGGCGGAGGAAATGGGCCTGGTTATCGGCCGCGACCTGCCCCTGCGGCTGGCTTGGTTCACCGGTGAGATGCTGGCGCCGTCGATAAGAAAGACGCTGGAAGAAAATTATCATATCGCTACGGCCCAGGCTTATGCTGTCACCGAACCGGGTGGCGCCATCGCTTATGAATGCCGGGAAAAACACGGCATGCATATGATGGATGATTACGTCGTGGAAATCGTCGACCCCGAGACCGGCCGGCAGCTTGGCCCGGGTGAGGTCGGCGAAATCGTGGTCACCCCCATTCACAACAAAACCTGGGGACTGCTGCGTTTCGGCACCGGTGATATGTCCTCTTACACTACCGAACCCTGTCCCTGCGGCAGGACAGCCTCCCGTATCACAGGCATCGTCGGCCGTAGTACCGACGCTGTAAAAGTCCGCGGCATGTTCGTCGTCAGCCGCCAGGCCGAAGCCGCTGTCACCGGTTTTGATGCCGTATCCCGTTTCCAGTTTGTCATCAGCCGCCGGGAAAACCGTGATGAATTGGCTATTAAAATTGAGTTGAAAGACTTTTCTACCGATAGAAAGAAACTGGCGGATGAATTAACGGCAAAATTCCAGGACAACTGCCGTGTCAAACCCGATGCCATCGAGTTTGTTCCTTCCGGAACTATGACCGAGAACCAGCCGAAAATGTTGGACACCAGAAAATGGGATTAGGCTCGCTCTTTTAGTAAAGAGCGGGAATTATCTACTCTTCTTTGCCCAGGTAAGCCGAAATCACCTGTGGATTGGACTTGATTTCTTCGGGTGTCCCTTCAGCGATCTTGCGGCCGAAATCCAGCACGGCGATGCGGTCGGCCAGGTCCATCACCACACCCATGTCATGCTCCACCAATACGATGCAGTTAACCCCATCCCGCAGTACCGGTGTGTTGGGATAGGTATCCCCTTGCCCTTCGAAGATATCCACGATAAAGCGGGCGATGTCCTCTTTTTCCTCCAGGTTCATTCCGGCCATCGGTTCATCCAGCAGCAGGACCTTCGGTTCCATGGCCAGGGCTCGGGCCAGTTCTACCCGCTTCCGCATCCCGTATGGCAGCGTCCCTACTACCTTTTTGCGTATCGGTTCTATTTCCAGGAAGTCGATGATATCCTCCACGATATGTCGGTGGTCGATCTCCTCCCAGTGTGGCCAGCTTACCAGCGGCCGCCGGGCAATACCGGTATCAGTATCACCGGCCTTCTTACGGAATCTATCTAATGAGATACTGAGGTTCAAAGCACTGCCGATAGGCCCTTCCTTCATCAGGATATGGCGGGCAGCCATGATGTTATCCAGGGTCGACAGGCCGGAATATAGTTCGATATTCTGAAATGTACGGGCTAAACCTAAACGGGCCGCCCGGTCCGGCCGTATCCGGGTGATCTTCTTGCCCTCGAAGTAAATATCGCCTTTCTGCGGCTTATAAAACCCGTTCAGGCAGTTCAGGATGCAGGTCTTNCCCGCNCCGTTCGGCCCGATGACCGCCAGTATCTCATGGTCCTTGATGTCCAGGCTGACATCTGTCAAGGCTTTAGCCCCACCGAAAGAAAGCGACAGGTTTTCGATGTGTATCNTGACCTGCTTTACNATGTCTTGNNCGGTAGTCGCAGTTTTANTGTTAATTTCTGACACCCTGATCAACCTTCTATTGTTATCCCGGCTTGCCGGATTTCACGGCNTCTTCCGCTTGCAGCTTGTTCCGGTATTCGACCGCCAGTTTACACTCCGGGCCGGCACATCCGGAATGATGACGGTTCTTTTTCCCGGTGATTTTCATGTACCCGGTACACTTGACGGTCCAGTCCTTATTTACCAGGAGCGTAACCTCGTCATTTACCGTCTCGCAGCGGAAAGTTGCCGCCGTTATCTGCCAGTCTACCATTTATACAATCTCCAATCATGAACGACTCCATCTTAGCATTATGGTAATGTTGATTTCAACGATAGTTGTTGTCTCGCGGCCGTAAATGACATAGAATACGGCTGTTATAGAAACCTGCCATCAGGGACGGTTTACCGAAAAAAGGAGGAAACGTGGCAGTTAAGAAATATACCAAGCTGGTGAAAGAACTGGAATTCCGGAAGGGTGGCGGGGGGGCCAATGCCCGGGAGTTGGTATTTGTCCAGGGCGAGGAAATGGCCGGATTCGACCTTAATTTCATTGTCGGCGTTTATGATAGCCCCGGAGACTGGGCACCGGGAAGGGGCGCCCATACCCATCCCTTCGACGAATTATTAGTTTTCTTCGGCTATAACAACGACATGACTTATTTGGGTTCCGATATGGAATTAGCTATGGGCAAGGAACAGGAAAGACATAAATTCAGCGCCCCTATGGTTGTCGTGGCTCCGAAAGGTGTACCGCACTGTCCGCTGGTCACCGAGAAAGTCTACCACCAATTCGGGCATTTCCATATCGCCCTCAGTGCCAAGTATGCCGGGGAACCTGCCCCGCTTGAGGGTAAGACTAACGGCAATCAGTACACCCACCTCTTTAAAAAGATGCCCATTAAACCGGGCCTGGGTGGGGCGGATGCCCGGCAGATGATGTCTTTGAGCGGCACCGAACTCGAAGGTCTGAATATCAATCTGATGATGGGATTGTTCGATAAGGCCGGTCAATGGGATGCAAAAAACAGTAAAAAAGCCCATCTCCATCCCTATGACGAAGCCCTCGTCTTCTTCTCATTGGAAGAGAGCGACCTCAGTCATCTGGGAGCGGAAATGACTGTCGAAATCGGGAATGAACACGAAAAATACACTTTTAACAAACCGGCAGTGCTGGCTTTCCCCAAGGGCACACCCCACTTCCCCATCACCTGCAACAAGGTTGAACGGCCTTATGCCGTGATGCAGATCGGCCTGGGGCCGAAATACAAGAGTACATGGGTGTAGTTCTTACCATGGCATGATCATACCGGCGGGGACGTTCCGTAGAACACCCCGCCGACACTTTAAGAGGGTAGAAAATGGACACT
>JGI20214J51650_10002041_pt1 | contig 12807 bp, 10 predicted proteins | sample WetSurMetagenome_FD_51650 | JGI IMG/M metagenome (IMG submission 51650)
TTGGGACTATTCAATTGTCGTAAACCGTTATATCTCACCATACCAGTTAAAGAATAGTATCTGGCCTCCCGATAATTCCATACATATAATATATGCTGATAAGATCCCTGTTTGTGCTGTTATTGAGAGAAAATCAAAAGATGATTTCAATGGATATATTGCTTTAAATGAAGGCAGAAACAAGGATGCAATAAATTACTTTGAAAAGGTATTGAGGGTTAATGATAAGGATGAAATGATTTTTTATAATTTTGCAGCAGCTTTATTTAATGATGGTCAGTATCAAAGGGCAGACTCTGTTTTAAAGAATGGATTGGAAATAAATCCTGACTTTGAACCTATACTTATGTACCTGGGAAATATTGCCAAATCGCAAAGCAGAACAGATGAAGCAATTGTGTACTACCAGCGACTTATTGAGGCTAACAGAAAGTACTTTGAAGCATATGTCGGACTGTCCGGATTATTGGTTAACAGGGATATTATCAGGGCAAGAAGTTTGCTCAGAAGGTGCCTGACGATAAATCCACGGTATAAACCAGCAATAATTGCCCTGGCTGATAGTTACAGAGACTCGGACCCTGATATTGCAAAAAAGTACGATGAACTTGCAGATACTTTAAAATAAACTATAAAAAGTCACAAAATGAAAAAATCAGTTTTAATGTTTTCAATGACATTGCTCCTTTTTCTCGGAAGTATGAGTCCGGCAATTGCTCAGGAGCAGCCCAAACCAAAGAAAGATACTGTAAATATGGATACCGATGCAAAACCGACATTTTATTATGCTGCTGAAGACGATAAAAGCAAATCCAAAGGGAGTACTGCAACTATTGGCATAATAATCGGAGCCGTAGTGGTTCTGGGTGCTGCAGGTTTTTTCCTGATGAAGAAGAAAAAATAGCATTTAGTTTATACGACCAGCTTTTTTCGGCTGTAAAAATGAAAAAACTTAAAATATCGACTGCCCAGTTTGAGAACAGGAGTGGTGATAAGAATTTCAATTTATCTGTAATTGAAAATCTTGCACAAAAAGCTGCAATGGAAGGTTCTCAGGCCATTGCTTTCCATGAGTGTTCAATAACCGGTTATACTTTTGCCAGATATCTTTCCAAAGAAGATTTGCTGGATCTTGCTGAATTTATTCCTGAAGGGGAAAGTGTAAAAAAGCTTACCCGGATCGCACTGGAAAACAATATTGCTATTCTTGCCGGCCTTTTCGAAAAGGACAGTGAAAACAAGGTCTATAAGGCTTACGTATGTGTTGACAAGAATGGATTAGTCGCAAAGTACCGGAAACTTCATCCCTTCATAAATCCTTACCTGACGCCTGGTGATGGATATTGCGTATTTGATCTTCTCGGATGGAAATGCGGTATTCTTATCTGTTATGATAATAATATTATTGAAAATGTAAGGGCAACAACCCTCCTGGGTGCAGACATAATTTTTATGCCGCATGTTACCATGTGTACTCCTTCAACCAGGCCGGGAGCCGGGTTTGTTAATCCAAAATTGTGGGAGAAAAGGGAATCTGATCCCACATCCCTGAGAATAGAATTTGACGGAATGAAAGGACGCGATTGGTTAATGAAATGGCTCCCTTCAAGAGCATACGATAACGGAATCTATGTTGTCTTTTCAAATCCGATAGGGATGGATCATGACCAGTTAAAAAACGGATGTTCCATGATAATTGATCCCTTTGGAGATATAATTTCTGAATGCAGGAAGCTTGGTGATGATTTTATAACAGCAACACTTACACCGGCAAAACTTAAACAATCTGGTGGACATAGATATATAAAAGCCAGAAGACCTGATCTTTATAAAGATATACTAGGCAAGGATCATAAATCCGAACAAAATGTAATATGGCTTGATCACAGCTCTAAATAAAGGAATTAATGGCGATTCCTCAGTTCTGTAATTATTCTTAACTGCAAATGATCATTTTCTTTAATAATTATAATTCGTTTTCTTTATTATCTGGTTCATTAATAACTGATTGTGAATAATACTATATGGAACGTTCCGATTTCCTCATTGAAAATATCAGGTATTCTGGTGATGAACTGAAAAATGTAATCAATGTGCCAGAGTATGAAGCTGAGTTGAAACGTGAAGAAAAACTGAGGACCGATATTTTAAATGCATTTAAAGAAGTTGTTGCTTTCTATAGCCCTGACCATAATATTTTATGGCTTAATGAAGCAGGTAAGAAACAACTTAATATTTATGATGATTCATATATAGGGAAGAAATGTTACGAGGTTTGGTTCCATGCCGACGGACCATGCCAGTCTTGTCCTGTTGTAAGCCGCAAATTTGAGACTACTGAAAGACTTCTCACCCTTTCAGGCAACAGGATATGGATGGTGCGTCATACTCCTTTGTTTAATGAAGATAGCATTCTTGAAGGTTTTATTGAGTACAGGGCAGATATAACACATATATCCAATCTTGAAAAACTGATACTCGATGAAAGAGAAAAATATAAACTTCTGGCTGAGAACGCCTCTTTCGGACTTATACTTACTCAGGATAACAGACCAGTATATGTAAATAAAACATTTCTTGACTGGTTTGGATTTTTGACTCTTGCTGACTTCGAAAAATCAGATATTATTGAATTATTCCATCCTAACGACAGGAAACATGCTGAAAAGTTATTCAGGAAAATAAAGAATAATAGTATTCCTTTCCCCTTGGTTGAAAAACTAAGGATATTAAGCAAGGATGGCAATGTACGATATTTCAGAGTTGATGTGAAAAACAATTCCATTGATAATCAGTTATTTGTACAAACTGTTCTGGTAGATATCACAGCTGATGTATTGAAGGAGAAGAAACAGAAACAGGTTGCAGCAGATGCATTATACATGAATCAGAAAAATTCTATTTTATCTGAAATAGAGAATGTCCTGACAAGAACACTTGCTGATAAAAAGCACTTAAAATCAGGGAATGAATTCGGGAAAATATTTGATATAATTAAGAGTTATAAGCGGTTAGATAAAGACTGGAAAATGCTTATTGCCAACTTTGAAGAGGTGCATCCTGGCTTTTTCAGCAGACTGAAGAAGGCTCACCCTCAGCTTTCTTCGAGTGATATTAAACATTGTGCTTGCATCAAAATGAACTTTGGCACCAAGGAGATAGCCAGATTTTTCAACATTAAGGTTCCTTCGGTTCAGATTGCCAGAGTCCGTTTAAAGAAAAAAATGGACCTTCCGGATACCGCAGATCTGCGAGGCTATATTTTAAATTTCTGATTTAGGTAAGTCTTTTTTCTCATTATATCTTCTCCTGAGATAAATAATATACAGCATAATTTGCTGTAATATTTGCCTTATTAGTCCTAAGTGATATATAATCAAATTATTATAACGAAATAGTTCATATTGATCTAAAATATTGTTGTAATAGTTTTGTAATATATTCTGAGTATTGTAATTCAAACCTATTATTTATTTTAGATTCAGAATAAACAGGCTTAAACGGTTCCGGTTAATATTAAAATTTCATACTAACAAATTTACTTACTAATATGGTTAACCTATGACACATCACTTTGATCCCTCACTTGTTGATTGGTCCAGGGCACAATTTGCCCTCACGGCTATTTATCATTGGTTATTTGTTCCGCTGACACTGGGTCTTTCCTTCATTGTTGCAATTATGGAGACACTATATGTCAGGACTGGTAATGAAGAATGGAAGAAGATAACCAAATTCTGGATGACCCTCTTTGGAATTAATTTCGCCATTGGTGTGGCTACCGGTATCATTCTTGAATTTGAATTTGGTACAAACTGGTCAAATTACTCATGGTTTGTAGGTGACATTTTCGGAGCACCGCTGGCTGTGGAAGGTATTATGGCATTCTTTCTTGAAAGCACTTTTATTGCTGTTATGTTTTTCGGATGGAACAAGGTCAGCAAGAAATTTCACCTGCTTTCAAGCTGGCTCACTGCAATTGGAGCAAATCTATCAGCTCTCTGGATACTTGTAGCTAACTCATGGATGCAGTATCCTGTAGGGATGCATTTTAATCCGGATACTGCCCGTAATGAAATGACTGATTTCTGGTCAGTCCTTTTTTCACCGGTCGCTATTAATAAGTTTCTGCACACTGTTATGTCGGGCTATGTTGTGGCAGCTGTTTTTGTAATTGGTATTAGCAGCTGGTACCTTATCAAAAACCGCGATATCAGGTTTGCAAAACTAAGTATAATGGTTGCAGCTGTTTTCGGACTTATAGTGTCTTTATGCATCATTATAACGGGGGACCAGTCGGCAAGATTGATGGCAAACCACCAGCCAATGAAGTTCGCCGCAATGGAAAACCTTCACGAAGGCAGGAAAAAAGCTCCTCTTGTAGTATTTGGTCTGCTCAGAAACAATAACAGCGAGGCTTTAAGTAAAGAGGATTTTGCTTTGAAGCTTGAGATTCCGAACTTCCTTTCATCGATGGCATTTCTTGATGCAAATGCATATGTGCCTGGGATTAAGGACATTGCTGAGGGCAATACTGAGCACTCAATAATGTCAGTAAATGAGAAAATCGGGAAAGGCAAAGTTGCCATTCAGGCTTTAAAAGATTATAATATTGCTAAAAAAGCCAAAGATACCTCCATGATGGCATTGTCTCTATCAGCATTAAAAACTAATTACAGTTATTTCGGTTATGGCTATCTGAGCGAGGCCCAACAGACCGTACCTCCGGTTAAGATGACATTTTATTCTTTCCGGATGATGGTTGCCCTTGGCTTCTGGTTTGTGATTCTGTTCATACTTGCCTTAATCTACCTTTTCAGGGACAGGCTGAATAGCAAACGCTGGTTTCTGCGTGCAGCAATTCTGAGTATTCCGCTTGCATATCTGGCTTCCCAATTCGGATGGATAGTAACGGAAGTTGGCAGGCAGCCATGGGTTATTCAGGATTTAATGCCAACACTGACCGCCGTCTCAAATATAAATACCGGTTCAGTAAAAATAACATTCATTCTTTTTGCAGTAACTTTTACAGTACTGCTTATTGCTGAGATTAAGATTATGGTGAAACAAATTAAAATTGGTCCTAAAGATGGAGGAAATAAATAATGTTTGAAAACTTATCACATTTAGCATTGCAGCACTACTGGTGGATACTGGTATCCCTGCTTGGTTCTATCCTTGTATTTCTGTTGTTTGTACAGGGCGGACAGACTCTTATCTATCAATTAGGTAAATCAGATTCAAAAAGAAATCTGATAATCAATACTATCGGCAGTAAATGGGAGTTCACATTTACTACCCTGGTTACCTTCGGTGGGGCATTCTTTGCATCGTTCCCCTTATTTTACAGTACCAGTTTCGGAGGAGCTTACTGGGTATGGATAATCATACTATTTGCTTTTATAATTCAGGCAGTTTCATATGAATATCGTTCCAAACCTGAGAATTTTCTTGGGAAAAAAGTATTCGATGGATTCCTTTTCATAAACGGATTATTAAGTACAATTCTGCTGGGAGCTGCTGTCAGCACATTTTTTACAGGTTCCTCTTTTATTATTGATAATGATCGCCATTCAGTATGGACTGTGGCAACACGAGGTCTCGAAGCAGCATTCAATGTTCAGAACCTTTCACTTGGACTGGCAGTCTTCTTTTTGTCACGTGTTCTTGCCTGCCTCTATTTTTTCAGATCAATTGATAATGATGAAATTATAGCAGATGTGAAAAAACAGTTACTCTATAATGCCATTCCGTTCTTAGTATTTTTTCTTTTGTTTACCGGGATGCTTTTGCTTAAAAATGGATTTGCAGTAAATGCGGCAACCGGCGAGGTTTTTATGCAGCCATATAAATACTTTAATAATCTCATTGAAATGCCTGTGGTAGCTTTGTTATTCCTTTCCGGGGTTGTTCTGGTCCTGGCCGGAATAATACTTCCTGTTGTTTCTTATGCAAAACATGGGAATAAAGCTATAGTATTGAGTGGTTTAGGGACTGTCATTACTGTGTTTTCAATTTTTCTTCTTGCCGGATTTAATAATACAGCCTATTACCCGTCCGTTGCTGACATACAGAGTTCGCTCACTATTGTAAACAGCTCTTCAAGCCAGTATACACTGAGAATTATGAGCTACGTATCATTATTTATACCATTCGTTCTCGCTTATATAATATATGTCTGGCGATTAATTAACAACAAAAAGGGTCAGTTAAGTGATTTGGATACTGAGCACGTTTATTAANTTNTAATATTCAGAATTATGATAACTCAAATAATCTGGCTTGCAACACTTCCGGTAATTATATATTTATCCTATAGATTGATTCTGATGGTTTACAACTATCTGCAGAAGAAGCAGGTTCTTTAGACAGTCTGATCTGAAAGAAATACTGATAGAAAGTTGCATAAAAGTGAAATGCAGTATTCTTCCTTCCCTGCCCGCTCATAAGGCGGGCAGGCGGCAGGGGGGGCTAGATACCGCACCAGGTGACTTCAGCACGACTGCAAGATCACAAGAAATTTAAACTTTATAAGGGCTTCTCATTTCCCTTATAAATAATTTATTGGCTTCGGGATCACCAACTACTTCACCTTTAAATGGATCCCAGGTTATTTTTCTGTTTGTCCGGATTGCTATATCTCCCATATGGCTGATACTGTCTGAAATAATTGCCTCATCAAGCGGACACAGCTCTTTCGATTTACCATTTATAATGTCGAGAAAAACTTTTCCCATTGTATTCTTTTCGCTGTTTATCCATCCGTCGCTGTTTTTTGGAAAGCTGTTTAGTTTTTGATTGATTTCCGGAATGTTGGATTGGACTGATGAGCGACTCAGGGATATCCATCCTTTTGAACCATAGAAAGTTGTCCCGTTTGTTTCCTTGATTTCACGGTGATTCAGTAAACCTTTGATAGCAACATCATCACTTACGAAATGTACTTCGAGGCCATTCTGATATTTGCAGGTAACATCCCATGAGAAAATGTTGTTGTATAATCCGCCCGGAGCCCAGAACTCTCCAGTTCCTTCACAGGAATAGGTGCCTGATACTTTTTCCTTTAATATCCATACAAGAATGTCAAGAGGATGGGCACCCCAACCTCCCAGAAATCCTATGCTGTAATCATAATTAAACCACGAAGAGTTGTTAGTCACGCGGTCAGGACAGTAGGGTCGGAGGGGAGCAGGGCCGGTCCATTTATCAAAATCAAAATCCGACGGTACCGGGACCTCATTACAGACAGGGCTTTCAACAGGATTTTTTCCCGGAGCCCATACGTCAACATGTTCGATTTCACCAATTAATCCTTCTTTTATCATGTTGTAGCCCAGTTGCATATGCTCATATGTACGCTGCTGTGTACCATAATGAAATCGGACATTGTTTACTTTTAATTCATTACTGAGTATATTATATTCAGGATAACTTAATCCAAGGGGTTTTGCAAGCATAATGTGTTTTCCGGCACGAGCCGCTTTAATAGCTGCCGTAACATGCCAATGATCCGGAGTTGTGATATGCACTGCATCGATATTTTTATTTTGAAAGATCTCCTCCATATCAAGATAGGGGATGCATTCCGGCACACGATCGTTATTGTCTTTATAGAACTTGTTTATTGCGATTGCGGCTTCTTCACGCCGGTTTTTATGAACGTCACAAACAGCAATATTTAAAGCTCCTCTTAATGGTAAAAGGTAATTCATCAGTTCCCATCCGCCTCTGTCACCTACGCCTATATGAGCAATAGTAATTCTGTCGTTTGCCCCTTTCCGGCTTGAGCATGATGGTAATATTGTTGGCAATATGGCAGCACCGATTATCCCTTTTACTGAGCTTCGAACAAAGCTTCTCCTGGTTATATTCCTAATGTTTTTTTTCATGGAAGTATTATATTAAAGAGATTTCTGATTGTCATAAGAAAGGTCCTTCAGATATTCATTGTATTTATTCTGCAATTTTTCTTTTTCCATTTTCCCCGGTAAAATCCAGACTCTGTATTTCAGATGAAGTGTCTCCCCTTTTTTCAATACAATTTTACCATCAAATAAAACGGCAGGGCTATAATAAAAAAACGGGATTTCAGGATTGTTTATCACATACCAGCTGATTGTTGTAGTAGTAAATTTCAGATTCTGAAGGATACACATCCCTGCAGTATCTCCGGTTAGCGTATTGAATCCCATGTATAGCCAGTCATTTTTTTTGAAATTTTCACTATCAGTCGGTACAATGATCAACGGGGAATTGTAATCCTGATTAAACCGTATTGATAAACCGGCATAACCACCCCACGACTGACCGTCAGGTTCGCCTTCAATTGGGGTACGGTCAAGAACTACTTCATCAACCAAAGGACTGAATATGTTTTCATGATCTATGAAATAACTTCCGTCGGACAAAGGAGATGAAATGTGGATATATCTTTTTTCTGACATAACTGTCATCCCTTCTGCCGGATGATATTGCAACTCCATCCGTATATCTGCAGAAAAATCAGGATTCTTAGCTAAATCAATTTTTTGTAATTGGGTTATACCGGCTGATTTGTAACCTGTTTCTTCTGATTTGAAGTCATTCAGATATTCCCAGTAATTTATTCCATTGATAAATTTCCAGGAGAACCATAGTCCAAGATGCCATGGATGATCGGGTGGACTAAAACAGGTGAGATTTGAATTATTTACAGCTACCGGATTGAAATATGTCTTGCCAAAGCGATTATTGAAATTGTATTGCCAGACAATATCCGAATTGTCAGCCAAACCCAGGGTTGTATCTGATTGTTCCCAACTGTAATTATTCTTTTGTGGAATTATTCTTTCTTTCAAAGCTGCAGGAACTTCTATTGTTACTGTTCCCTTGGCGGCCCATTCTGTTGCTCTCAGGATTAGTGTTTGTAAACCTGTATTTAAGAGGGCCCGTTCATTATGGCCAAGAATTGTAAAGAAAGTACGTCCTTTTCCATATTGGTTCACAAATACGGCTGGTTCGTTGATCAGATGATCATCTTTTTCACTGGTTGCTGACAGGGATGCTATGGAACGGGCTCCTTGACAGATATCAGTTTTCTCCCATATTTCATCAATAATAAAATAATCTCTTAATCCTCTGGTTACAGGATGGTTCTGATCAAATCCATATACCCTCCCTTTCATCTGGTTTCCATGATTTGTCTCTTTACCCCACCTGCCGATACCTATCTTGTGATATTCATTCCAACTGTAAAATGAAGAAGCGCCGGCATGCAATGACACAACTCCGCCTCCTTCCTCAACAAACTTCAGAAAATCTTTTTCCCACTCTTCAGAAAGGTGCTGGTTGTTTTCTGGCCATGTATTCCAGTTGCTTACAACAACATCATATTTTTTTAATTCCTTGTATGTCAGAGTGTCAGGCGATTCTGAGATGGTTACTGAAAAGAGTCCGGCGTCTTTGAAGATCTTAGCAAGCAGGGGAGTGGTCTTTTGCCATTCATGATTGTTTCGTCCGCTGAAGATAAGTACTCTTATCCGGTCACTTTCCGGTGATTTTGAGCAACTGTAAAGCACAATGACAACTGTTATAATTAACAGAGTATTGAAAATACGCAATTTAAGATTATCCACCTGGTTGTAAAATATTAGTAATTTCCATTGAGTCGATAGAAGAAACTTTTCTATTTTGATTTTTACCACGGTGTAACACGGAGTTTCACGGAGTATCACAGATAATAAGTTACTCCGTGTTTTTCTCTGTAAGACTCTGTGGTTTAAATTAATCTTTTGCTCTCTTACCAGACAATCTTTATATCATGCCAGAATATTTTTACAGAACTCAACACATTTCTTCACCTCTGCAACTGCATCCGAGCCTTTGGGAACAGGATATTCCAGTTCAATATCGACATAGATCGGCCATTTTTTCTTTTTAAGCAGCAGGAGGATATCTGAAATTGGTGTCTCCCCTTTTCCCCATTCCATGTTGGTGTTTGCAGGGTTGCCTTTTGGTCCGGTTTTATCTTTAAGATGAATGCTTATTATCCGGTTGTGCAGTCTTTCAATTATACCGTTTGGATGCAAACCTGTCGCCCCAAAGTAGTGTCCGGCATCAAAATTGAGCATGTTGGCCGGGGAATATTCCAGGAATTTGTCGAAGGTCCATCCTGGTTCTCCGGGTTGAAGGTGTTGATGATAAATAGCATACATACCGTGTTTCTGTGCGAAAATGCCAAGGCGTTTGGCTGCTTTGTCTCCGATTTCATTTGTCACTCCCTTTGTCCCTAAAGCCTTAGCTGCATTAAAGGAATAATCTACTTCTTCGTCTGTCCAGTTTTCTGGAGAGAATTTAACAATATGAATTCCGACACCAGCGTCATTGTATAATTTACGAAGATCTTCAAACTTCTTCATTGGTGCGGTAATGCGCCATTTACGTTGTGCTTCTTTTACTTCAGCAGAAGTTTTCTCAAAAGCTTTTATTTCAGCATCTGATAAAACTCCGGATGCAGGTTTGGCAGGAGCCTGAGGAAGACCCGCATATCCTTCGGCGACATCACCCATCATCTCAATTGAGCTGATACCACACTTAAGACAATACTGCAGTACATCTTCAGCACTACCTGGCATGCTTCGCCAGCTATAGGTGATAGCACCAACCTGTACGCCACCAAATTTAGAGTCAGGTTTAGTTACCTGCCTGAACTTAGCCTCATTCCCAAAACTCAAATCCTTTGGAATCATTGAAAAAGCAGCTGCTGCAGCTGTAAGTCCTAAAAACTTACGCCGCGAGACCTGATTAATTGACTTATTAGGATTTTTCATATGTTTTATTATTAGTTAAAATTCATTTTTAAATATTGAATAATTCGTGCTTTGGGGTGTGCGGTTAGCGGTTAGTAGTTTTATAAGTATGAGCATTTTACCCTGCCTGAACCCCGTGCTCCGTGCTCCGTGCCCTGAGCCCTATGCCCCGTGCCCCTTTGCCCAGTGCCATCCCTACACCTTAACCCAAATGTTTCCGCCCTTGTTAGATTCAACAACAGAATGGATAAACTTCATTCCTCTGACACCATCGTGAACAGTAGGGAATTCTCCGGGCATAAATTTTTCACCTCTGATTGATTTTGCGGTACCTCTGTAAATGTTTGCAAGAGCTTCATAAATACCCTCGGGGTGCCCAGAAGGCATTGTATGGCTGATCTCAGCAAGCTTGTCATTGTATCCATGAGCAGGTTTAAATACTTTTGTAGGTTCGGAATCACTTAGCATATAGAGATAATTTGGATTCTCCTGACCCCATTTAAGACTGGCTTTTGATCCGTAAACGGCAATTGTTACATTGTTTTCTTCACCTCCGCAAACCTGGCTTGCTCTGATAACTCCTTTAAGTTTTTTACTGAAACGGATTAACACAGTTCCATCCAGATCAAGTTTAATACCTTCTTTCACCGAATTAAGATCAGAGAGTACCTCTTTCACTTCAAGACCTGTGGTGTATTCAATAAGGTTGAAGGCATGTACTCCGATATCACCCATACAGCAGCTTATCCCGGCATGCTTGGGATCAAGTCTCCATATCCCTGTTATCCTGCTTTCCGTACCATGAATGATCGAATTAATCCAACCCTGATAGTATTGTGCATCAATGCGTTGTATTGTTCCAAGAACGCCTTTTGCAATCAATTCCCTCATCTGACGTACCATTGGATATCCGGTATAAGTATGAGTCAGAGCGAATGTAAGCTTATTCTTTGCTACTAGTTTTTCCAGTTCGACAGCCTCATTAACAGTCATAGTCATTGGCTTTTCGCAAACCAGATGAAAACCTGCATTAAGAAGGCTTTTTGCAAATGAATAATGCAGCGCATTCGGTGTTACTATCGAAATAACCTCCATCCGTTTATCTGAAGGCATGGCTGATTCCGCTTTAATAAGTGCATCAACACTAATATAACACCTGTCTGCACTTATGCCCTCTTTTTTTGAGAATTGTTTACTCTTTTCATAGTCGACATCAAAGACACCTCCGACAAGTTCGAAATCGTTGCATATTCTGGAAGCACGCCTGTGAGCATCACCAATGAATGCCCCGATACCACCTCCTATCATACCCATTCTTATCTTTTTCATACTTTTATCTTTTAACTTTTATTTTTTTCTGATTATGTTTTCTTTTCCTTGATTTTACCCACCTTTCCTCCCAAACAGGGGAATAAACAAGATGCGGATTTCAGAGCCCCTCATATGAGGGCTAGTGGGGTTAAACGTGTTTTCTCTTCCAGATATGCAGAAAAGTGAAGGCCACAATCAGGATTGCCGGAACAATAGCGACAAATCTTAACGTATGTGCACCTCCTGTAAGCTGAGCAGCTGCCCATACTACTGCTTCCTGGGTTCCTGCTACTGCGGCTTTTAGAATTTCGGCAGTTTGCCCGGCGGGAATCGCAGAAATTGTCTGGGAATCAAAAATTGCTCCGAGTACAGGTTGTGCAATAGCTCCACCGAGAAATCCTATGCCACCCATAATTGCGAGTCCAAGAGCTCCGCTTTGAGGAATATTCTCAGATACAAATCCAAGCATTGAAGGCCAGAAAAAGGCTACTCCCAATGCAAAAATACCAGCTGATGCAAAAACCATTGCTCCACTGGTATAGCCCATTAGAAGGCATCCTATAAAAGCCAGCACAGAAGAGGTAAGAAGTACAACTGTTGATTTCATATTATGAATAAGTGTACCTCCAAACTGACGTGCAAGTGCCATAATACCAGATATCCAAACAAGCAAAAGAATAGGATTATCTGAAACATTTGCAAGTAATGC
>JGI20214J51650_10002042_pt1 | contig 12806 bp, 12 predicted proteins | sample WetSurMetagenome_FD_51650 | JGI IMG/M metagenome (IMG submission 51650)
CAGCCGGCGGATCGACCCTATCGGGCCGTGAGGTGAAATTGTACAGTTTCCAGGCAGAGAAGATTCATAGATTGAAATTGTAAAAGATATTAAGTTCTTTAATAAATATTTGATTGGGGGAAAGATGAAGCGAAGTCTGGTTGTTTCTTTGATTTTATGTATTTCCATTGTGGCTGTCATCTTGATCTTAAGACCACCCAGATTAATTCGTTCAGACAAGGAAACTCTCACACTTGAGCAAGGCAATACTGCACGCCAGGCTGTAAATAGAGATACTCTTATTGCTGTCAAACACTGGATCAGGAACAATGCTATTCCTATCCGGACTGTAATACCTGGCAATGGATTTGATGATTTGCAGCCTCTCAAGAAACTAATTGGGTCCGCAAATATTGTTGCTCTGGGGGAGGCGACTCATGGTACGCGGGAATTCTTCCAGCTCAAGCATCGGATACTTGAATTTCTTGTAAGCGAAATGGGATTCACAGTATTCGGCATTGAAGCATCTATGCCTGAAGCGTTTGATATCAATGAGTACGTGTTAACCGGGAAAGGGGACCCTGAGAAAGCTCTCGCCAGCCTGTACAATTGGGTATATAATACGGAAGAGGTTTTGGATATGATAAAATGGATGAGGAGTTACAATGCTGATCCTCTTCATACGAAAAAAGTGAAGTTTTATGGATTTGATATGCAATCTCCTTCCCGGGCCGTAAAAATAACATTACGGAATCTGCGAAAGATAGACCAACTGCAAGCAGAAGCANTAGAGAAGCCTCTTGCTGTACTTGCCAATCCGTTCAGTGCGCCGGATTTCGTGCTTCTTCCAAAGGAAAAGAAAGAAGAGGCTGCGGCTGCGGTCAGGACTATACTCAAATTCTTTAATGAACATAAAACCGATTATGTTAATCAAGGAAGTGTCTCTGAATGGGAAATAATGAACCAGCAGGCAATCATTGTTGCCCAGCACATCAAAAGTAAAATGAATACAACAGGCTTCACTAATTTGGATCCTGCTGTTCGCGACAGTTCAATGGCTGATAATATCCNCTGGATTCTTGATCATGAAGGAGCGAAAACCAAAATGGTCATATGGGCGCATAATCTTCATGTTGCGACACATACCATTATGGGTAATAATCTTCGTAAAATGTTTGGCAATGATATGTTTGTGTTCGGTTTTGTATTCAATCAGGGGTCGTTTCAGGCTGCAGAGTATCCGGCAGGTTACATTCAGTATTTGCTTTTCCCTTCGGAAAAGGGAGTACATCCATTTACGGTCTCTCCTTACCAATCTGAATTTGATGTGAGTTTGGACGAGATGTTGGCAGAAGAAGGGTTGAAATATGCAGCAATAAACCTCCATGCTTTACCAAAGGATGGTCAGGTTGCCAGGTGGTTCGGAGAAGGACAATTGACGCGCAATATCGGATCTGTATATGGAGATTTATTTGGGACTGGCATGTCAAAGCTGGCGATGCCAGAAATCTACGATGCATTATTCTTCGTTGAGACCTCCACGGCTTCACATTTAAACGAGAGCGGGCAGCGGTCACCTGCACCAATACTCCCTGCCCTGGCTAATACTGACTTCGAAGATGGTGCACAGGGAAAACAACCTATTGAATGGTTGGTTCCTAATCAATCCGCTGTTTTTGGTTTTTTCGTTACTACAAGTGAGAACAATCCATACTCAGGAAAACGATGTGCCGTTATCCATCGTCAATTTACCAGTCACTATGGAGAGATGTACGGCAGTCTAAGTCAGCAGATTGACGCAACTTTATACCGCGGAAAGAAAATCAAACTAAGGGCAGCAATACGTACAGATGTATCAGGACCAGGCAATCAGGCGTACCTGTGGTTACGCGTTGCAAAAAAGTCTTTTGGTCCCTCGGCATTATTATTCTATGACAATATGGGTGATCGACCGATAACAAACAATAAATGGCAAATTTATGAGATCGCTGGTAAAGTGCCCCCGGATTCTGATGTGATAGGTTTTGGACTCGTACTGGTTGGTGAGGGTCAAGCCTGGCTCGACTCTGTCTCAATCAAAGTGATCGATAAATAAAGTCATCATTAAAAACGCAGAACAACTTCGCATAACAAAGATTTCGGAGATCCTGCACGTAATTAAACTTTGTATATCTTGACAGCAAATTCAATAGATACAAAAAGTATGACTCACCTTATATCATAATGATTTTATGAAACAAGACTGGAAAAAAGCTGATAAGCAATTCTATTTACCAAAAGCAAAACCTGAATTAGTTAAGGTCCCTCCTTTCAAATTCTTTTCAATACCTGGACAAGGTGATCCCAATGACAAACCATTCCAGGAGAATATCGGCGTGCTTTATTCATTAGCATACACAATCAAAATGTCTCCAAAAAACAACTTCGCTCCCAGGGACTACTTTGAATACACAGTCTATCCTTTGGAAGGTATATGGGATTTAACTGAAGAGGCAAAAAGATCAAATTTGGAGACTCTTGACAAATCACAATTAGTCTTTAACTTAATGATCAGACAACCTGATTTCGTAACACCAGAAATTGCNTTGGAAGCAATCGAAAGGACCAAAAAGAAAAAATATCACCCCTTACTTGAGAAAGTCAGATTTGAAATAATCGAAGACAAACTTTGCTTACAGATGATGCACATTGGAAGCTATGACAATGAACCAGCAAGTTTCAAACTAATGGAGGANTTCTGCCGACAAAATGGATATAAAAGAGAATCAAAACAGCATCGCGAGATTTACCTCTCAGACTTTCGAAAAGTATCACCTGACAAATTAAAGACTGTNCTGAGATTCCGGATTTTAAAATAAAAAATCTAAGCCTGACACGGACAATATGGGTAAGTTATTTCCCGCTTTTTCTTAAAAAGCGGTACAGCTCTTCACGCCTGCCCAAATATCTCTCAACGGGGGGATCGTCGGGGGTTTTTGCACCCGCTAATGCAGGATTTGGCTTCGCCGGGCAGACGGACATCATGATGAAACTGCAATTGAAAAACAAGTGAAAAAAATAAAGCAACCGCTAAAAACAAGTTACAGCCCATTAATATGAAACCCCGGATATTTTTCTTCCTGTTGACAATTCTTTGGAATCCTGCTTTATGCCAGAATTCAGATACCATTTTTCTGCATTATGCATTATCCAGGGGTGACACAATAATCTATAAAAGAATAGTTTCCTTTAACAGTAAGACTAAGATATATGACGTCAGAGACTTTTATGAGAATGGACAAATTCAAATGAAAGCTGAATACAGTTCCGTTGATAAATTTATAAAAGAAGATTATCAATGTAATTACAGATCAAATACTAAAGAGGGACGCTACCAGGAGTGGTATAGTAATGGGCTGATAAAGTACGATGGATATTTTAAGAAAGGTAAAAGAAATGGCATATGTACAGGATGGTACTTAAATGGAAAGAAAGAATCTGAAGAACAATGGAAAAANGGACAGCTGAACGGGAAAACCAGATATTGGGCAGAAAACGGTGAGTTACAATATGATTTAAGCTTTGCTTATGGTGAGAATATTCATCCAAAAACAGTCCGGTACAACTATCTGACTTATTTACCCGAAAAGTATAGTCTGGATTCTACTCAGCGCTGGCCATTGATCATTTATCTTCACGGAGGTTCAGATCGTGGTACAAACTTAAACAAGCTTTATTCTTCGGGCATACCAGATCAAATTTATAGAGGACGCAGCTTCCCGTTTATTGTTATAGCCCCTCAATGTCCATTAAGCCTGAGATGGGAGACCGATAATTGGTTCGAAACTCTTTTTAAAGAAATTTCTGAAAAGTACAGAATTGATACTGACAGAATTTATTTAACAGGTTATAGTCTTGGTGGTTCAGGGACCTGGTATCTTGCAATCAAATATCCCGGGCGGTTTGCTGCGATTGCACCAATGAGTGGCTTCACAAGCCACAATGCATTTATTGACAAAAATATTGGCAGATTAAAAGATATGCCTGTCTGGGCATTTCACGGCAAACCCGACCTGACAGTTCCCTACGAAGAGACTGAAAGAATAGTTAACAAACTTCAAAAGAAAAACAAGCATCTGAAGTTTACTTCTGAGCCAAAAATAGGACATTGGATTCATTGGACAATTTATCCAAATCAGGATCTTTATGACTGGTTCCTGAATCAGAAAAAAAATAGCGGGCTTTAGCACAGACAATATGGGTAAGTTGCGGGATAGGTGCCCGGTGCTTTCCCCCGACGCTCCTGACGCTACGGTCAGGATCTTCGATTCGGTCGGGGCAGGATCAGGACTTAACGCTCGACCCTATTGCCGGAGCTGTTATAACGTAATTATCCACACAATAGACACATACAATGAAAGAAATTCCTGCAATTATTTCGGAAATTTATGCCCTGCTTGATGTATGGGTTCCAAAGCTGACCTCTCTGCCAGAAAAGACAATCTCAGAACCAAGAAACAGTCAGCACAGAAATATCAGACAAATACTTGGCCACTTGATAGATTCTACATCAAACAACACACACAGAGTAGTCCATCTGCAATACCAGGATAGCCCATTTTCATTTCCAAATTATGCAACATTTGGCAACAATGATCGCTGGATTGCCATACAAAACTATGAAAATGAGGANTGGANTATTATGATCCAATTATGGAGGTATTCACTTCTTCACTTCTGCCATGTAATTAATAATGTTAATGCAGATAAGCTTGAGAATGAGTGGATCGCCGGACCAGAAAAAAAAATAACCATGCATTCAATGATTGTCGATTTCCCAAAACATCTTAGATTGCATCTTAATGAAATAAATGACTTAATTAATTCTCAAAATTAAGCAAATGATTCACCCCGTTTCCTTTAAAAAACATCTTATTGCTCCCTGTGGCATGAACTGCGGGACTTGCATTGCTTTCCTGCGGGATAAGAACAAATGTCCCGGTTGCAGGATCAAAACTCCNGACAAAGCGGTCTCAGTTAAACAATGCATTGTACCAAAATGCAGTTATCTGCAAAAAACATCATCAAAATTCTGTTATGATTGTGAAAAATATCCATGTCAAAGGATAAAGAATTTGGATAAAAGGTACCGGACAAAATATCGGACAAGCTTCATCGAGAACCTGACAATAATTAAGGAAAGGGGATTAGAAAGCTTTCTGGTTTTTGAGTCAGAACGCAGAACTTGTAACCATTGCGGATTTGTATTGAGTGTTCACCGGGATCACTGTATTAAATGTAATCAGACAATAAAAAATTAAATCGCCTANACGACATGCTGGTTCCTTCTGCGCCAGCCGGCGGATCGACCCTATCGGGCCGTCAGCAGATATGACAGTGCCAGTTAAACAAGGCGACAATATAAATTATTTTACTAAAAACAGATTCATACTATGAGAATTACATTTTTCACTTTGATTGCATTACTGATCTTCTCCTGTAAAAACAATTCCGGGACTGACAACAAAATATCAGAGGATGATTCCACTAAATTCTTTGAAATTAATCTGGAAAAGGTATTTAACAAAAATCAGACTATTCCGTTAAGCCAGATTGCCTCAGAGGTTGAGTATATCGTGCTTGAGACCAGGGAAGAGTGCATGGTAAGACCTGTAGTAAGGTATTATTTTACAGATAGTATCATTTTCATTAAAAACTTTGACCATATTCTTAAATTTTCCCGTAACGGTAAATTCATTCAAAGAATCGGGACTTCGGGAAGGGGCCCGGGAGAAATTGACCTGATCAGAAATCTGTCTTTTCTTCCTGACAAGAATTCGCTTGTTGTACAAAAAAATTATCAGCGTGAATTACTATTTTTTTCATTGACGGGAGAACTCATTAAAACTCTTGATTATGAACCCCATATTGAGAGCTTCAAAATATTGCCCGATGGTAACTTTTTAACATATGAGTCAGGTGCTTCAGGAACAGAGGATGTTATGTTTTGTATAATGAATGAAAACTGGGATACTTTATCAGCAATTAAAAACTATACAAAATGGACCAGTACACCCAGTTCGATGCAAATAATGATAGGGTATCCGGTATTTGAACCATTTTATTTCAGTCAGAATAAGTATCATTTAAAATCTATGTATAATGATACCGTGTACCAGATAACTTCAGGTAAAATCAACCCGGAATATCTTATTAATCTTGGGAAATATAAACTTCCCGATGAACTAAGGCCTGAAAGACTTGGAATTAGTCAGTTACAAAAGTTCAGGGATAACGGTCACAATTACTTTTTTACCCAGGTTTTTGAAGCATCTGAAAGAATCTTTATCGGGGCTTACAGCCATGGAGAACCGGAATCGTCCAGATATTTTATTTATAATAAATTAAAAAAGGAATGCACATTATTGAGTGGTTATGATAACAAATCAACCGGATTTGTAAATGATTGGGATGGGGGCATTGACTTTTGGCCAACCGGACAGCTAAATGAAAATCAGGTATTTATGCCAATAACCCCGTTGCAGTTCAAAAAACAACTTTCCGGAATATCTAAAGATAATAATGTGATAAAATATCCGGAAAANAAAANCAGATTATTGAATCTGATNTCATCAATGGATGAGACTGATAACCCAATACTAATGGTCGTAACACTTAATAAGAATTAATCATACGATGAAAAATAAACTTCCCCCCATATTCTTTCTGACTATAACAGTCCTTGTATCCTCTTCCTGTTTCAGATCGGTTGATAATTTCGAATATGAATCAAAGTATTACAAGATACAACTGACAGATACTGTACCATTTGTAAAGTATTTTTCAGTTGATGCCCTTGGTAAGGGCGAACTTAATCTCAATACCATTCTTTGGAAAAAGAGTGTAAAGCCTGGAGTTTTTGAATTAAAAAAAATCTCAGACACAGAGGTTAAAATCTGTCGGAAAGGAAGTAATGGAAAAGCCTGCTGGCTGATGAAATTTGAAGAAGACGAATTCACTTTATCTTCCTTGTACAGAAATGATACAACGGACCATTACATTGATTTCCGGTTCGATAAGAAAAAAAATCATGCAACACTCCTGGGTCTTATGACGGGCAAAAGAAAAACCCGGCTTCCGGCTCTGTTGCATTTACCTGATATGGGAACTTTTCAGGTAAGATCAGATCAAACCGGTGCAATAGTTGATTATGATGCAAGCAGGCGGCAGGGGAACGAATTTATATCTGTCAGACTACCCTCTGCGACTGAGAGTCAGGGCTTGCTCAAATATACCTTTAAAGTTACCTCAGTTTACCCTGATTTTGATGGAGTTGAAAAGGACAAGTATGCAGGATTTAGACGGAATTATCTCAATTTATACCAGGTAAATCCTGTATTTCAGGTTCTGGCAAATAATTCCTGCAGTGATCCTGTAGCCTTTACTCTATTTATGTCATCGATGCTGGCATTAAAAACTCCCCCTCTTCTGGATTCTCTCACCGCACTCGATCTTGTCAGAACTTCAGTTGAGAGATATCTGAACGGGATGAAAGGATATGGCATGGTTGGTTACATCGAAGGCTACGAAGGAGGGGAAGTTGCAGGATGGCATTCCCCGGTTAATTCGCTTGATACATACCCCTCACTGGTAATAGCGGCATGTAATTATATCAAAGGTTCTAACGACCTGCAATGGGCAAAAGGTATTATCCACGGATAAAGGAATGGATGGATTCTCAGATGCGAAGAGACCAGGATCAGAATGGACTGGTAGAATATGAACTGAGCGGGAATTCAGGATCATGGGATGGAAAGGTGAGACCGGCAAATTGGTGGGATACCATTGGCTTTGGTTTTGAGGACGCGTTCAGCAATGCAATAACGTACAGTGCCCTGAATCTTATAATTATGGTTGCTGAAATGACAGGTAACAGGGAGGATGCTGGCTCGTACCGGCTTCTTGCGGATAAAATGAGAGAAAAGTATTTCCAGACATTTTATAATCCGGTAACAGGAGTTCTGGCCGGATGGAAAAGTAAGGACGGGAGACTTCATGATTACTATTTCACCATGGTAAACAGCATGGCTGTATATTNCGATCTTGTCCCTGCAGATAAAATAAAANATGTTATGCTTGCCCTCTGGGGAAAAATGCAGNAAGTCGGATATACNGATTTTTCAGCAGGGTTACCAGGTAATCTCATCCCTGTCAGGAAAGAAGATTATTCTCATCCTGATCCACGTTGGGGTGGAGGTCAGCTTGAAGATGGCAGTGATGCATTTCAGCGATACGAAAACGGCGGGGCATCAATCAACTGGTCCTNNTTCACTCTGAAAGCTTTTCAAAGAGCCGGTCTTACNGAGCAGTTTAATGAAATTGCAGACGGGATACTGAAGGGTATCAATGATGGTGCATTTCAGGGTTCGTGTTTTGAAGGAGGCATGACAAAAGACTGGAAAACCTGGTCAGGCGACTGCTGGGGATATGAAGGATTTTTGTGCGATGGTTACCTGGTGCTCCTGGCAATAGATCCGGCCGATAAATAGTACTATTATAATTCATCCATTTACCCGGGCAACTAAACAATTGTCTGGTAATCTGAATAATTAAATAAATGCTCAGGCTTATGAATTCAAAAGAAAGAGTATTGAAGGCATTTAAAAAGCTGAACGGGTATCCCGACAGGGTGCCAATTCAGTTTGATCTTTGTCGACAGCATATTGAGACATTCGGAAAGAAGCTCGGGATAGTTCCTGACTATTCATTGTCATATTATGAGGATCTTACCTACCGGATTTCAGCAAACGAGATCAGGACAAAAATGGGGAGTGATGTCGTGGTTGTAGGAGGGACTGTACCGGCAGGCTATCATCCTGAACCAGTCAGCGGTGATATCACAAAAAATGAGTTTGGAATGCATATGAAACCTACGCCCCTTTATGTGGAGGTTGTTAAATGTCCGTTGGAAAATGCAATAAACGTCAGTGATATAGAAAGTTATAAATTCCCTGATGCATTTGCCAGAGGCAGGTTCGATAAAGCAAAAGAGGACATTGACAGGTTCGCCGGGGAGTTTTTTGTAATTGGCGATGTTGAGATTTCCCTTTTTGAAATGGCCTGGCATCTGACAGGGCTGGAGAAATATATGATCGGAATGCTTTGCAACGAACCATGGATAGAACCCCTGAATGACCTGGTAGAGGAGTGGAGCACCGGTCTTGCCCTGCAACTGGTCAAAGCCGGGGTTGATGCTATATGGTTTGGTGAGGATCTCGGAAGTCAGACCTCTACACTGATTTCACCGGAAGACTGGAGGGCCAGGTTCAAGCCACGACATAAAAGAATGATTGAACGTATCCATAAAGAGAACCCCGATATTCTGATAATAATGCATTCCGATGGTGCTGTGGCACCATTAATTAATGATTTTATTGAGATCGGAGTTGACGTGTATAATCCTGTACAGCCTAATGTTACAGGTTCCGATCCGCAAGAGTTAAAAGACAGGTATGGTGAAAAGATGTCATTCTTCGGGGGTATTGATCAGCAATCTCTTTTACCATCGGGAGATATCAGAATGATAAGGGAAGAGATCAAAAGAAGGATCGGAATTCTTGGCAGGAACAGGGGTTATCTGCTCGCCCCTGCTCATATACTCCAGGCAGACGTGTCACCTGAAGCCATTGAAGAAATGATAAAGGCTGCATTTGAATTTGGAAATTACACGAAATGCTGACAGGCAGGGTGTTACAATTCATAAGCTCGTCATGCCTGCCTACCGGCAGGCAGGCGTCAGGAGATGCCCACTAAATTATTCCGCCGGTTAGTTAGCGTTCATATTGAGCAAGCAAATCACATTTAAATATCTACTAAATATGGAAACACAAAATCAGGAATGCTGCCCTAAATTCGAGGTTGAGAAATGGGACAAAAAAACATTAAACTGGGAAAATAAACTTTTCCTCAAAGAATCTCTTACAACATTTTTTCATATTCCTTACCCTCCAATGATTGGGAAAAAGGTAATGAAAATGCATACATTAGCTCAGAAGTCGGAGGCAACTATTCCTGATAAATCTGAAGCGTTGATTTTATTTCGTGACCCTTCCTCTTTTAAATCAGAAATTTATTATTCAGTTACAAAGGAAGTAGCCGGAGCAAATAATACTGCGATTTCAGGATCGTTTGTTGCCCGTGTATTTGATGGACCGTATAACAGCATTCCCAAATTCATAAAAGAAATGGGAAATTATCTTAAAGAAAAGAACCAAAAAGCCAGGGATTATTATGTGCATTATGCATATTGTCCTAAATGTGCAAAAGATAGCGGTCATAATTACATGATTCTTTTTGCTCTGGTTTAGGATTCATATCTTAACCAAAGGAATTTTGAATAAGTCCGGCCGTTGACACGAACAATAAAATTAACAGGCTAAACCTTCGCTGCCACCTTCGCAATTCTGCGATGGTCAATGAAAGCTTGGGTTTACAAAGTCGTCATGCCAGCCCTGTTATCCCACAACGGGGGGATCGTCTGGGGTTTATGCACCACCAGGACGGGATTTGGCCATGCAGAGTGCACTTACAAATACAACGATATGAAAATTATAACATTTGTTTTGGCCGTTCTTTTGTTTTCTGTNNTGTTTTCTTGCGAAAAAGAAGAGTCAGAAGAACAAAAGGATAACACAAGTAGTACGCTTTCAGCAAAAAGTCATAATATCGGTCAGAATTGTATGAACTGTCATATAAAAGGAGAAGAGGGAGAAGGCTGGTTTAAAATTGCAGGCAGTGTTTACAACAGCACTCAGACTGTTCCTTACATTACAGCCAAAGTTGAATTAAGAACAGGCCAGTCGGGTGGGGGAATCCTTGTCAAAAGTGTTGAAGTCGATCAGAAGGGTAACTTCTATACAACTAATCCGATCGATTTTGGATCTGGACTATATGTATCGGTTGTTGGAGGAATAAGTACTCAATACATGTCTTCGAAGGTAATAAACGGTGCATGTAATTACTGTCATGACTCGTCAAAAAGAATCTGGACAGAATAATGAGCAATCATAACGCNGCACCCCGTTATCTCATACCCCGCACCCCATACCCCATATAGATTTATTATGACACCTGGATTTCGCATTTCTCTGGCCTTTAATCAAGATAGTTTCTTTGCATTTATAGACTTTGCATGATCACAATAACCTTTTTAACAATAACTTAGGATAGTGGAAAATTCTGTTCCTGATGACAAAATAACCTAGAAGGGATAATATCATATGGAAAACTCAAGTAATTCAACGACAAACGATAAGGAAGTCCTTCGCAAGCAAACTGACTATCCATTAAAGAAGTTTAAAAACTATCTCTTCGATTTTTTCATGCTCTTTCTGGCTGTAACTTTAGGCTTTTTTGTTAATAATCTGAGCGAAGATCGATCAGACAGGCAAAGAGAAAAGCAATATATGAATAGTCTGATAAATGATCTAAAATCTGACACAACTCAAATCCAGGATGTTTGCATAAGTATCAAAAATCAGATAGTTGGAATTGACTCATTATTGCATGTAATGGAGAATCCTGATCAACACAATTTTGTAAATAGATTTTACTATTTCGCACTTAAATATTTAAATTCAGCAACGTTTTATTCCGGTTCCGACAGAACAATCAGTCAGTTAAAATCGTCAGGAGGATTAAGGCTAATTCAGAAAATTTTTATATCTGACAGTATAGTGAATTATTACAGTTCATCAGATAATGTTAAATATAACACCGAGTTTTGCTTAAAAGAATTCAATAAGATTTTGGAGTCTGAAAAAGAGATGATGTATTTAAAATATCTCAGAGTTTATAAAATTGATTCAATTCCACATCTTGAAGAATTAGAATTACTAATCAATGATCCTGATATAATAAACCAGTTCTATAATCAAGTAATTTACTACCTCAGCTCATTAATAAACTATAATATCCTTTTAACTGATTTAAAAGAAGAGGCTGATACTCTGATGAAATTAATTAAAGAAAGTTATAATCTTAAGGATGCATCTGAATAGTTCTTCCGGACGGATATAATTTTACTCTAAAAAAGAAAAATACCCACCACATAATACAGACGGTATTTATAGGGCTTGTCACAGTTTTTGCCTTTCGAGGGCGGGATTTAACTCCCGGCCCGAAAGGGCCGTTANGGTTAAGGAGATAAATAATAGTAGATTTTTATGGTCAAAGTACAATGGCCGGACAGGNCTCGTAACTTGAAAGGTCCATTTTTGAGGACAGTCCTGAAAACAATATTATGTTATCCGGTTAAACTAATTGGATTCTTAATAATTTCATTAAACCTAACCGGACAACATAAAATAGAAAATACATACTATCCCAATGAGATAATTAGATCGAGAGGCTCAACGTACACATATCCAATATACTACGACAATAAGGTTACGGGCAAAAAACACCAGTACTTTGGCGAATTGGTAAAAAAAGAAAAAGAATGGAAGTACTGGTTTCAAAATGGACAGATCGAACGAATTGAAAACTANAAGTTGATTAAAAACAGCAATCCTGTCGATCTTCCTCACGGATTTTGGATATATTATAACTATCAGGGAATCAAATATAGGGAGGATATTTATAAAGATGGTAATCTTGAATCCGGAGATAGAGAAATANATAATGATACTGTCTTAGCTGGTAAAATCTCTTTTGAAAATGGGATTCCCGACACTTCACTAATTCATNCATTAACAAAACAAAATAATCTAATTCTAAACCCCGATTTTGATTATTACTTTTATAAGTCTGTTCCAATAATTTACCATGGTAAGGACAGAATAGAATCC